>JACCEB010792017.1_pt1 | contig 19887 bp, 18 predicted proteins | sample 7454761 | NCBI WGS metagenome assembly JACCEB01 (sample SAMN15323454, study PRJNA562643) | freshwater metagenome | isolation source: river surface water | place: USA:Blue River Watershed | collected 2017-08-18 | reverse complement strand
GGCGTCCCGCCGCGGGACGTGCCCCGCGACCGGCCGGTCGGCCCGATCCTGGGCACGTCCGGACGGCGCCGTCTGGCCGACGCGCTCGAACGCGAGTTCGGCGTCGCGCCGCCTGACGCCGAGGCCCTGCTCGGACTCACGCCCGTCCAGCTGGGGCGCCTGATGCGGCAGCTGGCCCGCCGCCGGAAGGAGAAGCCCCGCCCGCGCCGACGGCCCTCCACGGCGGGTGACGTCATGGCCTCGCTGCCTCCGCCGCTGCTGGCCCTGGCCTCCGAGCTCGGGCTGAGGTCGGAATGGGAGCTGGCCCGGGCGCGCGAGCACCTCACCAAGGAATACCTGCGGCAGAACGCCCGCATCCATCTGGCCGCGCGGGAGGAGGAACGCGACGCCGTGCAGGCGAAACTCGAGGCCATCGGCCGGCTGCGCAAGGCCCTCGCCGCGGGACGCTGAAGCGTCCTTGCCACCCGGACCCCGCCGCCCACGCTCCCGCCCCTCATGGACGAACTCCTGCCGCTCTTCCCCGAGGTCGCCGCGGACCGCTGGGAGGTCCTGCGGGCGATGGCGGCGCTGCACCGCGAATGGAACGCCAAGATCAACCTGGTCTCGCGCAAGGACATGGAGAAGCTCGAGTGGCACCATTACGCGCCCTGCGTCGCGGCCGTGAAGTTCCTCAAGCTGATGGACGGGGCCCGCGTGATCGACGTGGGCACCGGCGGCGGCTTCCCGGGCCTCATCCTGGCGGCGCTGTATCCGAAGGCGCGCTTCACCCTCGTGGATTCGGTCGGCAAGAAGGTCGTCGTCGTGCGCGACATCGCCGACCGGCTCGGGCTGAAGAACGTCGAGACCCGGAACGCGCGCGCCGAGACGCTCGGGCATGAGCACGACTTCGTGACCGGCCGCGCCGTCGCCGACCTCCGCACCTTCGTGCACCAGACCCGCCAGCTCGTCGGCCGCGGACAGAAGCACTCCCTGCCCAACGGCATCCTCTACTGGCAGGGCGGCGACCCGGCGGAGGAGGCGGCCAAGTCGGGACTCACGCCCGCCTTCTCCTTCGAGCTGCGTCCCCTGCTCAAGGACGACCCCAAGTTCGAGGGCAAGCGCATCGTCCTCTACCGCGCCCAGGACCTGGCCCGCTGCCGCCGTCCCGACCCGCCGGCATGACACGGAGCGGCCGCCCCGTGCCTTGACCCCCTGTTCGAAAGAGTCACGTTGGAGCCGATGTCCCGGCACAGGCTACCCTTGAACCCGGCCGGAGAGCGCCTCGAGGCGCTGCTCCGCCAGCGCATCGTCTATCTCGACGGCGCCATGGGCACCATGATCCAGCAGCTGAAGCTGGCCGAGGAGGACTACCGCGGGGAGCGCTTCAAGGACCACCCGGGCCAGCTGAAGGGCAACAACGACCTCCTCGTCGTCACCAAGCCGGCCGTCATCCGCGACATCCACCGCGCCTACCTCGACGCCGGGTCCGACATCCTCGAGACCAACACCTTCAACGGCACCTCCATCGCCCTGGCCGACTACGAGATGGGCCATCTCGTCCGCGAGCTGAACACCGCCGCGGTCAAGGTCGCCCGCGAGGCCGTCGACGCCTTCAAGGCCGCGAACCCCGGCAAGGACGCCTTCGTCGCCGGCGCCATCGGCCCGACGAACAAGACCCTGTCGATGTCCCGCGACGTCAACGACCCGGGCAAGCGCGACGTGACCTTCGTCCAGGTGCGCGACGCCTACCGCGAGCAGGTCGACGCCCTGATCGACGCCGGCGCCGACCTCCTGCTCTGCGAGACGGTCTTCGACACGCTCGTCCTCAAGGCCGCCCTCTTCGCCATCGACGAGGCCTTCGAAGCGCGCGGATTCCGGCTGCCCCTGATGATCTCGGGCACCATCACCGACGCCTCCGGCCGGACCCTCACCGGCCAGACGACCGAGGCCTTCTGGAATTCCGTCCGCCACGCCCGCCCCCTGAGCGTCGGCATGAACTGCGCCCTCGGCGGCGAGCAGATGCGCCCGCACATCGCCGAGCTCGCCAAGAAGGCCGACCTCTACGTCTCCTGCTACCCGAACGCCGGCCTGCCCAATCCGCTTTCGCCGACGGGCTTCCCCGAGGGCCCGGAGGACACCGCGGCCATCCTCGAGACCTTCGCCCGCGACGGCCTGGTCAACATCCTCGGCGGCTGCTGCGGCACCACGCCCGCGCACATCGCCGCCATCCGCCGCCGCACCGAGAAGCATCCCGCCCGCGTTCCCGGCGCCGTGGCGCCCGCGCTGCGGCTCTCCGGCCTCGAGGCCTTCAACGTGATCGGCGGACCGGGCACCTTCGTGAACGTCGGCGAGCGCACCAACGTCGCCGGTTCGAAGATCTTCAAGGGGCACGTCGAGAAGGGCGACTACCGGGCCGCCCTGCGCGTGGCCAAGCAGCAGATCGAGGCCGGCGCGGCCGTCATCGACATCAACTTCGACGCCGGCCTGCTCGACGGCGCGGCGGCGATGACGAAGTTCCTCAACATGGCGGCGACGGAGCCCGACATCGCCCGGGTGCCGTTCATGATCGACTCGTCGAACTTCGACATCGTCGAGGCGGGCCTGCGCTGCGTCCAGGGCAAGCCGGTCGTGAACTCGATCTCGCTCAAGGAGGGCCCCGAGGAGTTCGTGCGCCGCGCCCGGCTCTGCCGGCGCTACGGCGCGGCGATGATCGTGATGGCCTTCGACGAGCAGGGGCAGGCGGCCACGTTCGCCGACAAGGTCCGGATCTGCGAACGGGCCTACGGCATCCTCACCCGTGAGGCGGACGTCGACCCGCAGGACATCATCTTCGACCCGAACATCCTGACGGTCGGCACGGGCATGAAGGAGCATGACCGCTACGCCCTCGACTACATCGAGGCGGTCGCGGAGATCAAACGGCGCTGCCCCGGCGCCCGCACCTCCGGCGGCCTGTCCAACGTCTCCTTCTCCTTCCAGGGCAACAACCGCGTCCGCGAGGCCATCCACTCGGTCTTCCTCTACCACGCCATCAAGGCCGGCCTCGACATGGCCATCGTCAACGCGGGCATGCTCGAGGTCTACAGCGAGATCGAGCCGGAGCTGCGCGAGCGCGTCGAGGACCTGGTGCTCTGCCGCCGACCCGACGCCACCGAGCGCCTGCTGGAGATCGCGCCGAACTACGCCGCGACGAAGACGGAGGGCGCCGACGCCGCGAAGAAGAACGAATGGCGCGGGCTGCCCGTCGAGAAACGGCTGGAGCACGCGCTGGTGAAGGGCATCGACGACCACGTCGTCGCCGACACCGAGGAGGCCCGCGTCAAGCTGGGCCGGCCGCTGCTCGTCATCGAGGGGCCGCTGATGGACGGCATGCGCGTCGTCGGCCAGCTGTTCGGCGAGGGCAAGATGTTCCTCCCCCAGGTGGTCCGTTCCGCCCGCGTCATGAAGGCCGCGGTGGCCCACCTCGAGCCGTTCATGGCCGCCGAGAAGGTCGGCGGCTCGACCCAGGGCAGCTTCCTCATCGCGACCGTGAAGGGCGACGTGCACGACATCGGCAAGAACATCGTCGGCGTCGTGCTCGCCTGCAACAACTACGCGGTGACGGACCTGGGCGTGATGACGCCCACGGAGAGGATCGTGTCCGAGGCCCTGCGCCTGAAGCCCGACTTCATCGGCCTGTCCGGCCTGATCACGCCCTCGCTCGACGAGATGGTCAACGTGGCGAGGGAGCTGAAGCGCGCGGGCGTCAGCACCCCGCTGCTCATCGGCGGCGCCACGACCTCCCGCGAGCACACGGCGATCCGGCTGGCCGAGCATTACGACGGCCCGATGGTGCATGTCGGCGACGCCTCGCTGGTCACGACGGTCTGCGGCGACCTGCTCAATCCCGAGAAGCGCGAGGGCTTCGTCACCGACCTCCGCACGGAGCAGGAATCGCTGCGGGCGGAGTACGCGCGCCGGCAGCCGGTCGAGACGGTCACGCTCGAGGAGGCGCGCAAGCGGCCGCTCATCACGACCGCGCCGGTCCAGCCCGCCCCGCGCAAGCCCGGGGTGACGCTCTTCGAACGCATCGACCCCGCCGCCGTGGCCGAGATCATCGACTGGACGCCTTTCTTCGTGACGTGGGCGCTGAACGGTTCGTTCCCGAACATCTTCAGGTCGGGCAAGTACGGCGCCGAGGCCCGCAGGACCTTCGACGCCGGCCGCGCCGCGCTCGATGAGATCATCCGCGGAGACCGCGTCCACCTCCGCGGCGTCGCCGGCCTCTGGCCCGCGCGCCGCGTCGGCGACGACGTCGAAGTCTACGCCGACGAGTCCCAGGCGAAGAAGATCGGCCGCTTCCACTTCCTGCGCGACCAGACCGTGCGGCACAAGGTCACCGCGTTCCGCTCCCTCGCCGACCTGGTCTCGGCCGACAAGGGAGACCACATCGGGGCCTTCGCCGTCACCGCCGGCCAGGAGATCGAAGACTACGCCGCCTCGTTCAAGGAGAAGGACTCCTACCGCCAGATCATCATCCAGGCGATCGCCGACCGGCTCGCCGAGGGCTGCGCGGAATGGCTGCACCGCGAGGTGCGCAAGGACCTCTGGGGCTACGCGCCTGATGAGTCGCTCACGGTGCAGGAGCTCATCAAGGAGGAGTATGACGGACGCCGGCCGGCCGCGGGCTATCCCGCCTGTCCCGAGCACACCGAGAAGGGCGAGCTCTGGCGCCTGCTCGACGCGGACCGCATCGGCTGCACGCTGACCGAGTCCTACGCGATGAAGCCGGCCGCTTCGGTGTCCGGACTCTACTTCGGCAATCCGCAGTCGATCTACTTCGACGTCGACAACCTCGGCCGCGACCAGATCGCGGACTACGCCGCCCGCAAAGGCTGGACGGTCGAACAGGCCGAGAAGTGGCTGAGGCCCGTGCTGGGCTACAAGACCTGAGGATGGACGCGCGCGAACGGGAGAAGCTCGTCGCGACCCTCGGCGCGGATGACGCGGCGGCCGTCGAGCGTTTCCTGGGCGGCTGCGCGCTCTGCGCGCTCGTCGAGGCCGCCGACGAGGCGGACAGCGACTGGCCGGAATGGGGCCGCGCCGCCGCGGTGCTGCAGCGCTGGCTGGAGGCGCGGTCGCGGGACGCGGACGCGGCGCGCAAGCTCGGCTACATCCACTGCACCTTCGAGGCGCAGAAGTCCGTGCCGAGCGCGTTGCGCCCCGCCCTGCCGCAGGCCGTCGCCCGCATGCTGAAAAACCACGGCTTCGCGGAATGAGGTAGGGTCGGCACTGCGTGCCGACCTAGTCGCAGCGACCCATCCTAGGTCAGCACGCAGTGCTGACCCTGCCGCCATACAGGGTCATCCCCAGGACTTTTGATAAGGCCAATCCTCGGATGATGAGACCAAACCGGCGCGAACCGGATTCTGCAGGATATAGGCGCGCTTCTCCAGATACTGGGATTGCCCCCTGAGCCGGTGATCAAAACCGTCCGCCTGCCAGTCGGTTTTGCATTCGTAGGACACCGCACGCTTGAAGCTTCCGAGGACCTTGCTGATCTGATTCGCCATGGGGATGCGCACCAGCGCGTGCACATGGTCGGGCATGGCCAACATCAGCAGCGGCGTCCACCTGCCCTTCCTGCGCAGATGCTCCGCCGCGTGCAGAAGCGCCCGCCAGGCAGGATCTCGAATGAAGTGGGTGACGCCGCGTCTTTTGTGGCAAAGGGTGATGAACAGGGTGTCGCGTTCATCGACCCAACTGGGTCGAACATGGGGCAATCGCTGTCGGATCCGATAATCCATTCCCTGAAAACAGAGTCGAAGCCCAAGCTTGCCAAAGCCGGATCGACCCCGGTGGAGAAACCTCAGGCGAGGACTAGGTCAGCACGCAGTGCTGACCCTACCTAGATTAGACGCGGGTTCGCTGCTGCATCAGGGTAGGGTCGGCACTGCGTGCCGACCTAGTCGCAGCGACCCATCCTAGGTCAGCACGCAGTGCTGACCCTACCGCCATAAAACACGGCCGCATGCAGCGCCATCGCGATGACAATCGCCGCACTGCCCCGAGCCAGCCATGTCTCGGCGGTCCCTGTCCCTAGCCCTGCCCCTGGCCCTAGACCCACCCCTCTCACTTCCCCTTCGCCGCTTCGGCCCGGGCCTTGGCGATCACGTCGGCGAGCTTCACCTCGGCCCCGCCCTGCCGCTTGCTCTCGTCCGCCGCTTCCATGAACGCGTAGAGCTCGAGCGTCTCCTCCGGGCTGACCGGCGCCTTGCCGGTGCGGAACATCTTCACGACCGCCTCGAGCAGGACCTCATAACCGTCGAACTTGCCGATGGGCGCCTCGCCTTTCTCGCCGACGGCGATGCCGCCGTAAGGTCCGCCCTTGGCCTTGCGGTCGGCCTCGCGATAGACGCCCACGCGGCCCTCGCCCCAGTTGCCGGTGACCTGGATGAATCCTTCCGGGGTCTTGTCGCGCTTCACCGAGACGCAGCCCGTGCCCATGACGGTGTAGAGACTCTCGCAACCATGGACGCCATACCAGTAGAGGTCGGGATGGTGCGGCTCAAGGCTGGCGGGGCTGGTCGTGTGGGCCGACTTCACCTTGCCGACGGAACCTTGGGCGACGGCCTGCGTGCCGGCGGCGAAGCGGAGCGAGGAGGAGCAGAAGTACGTCACGCCGGCCTTCCTCGCGGCGTCCTGGATGCGGATGACGTCGGCGAGCGAGCCCGCGATCGGCTTGTCGATGAAGACGGTCCGGCCGGCCTTCAGCACAGGCAGGAGCTGCTCGAGATGCACGCGGCCGTCATTGGACTCCAGCAGCACGAAGTCGACCTGCGCGCAGAGCTGCTCGATCGAGCCGACGATCTCCACGCCCATGCCCTTCAGCTTCTCGGAGTATTCGGGGACTCGCGAGACACTCTCGGGGATGTCCTTGCTGCCCTGGGCGAACGCGTGCGTCACGCGGAAGCCTGCGAACTTCGGGGCGTCGGCCGGATTCTTCGGACCCTTGTTGAAGACCGTCGTGAAGGCCACCACGTGCGAGGTGTCCAGGCCGATGATGCCGATCTTCTTCGGGGCCTCCTCGGCGCGGGCGTTGAGGCAGGCGAGGAGCGTCGCCGCGAAGAGGACGACGCGCGTAAGGAACGGGGTCATGGGCCGATTAGACCCGCGCCGGCGACGAGGGGCAAGCGTGCTCAGCCGCCGAGCAGGCCGGCGACCAGCTCCCACGCCTGCCGGGCGAGCAGCAGGCCGAGCGCCAGCCAGAGCAGGCCGGTGACGCGGTCCACCGCCCGCACCAGGGCGGGCGTGCGCAACCGGGGCCGCAGGCGGTCGGCGAGAAAGGCGTAGAAGGACATCACCGTCGTCTCGGACAGCATCGCGGCGCCGACGAGGGCCAGGGCGGGGCCCCAGGCGAAGGTCTCGGTGGGGATGCGCGAGGCCTGGATGATCGCGAGCAGCCAGGGAATCGTCTTGGGATTGGAGAAGTTGACCCAGGCGCCGCGCAGGAAAAGGCGGAGGCCTTCGCCTTCCATCTCATGCCCTTCGGGCAGGTCCGAGCGCGGCGAAAGCAGATGGCCGGCCGCCGTGCGCAGGAACCAGAGCGAACCCAGCGCGGCCAGCGCCGCGCGGCCGGCCGGGAAGCTGCCCGTGAGCCAGACCGAGGCCGCATAGGCGAAGAAGGCCTGGGGAATCTCGCCCGCGACCAGGCCGAGCGTGTGCCACAGGGTCCGGCGGGCGCCATGGCGCAGGGCCGTCTCGACGGTGGAGAGCACCGCCGGCCCGGGCGAGAGGCTGGCGACGAAGCAGGCCGTGATGAGCAGCCCGGCGTCCACGGGAGGTCAGCGCAGGGACCGCTTCCAGCGCGCGATCTCACGGGCGACGGCCCGGGGGCCGGGCATGCCCGTGTTCTCGCGCGCGGCGAAGCCGCGCCGCAGGCTGAAGACCTCGCGCCAGCCCTTCGTGAAGGCCTGGTCGGCGGTCAGCGCGGCGGCGTCGGAGATCCGGTCGAGCGGCACGCCCGACTTTTCGGCGAGCGCGACGAGCCGGCCGACGGCATGATGGGCGTGGCGGAACGGCACGCCCTTGCGCACGAGCCAGTCGGCGAGGTCGGTGGCCAGCAGCGCGGGATCCGACGCGGCGGCGAGGCAGCGGGCCCGGTGGAACTTCGTGCCCGCGAGAGTCGCGTCGGCGACCGCGAGGGAGAGCAGCAGCTGGTCGGCGGCGTCGAAGAGCGGCGGCTTGTCGTCCTGGAGGTCGCGGTTGTAGGTGAGCGGCAGACCCTTGGTGAGCGACAGGAGGTGCGTGAGCGAGGCCTGGAACCGCGCGGCCTTGCCCCGGAGCAGCTCCATCGAGTCCGGATTGCGCTTCTGCGGCATCAGCGAAGAGCCCGTCGAGAAGGCGTCGGGCACGCGGGCGAAGCCGAACTCGGCGGAGGACCAGAGGACCATGTCCTCGGCCAGGCGCGAGAGGTGGACGCCGCAGAGCGCGGCGGCGAAGCAGAACTCCGTGGCCGCGTCGCGGTCGGCGACGGCGTCCATGGAATTGGCGGTCACGCGCGGACGGCCCTTGGCGTCGACGAAGCCGAGCAGCTTCGCGGTCATCTCCCGGCGGATCGGGAGCGTCGTGCCGGCGATGGCGCCGGAGCCCAGCGGGCACCAGTTGGCGGCGTCCTTGACGGCGGCGATCCGGCGCCGGTCACGTCCGAACATCTCGGCGTAGGCGAGCAGGTGGTGCGCGGCCGAGACCGGCTGGGCGCGCTGCAGGTGCGTGTAGCCCGGCAGGATCACGTCGGCGTTGGCCTCGGCGAGCTTCACCAAGGTCCTGAGCAGCGAGACCAGGGCCGCGTCCGCGGCGTCGCACTGGTCCTTGATCCAGAGGCGGACGTCGGTGGCGACCTGGTCGTTGCGCGAACGGGCGGTGTGCAGCTTGGCGGCGGCGGGGACGCGCTTCGTGAGCGCGCTCTCGATGTTCATGTGCACGTCCTCGAGGTCGCGGCTCCACTTGAACCTGCCGGCGGCGATCTCCCGGGCCACGGCGTCAAGGCCGCGCAGGATGGCGTCACGCTCCCGCCGGGTCAGGATGCCGGCCGCGGCGAGCATGGTCGCATGGGCCTTGGAGCCCCGGATGTCCTGGGCCCAGAGGCGGCGGTCGAAGGAGACCGACTCCCCGAAGCGCAGCATCAGCTCGGCCGGCCCGGCGCTGAACCGGCCGCCCCAGGTGGCCTGTGCCTTCTTCTTCGCGGGCATGGTTGAGCAATGCCCGCGCGCAGGGCCGCAGGCAAGCGAGGAACGCTCAGCGGGCGGGGGCGGAGGCGCGCGCGGCGCCCCCTTCGAGGCGGATCACGATCTCGCCCGGCTCCGCGACGCCGAGCCGCTCACGCGCCTGGTCGCGCACGAACTCAGGGTCGGTGCCGAAGCGGGTGATGTAACGCTCCGTCTGGACGCGCGAGCGCTCGAGCAACGCGTTGGCCTGCTCCTTCTGGACCTCCGAGGCGCGGAGCGCGGCGAGACGCTCGGACGCGTCGGAGTGCGTCGAGTACACCATGCCGGAGACGACGCAGAGCAGGAGCAGCATCGACCAGAGGATGATCTTCTCGGTCTGCGAAGGCGGCTGGTCTGCGTCGCGGTCCATCGACACGACGTTTGATAGGGGGAAAGGGCTTTCCTGCGAGAGGAAAACTTCAGACCGCGGCCTTGGCGAGGGAGCCGCTGAACTCCATGAAGGCCCAGACGACCACGCCGGTCACGGACACGTAGAGCCAGACGGGGAAGACCCACCGGGTGAGCCGCTTGTGCTCCTCGAGCCGACCGACCTTGGCCAGCCAGACGGCACGGAGCACGAAGGGGGTCACGACGATGGCCAGGATGACGTGGGGGATGAGGATGAGGAGGTACAGCCCCTTGAGTCCGGCCCAGGCGGAGGCCGGGTCGGGGGCGTAGGTCACATTGGTCCGCCCCAGGGCGACCCAGAGGTGGACCTTGGAGGCCAGATAGACCGCCAGGAAGAGGGCCGAGGTCAGCACGGCCCGCTTCATCGCCCGACCGTGACCCTCCCGGTCACCGGCCTTGATCCGGACGATGCCGACCAGAAGGAAGACGGTGGCGAGGGCGTTCAGCCCGGCCACGGTACGGGAGAGGAGTTCGGTGGTGCTGGCCATGGCGACAAGGAGACCCGCGGCGACGGGAAAGGCAAATCTTGCTCGCAACGCCGAGGGAACGGCGGTGTTCCATCAGCATGCATCCGCTCCTGCCCCTCCTGCTCCTGGCCGCCGCCTCCGGCCCTCCCATGGTGACGGCCGACCGGGAACCTCCGGCCCCTTCCCGGGTGACCATCAAGGTCGTGGGGGAGAAACGCGTCATCGAAGCCAACGGCGTCCCGGACCACAAGGTCGCCCCCTTCCCGAACCGCGGCAACCCGCACGAGATCACCGAACAGAGCTACCGCTTCGAAGTGCCCCTCAAGCCCGTTCCCGCCACCGGACCGGCACCGGCCCGCGGAGCGGGACCGGGCGCGATCTGGGGCGTGGCGCTGAACGGGGTGGTGCTCGACCCGGGGACGGCTGAAATCTACCAGGACGGCGACCGCTCCTCCCCCTGGCGCTACGAGGCCCTGCTGAGCAACACCGAGATGGGCACGACGCCCCGCATCCGCACCGGACTCGGCCTGGACACGAGCCACGCCCACGTGCAGCCGAACGGCGCCTACCATTACCACGGACTGCCGACGCTCCTGATGGAGCGGCTCTCCGGCGGGGAGAAGAAGATGACCCACGTGGGCTGGGCCGCCGACGGCTACCCGGTCTACGCGGTCCACGCCCCGGCCAAGGCGGAGGACGCGTCCAGTCCGTTGCGCGCGATGAAGAGCAGCTACCGGCTGAAGAAGACCGCGCGCCCCGGAGGAGAGGACGCCCCCTCCGGACAGCCCGACGGCTCCTTCGGACTGGATTATGAATACGTCGCGGGGTCGGGCGACCTGGACGAGTTCGGCGGACGCACCGGTCCCACGCCCGAGTTTCCGCAGGGCACCTACTACTACGTGCTGACGGAGGACTGGCCTTTCATCCCGCGCGCGCACCGTGGCACGCCGGACCCCTCCTTCTCCAAAAGGATGGCCGAAGGGCCGGGCGGCAAGGCCGGCCCGGGCAAGAAGGGCGCGCCCAAGAAGAAGGGTCCGCCGCGCTGAGGCGCCGCGCATGCCGACAGGCCAGGAAGGCCTCCCGTCCCGGGAGGCCTTCCTGCTTTCAGGCGCCCTTCTTCGGGTCGTATTTCTTCGCGGGAGCCGGCGCCTTGGGCGCGGCCGGCGCGGCGCCCGGCGCTCCGGGCACGGTGAAGACTCCGCCTTCGACCGCCTTGAGGCGGCGACGGACGTCCTCCGGCAGCTTCGCCCGCTGCTCCTCGGTCGTGATCTCGCCCTCGAAGAGCACCTTGCCCTGGGCGTCCTTCACGGTGGCGTGACGCTTGCCGTCGGACTCCTCCAGGGAGACGGAGCCTTCGCCGTCCGACAGGAGAGTCTTGGAGCTGGATGATGCGCCCGAGCCTAGGCTGAAGGAGAAAGAGCGTGAGGTGCTGAGTCCGGGCTGGGCGGGAACGGTCGCGTCAGGCGCGGCGGAGCCGGCGGACTTGCGGGACCGGGCGGAGCCGGTCGCGGCGCCCGGCTGGGCGAGAAGGCCGCGCGCCTGCAGTTCTTCGAGCTGGCGGAGGACTTCAGGAGGGAAGGCGACGGCGCCGGGCCCGATGTTGATGACGAATCCGGGGCCGACGTGGATCGTGCGCCCGCCGGCGGAATCCTGCCGGAGCGCGTCGGCCGGAGTGACGGGCCGGGAACGTCCGTCGCGGGCTTCGACGCCCGCGGGCCGCACGCTGAGCTTCACGGGCACGGTCATCGTGGAGCCGTTGCGGATCACGGAGAACTTCACCGTGTCGCCCGGCCGGCGCATCTGGACGAGGGACCGGAACTGGTCGAAATTCACGAGCAGCTGGTCGTCGAACCGCACGAGCACGTCGCCGGGCTGGAGCTGGTCGACGGCCGGGCCGTCGGGATCGACGACGCCGACACGCAGACCGGCGCCGGCAGGGAGACGGTCTCCCAGGGCCGCACGCTCCTCGTCGGTGGGCGGCAGCGCGTTGAGGCCGGCGTAGGCGGCCGGAGCCGGCGCGGCGGCGGACGCCGCGGCCTCGGCCTTGGCCTTGGGCGCCTTGGCGGCGGAAGGCGCATCGTCGGCCGCGCCGGCGGGACTGACCAGTCCGGCCAGCAGCAGCATGTGGAGGGGAATCTGTCGGGCGTTCATGGCGATGTATGTCTGAAGAGCGTCGCGGAGCGGAAAATCCGTTCAGTAAGTCTCAAGCGGAAGGAGCAGCGTGCTCTCCTCCGGACGGTAGCGGACCAGGCGGGCGCCGGAGCCGGCGGCCTCCCACTGCGTCGAGTGCTCACGCCGCAGCCGCACCGGCCGGACGTAGGTCCCGTCCCTGAGCCGCACGGGTTCCAGCAGTTCAAGGCTGGTCGGCGAACGGGAAGCGCCGGCGAGCCGGTAGCGCGCCTCGGGCGGGACGGCGGCCATGGCCTTCGCCGAAGCGCCGGCGCCGAGGGAGCCGGCGGCCGATGCGGCCTGGGGGGCGGGCGGCGGCGCGGAACGCGCGAAGGATCGCCCGACGGGGGCGGCGTCCGCAACAACCTTGTCCGCCGCGACGGAGTTGTCCGCCCTGATGGGCAATTCGGAGGTGACAGCGAGGGGGGCGATGGACGCCTCCTCTTCCGGCAGGACGAGGAAGGCGAGCGCAAGCGAGGCCGCGGCGGTCAGGCCGGAGAACCAGAGGATGACCTTGCCGCGCTCCTGCGGACGTGAGTCCAGCGAGGCCGCGACGGCCTGGGCGACCTCCGGTCCGGGGGCGCGCGGGCGGAGCGCCGAGAGCGCGATTTCGATGTCGTCTTGCGGTTCAGGCATGGGAGCGGGCGGAGATGAGTCGGCGAAGGGCCTCCATGGCATAGCGCCACCGGGAGGCCGCGGTGTTTGGAGAAATGGCGAGCTGCTCCCCGATCTGGTCGAAGGTCAGCTCGCCCCAGGTCTTGAGCACGACCACCTCCCGCTGCTCCTCGGGCAGACGGCCGAGCGATTCGGCGAGCGCGTTCAGGCGCGGATCGGACTCGGGCTCGAACCATCCGACCGTATCCGCGTCGGCGGCCACCGCCTTCTCCCGGACCGTGCGACGGTCGGAGCTGCGGATCAGGTCGAGCGCGGCTCGGCGGATCGAGGTGACGACCAGCGCGTTCGGATCGCCGGGCAGATGCCGCTGATGCTTCCAGAACCGGATGAAGGCCTCCTGCAGGACGTCGTCCGCGTCGGCCTCGGAACGGGTCCACTGGCGCGCGATCATCCGGAGCCTGGGGCCGTGTTCGGCGAACCAGGCCCGCCAGTCTCCGGAGACTCGCGGTTCGGTCATGTCTGACATCTCAGCGGCGCAAGGGAGCGGATTTGTCTCCCAAAGGGCATTTTTACGTGACCGGCCAGATGGTCAAAGCAGTTGCGGACCTCCAAAGTGCCTTTATGACTCGGCAGGTGCCCGGAAACGCCGCCACCACGCCCGCCAAAGGCCTCCTGCCCACCCTCGTCCGCTGGGTGGACGCAGACCATCTGCCGGAAGGACCCGAGGCCATGCTGGCCGCCCCCAAGGAAGTGGACTGGGCCCGTTGCGTCCCGTTCATCCTCCTGCACCTGGCCTGCCTCGGCGTCTTCTGGACCGGGGCCTCGCCCGTGGCCGTCTGGACCGCGGTCGCCCTCTACTTCATCCGGATGTTCGCGATCACCGGATTCCTGCACCGCTATTTCTCCCACCGCACCTTCTCCACCTCCCGGGCCTTCCAGTTCATCATGGCGCTCTGGACCGCCACCGCCGTGCAGCGCGGCGCCCTCTGGTGGGCGTCCACCCACCGGCACCACCACCGGCACTCCGACGACCCCGAGGACAAGCATTCGCCGGTGGTCGACGGCTTCTGGTGGTCGCACGTGGGCTGGATCACCGCCAAGCGCAACTTCCCGACCGACTACGGGCGCGTGCCCGACCTGGCGAAATACCCCGAGCTCGTCTTCCTCAACCGCTTCGACGTCCTCGTGCCCGTGCTGTTCTTCGGAGCGCTCTACGGCGCGGGCGCCTGGATGGAGTCCGCGGGCGTGGCGACGAGCGGCGCCCAGATGCTCGTCTGGGGCGTGGTCTCCACGGTCGTGCTCTTCCACGGCACGGCGTGCATCAACTCCCTGGCCCACGTCTTCGGCCGCCGTCGCTTCCTGCACACCGGCGACGACTCACGGAATTCCCTCCTGCTCTCACTGATCACCCTCGGCGAGGGTTGGCATAACAACCACCACCGCTATCAGGCGACCGTGCGCCAAGGTTTCTTCTGGTGGGAGTTCGACCCCACCTGGTATCTGCTCAAGGCCCTCTCCTGGACGGGCCTCATCTGGGGCCTCAAGCCGGTGCCCGCCTCGGTCTACGCCGAGGCCGCGGGCGCGGCCGACGCGGCCGGGACGGCGGAGGAGGCGGAACAGAGTGCCTGAGCGGATCGCGATCGTCGGCGCAGGTGTGTCCGGACTGGGCTGCCTGCGCTTCCTCCGCGGGCGGGCCAAGGTCACGCTCTTCGACTCCGACGCCCGCCCCGGCGGGCACGCCCACACCATCGAGGTCGACGAACCCGGCACCGGACGGAAGCTGCCGATGGACGTCGGCTTCATGGTCTTCAACGAGGTCACCTACCCGCACCTCTGCCGGCTCTTCCGGGAGCTGGGCGTGAAGACCAAGCCGACCTCGATGTCGTTCGCCGTGCGGCACGACCCTTCCGGCACCGAATGGTGCGGCTCCTCCGTCGGCCACCTTTTCGCGCAACGACGCAACCTGCTGCGCCCGCGCTTCTGGCGGTTCCTCCTGCAGGTCGCGAAATTCAACCGTCTCGCCGCCGAAGGCTGGAAGACGCCCGAGGCCGAGACGACACCGCTCGGCGAATGGTGCGCCGCACGTGGGCTCGGACGGGACTTCCTCGACCTCTACCTGGTGCCGATGAGCTCGGCCGTGTGGTCCACCCCGCCGGAGAAGATGCTCGGCTTCCCCGCGGCCGCGCTGCTGCGCTTCTTCCATAACCACGGGTTCCTCGGGCTCGACACCCAGCACCCGTGGCTGACGCTCGAGGGCGGCAGCCGCACCTACGTCGCCGCCCTGCTCGCGGCCTGCCCGGCCGACGTGCGCACGGGCTGCGCGGTGAACGCGGTGCGGCGCGGACCGGACGGCGTGACGGTGGCCCACGCGGCGGGCGAGGAGCGCTTCGACCGCGTCATCCTCGCGACGCACGCCGACGACACGCTGCGCCTGCTCGCCGACGCGGACGCAGAGGAACGCCGCATCCTCGGCGCCTTCCCGTACAACCGCAACGTGGCCGTGGCGCACACGGACATGTCGCCGCTGCCGCGCACGCCGCGCGCCCGCGCCTCCTGGAACTACCGCACCTGGACGGAGGAAGGCCGGCCGGTGACCTCGACCCACTACTGGATGAACTCGCTGCAAGGTCTCACGGACCGGGAAAATTACGTGGTGACGATCAACCGGCCGGAGCAGATCGCCCCGGAGAAGGTCATCCGCACCATTCCCTGCGAGCATCCGCTCTTCACCGTGGAAGGCATCGCGGCCCAGCAGGAAGTGCAGGGCCTCAACGAGCGTCCCGACGCCCGCACCCACTTCGTGGGCGCCTGGCAGCGCTACGGCTTCCATGAGGACGGCCTCTGGTCCGCCCACCGGCTCTGCTCCTTCCTCCTGGGCCGCGACGCCTGGGGGCCCTGATCAGGAGAAAGTGACGGCGGACGGAAGGCGCTCGAAGCCCTCGGCGCGGAAGGGCTCCTCCGCGCGCATGCCGGCGAGCCGGGCGACATACCGGTCAGGCACGCGCTCGAGGCGGATGTTGTGGAACATCACGCAGTCGTTGAGATAATTGCGGGCGAGGGCGATGCGCTGCTCGGTCTCGACGACGCCGGAGCTGAGGGCGTTGAACGACTCCACGGCGAGGATGTCGGGATAGGCCTCGCGGAGGGCGAGCAGGGAGGGCCCGACCGCGCTCAGTCCGCCGCCGGCGGCCTGCGCGCGCAGCGCGGCGACGGTCTCCTGCACGGCCCGCTCGTGCGCGCGGTAGCCGGCGAGGCACGCGGCGAGACGGGGGATCAGGTCGGCCCGGCGCTTCAGCTGCACCTCGACGAGCGAGCGCGCGCGGGCCACGCGGTTGCGCACGCCCACGAGGCTGTTGAACACCATCCACACCCAGCCGAGCAGGAAGAGCAGCCCGTAGACGCCGACGCCGACGAAGGCCGCGACGGGCACGTCGCCGACGACGGCCCGGGCGCCCATCAGGCCGAAGCTCGCCAGAGCGGCCGGGACGGCGCCGAGTACCGACCAGATGACGAAGGCCGTGGCGGAGCCGTCGCTGAGTTCGGATTCTCGGCGATGGGTGATGATGAACATCTCCTGGTCAGGGTGCTTCGCGATCTTGGCGGCGGGGATGTCGGTCCGCTCACTGGCCCGGCCGCGCACGAACAGGCGCGTCCCGACCACCACGCCGTATTCCTGAAAATGACGTTCACCGGTCGAGCCCTCGACCGTCTCGTCCGGACTCTTCGTGTAGTAGAGAGGGTCGGAACGGTCGACGTACCGGCTGAAAGTCTCGACGTCGTCGAAGGCGGCGCCGTCCGGGTCGACCCAGACGAAGCCCGTCTCGTCGCGCAGGTAGAAGCCCGAGGACTCCCTGCCGCCCGCCACGACGTCCCAGCCCGTCCTGCGCACCCGCCGCGTGCGCGTGCGCCCCTTGTCGTCGGTGTAGGTCTCGGTCTCCCAACGAACCCACTGCTCCGACACCGTCCAGCGGTAGGCCACGCAGGGCTTGCCGGAAAGCTCGCCGATGAAGGGCCTCTCGAGCACGCACACGCCGTCGAGCTCGACCTCGCCGATGAACACGCTGAGCGCCTTGGAGACCGGCGTGTCATCGAGCAGCCGGCGCCGGCGGCCCGCCCGCATCGCCAGCCAGAGGCAGAGCAGCGACACGAGGGCCGCCACCGTGGCGATCTGCGCGTCGTCGGCACGGGCTAGCAGGAACGGGGGCACGACCTCTTGATGCCAGACCCGGCCGGCAACGCAAGCGACGCCGATTCGGGCGAGGGGGCTTGCGCCCGGCAACCTTCCCCCCAACCCTCGTCCTCCGAATGGTGCGGCTCTACGATGCGACCGTGATGCACGCGCGGCTGAAGCCGAAGCGGCATCATTTCTCGCATGCGGCCTTCGCCTTCGGCATCCGGGTCGAGGCCCTGGAGAATCCCGGCCGCGGACTCTGGCTGCTCGGACGGCGCTGGTCGCCCTATGATTTCCGCGACCAGGACTTCCTGCCGCCGGGCGAGATCTTCGGCCCCGAGGGCGTGCGGCAGGACTTCGGCCGGGAGGGTGACGGTCTAGAGGCCCGCGTCCGCGCCTTCTGCGCGGCCCACGGCCACGTGCTGCCGGAGCGCGCCGCCATCCGGCTCATCGCGATGCCCAGGGCGTTCGGACAGTCCTACAATCCGGTCGTGTTCTTCGTCATCACCGTCGACGGCCGCCTGGACAGCGGCATCGCGGAAGTCCACAACACCTTCGGGGAACGCAAGGCGTGGTTCCTCGGCCCGGAGTGCCGGCGCGAGGAGCACGACGGCGATCCCTACCTGCAGCTGCGTGCCCCGAAGCGCTTCTACGTCTCGCCCTTCTCGGGCCTCGACACCGAGTTCGAGTTCACCCTGCGCGAACCCGCCGGCGTCCTGTCGGTCACCGTCGACCATTACGAGGGCGGCGAAAAGACCCTCGTGAGCTCCTGGAGCGGCCCGCAGGTGCCCCTGACCGACGCCCGCCTGCTCTGGCTGACGCTCAAGTCGCCGCTGCTGGTGCTCAAAGTGACCGTGCTGATCCACCTCCATGCCGCCTGGCTCTGGCTCGCCCGCCGGCTGCCGTTCCGTCGCAAGCGGGATGACATCGACCTCCAGCGCGGACTCCGCCACCCTTCGCCCGAAATCGCCGGAAGACCATGACCGCGCCCCGCCCCACCCTCTCCCGCCGGCTCGTCCTGCGCGAATTCTCCCGCCTCCGCCGCGGCCGCCTCGACCTCGTCACCCCCGAGGGCGAGACGCTGCGCTTCGGAGATCCGGCCGTCGCCGCAGGCGCCCGCGTCGAGGTGAAGGACGACGACTTCTTCCGGCGCATCGTGCTCTCGGCCGACATCGGCCTGACCGAGGCCTACATGGACGGACAGTGGGACTCGCCCGACCTCACCGCGGTCATCGCCTTCTTCATCGACAACCTCGAGCACGCCGCGGGGATGTCGGGCTCCGTCCGGCGCAACGCCGCCCTCGGCGTCCTGCGTTTCGCCGACCGCGTGGGCCATCTCCTGCGTCCGAACTCCCGCAAGGTCGTGCGGCGCAACATCGCCGAACATTACGACCTCTCCAACGACTTCTTCCGGCTCTTCCTCGACCCCTCGATGATGTACTCCTCCGCCCGCTGGGAGGGCGCGACGTCGCTCGAGCAGGCGCAGGCGAACAAGAACGAGGCCCTCTGCCGCCACCTGCGCCTGCGTGCGGAGGACCACGTCATCGAGATCGGCACCGGCTGGGGCGGCTGGGCCCTGCACGCCGTGCGCAACCATGGCTGCCGCGTCACGACGCTCACCATCTCCCAAGCGCAGCATGACCTCGCCGTCGAGCGCGTGAAGGCCGCGGGACTCTCCGACCGCATCGAGGTGCGACTGGAGGATTTCCGCGACCACCGCGGCCTCTACGACAAGTGCGTCTCCATCGAGATGATGGAGGCCCTCGGCCACCGCTACCTCCCGGCCTTCTGCGAATCCGTCGGGCGCCTGCTCAAGAAGGACGGCGTCGCCGCCTTCCAGTACATCACCTGCCCTGATTCCCGCTACGAGCAGTTCCGAAGCGGCGTGGACTTCATCCAGAAGCACATTTTTCCGGGCTCCCTCCTCCTCTCGATCACCCGCGTCGGCGAGCTCATGACCCGACGCGCCGGCTTCCAGCTGCACCGCCTCGAGGAGTTCGGACCCGACTACGCCCGCACCCTCGACGCGTGGTGCCGCGCCTTCGAGGCCAACTTGGACAAAGTCCGCGCGATGGGCTTCGACGACCGCTTCATCCGCAAGTGGCGCCTCTACTTCCGCTACTGCGAGGCCGCCTTCGCCCGCCGCAACATCGGCGTCGTGCAGGCCGTCTACGTGCGCCCGAACTGCGGAATCGAGGGCCTTTGAGCCGCATTTCAGCCCGTACGGCTTTGAGGGTTGTAATATCTGCAATAAAAGCGGTGACTGACTGCCACCCAACATACCCATGAAATCCTGGAAAACCCTCCTCGTCGCAGCCGCCGCCACCATCGGCTCGTCATCGCAAGCCGCCGACTATCGCGTAGAGTGGACCGGCGGAATCGAAAAGATGACCGCCATCCTCTCAGTTGACCTGACAGCGCCCCGGCCCGGGGGCTTTAGTTTCTGGACATCCGGCCCCGGCACTTGGCTCACAGCCGCCACCCTTACGTCCGATAATGGCTTGGGCACGGTCAATACCGTCACGAACCTCAACGAACTGAATGACGGAGAAATATTTACTTTCGGCATTGTTGGCGCCGACGCGCCCTTCCTGGGTCGTGCGCTGACCTCGGCTGAGATCGGCCTGCTTATTTTCCATTGGCACTTCGTCGGCAATGTTACCTTCGGCATCATCCACACAAATGGGGCCTTCGTGGACATGCCGCCTAGCGGCCTGACTGGCCCGCTGTTCATGACCTACTTCGGTCCCAACGGCGTGTCGGACATCGCGGCCTGGATGTACTCGGTGAACAACGCCCAGCGCACCTACTCGGCGGGCTACAACATGACCGT
>JACCEB010107061.1_pt1 | contig 19887 bp, 18 predicted proteins | sample 7454761 | NCBI WGS metagenome assembly JACCEB01 (sample SAMN15323454, study PRJNA562643) | freshwater metagenome | isolation source: river surface water | place: USA:Blue River Watershed | collected 2017-08-18 | reverse complement strand
TGCTGGTGGTGCGCGCGGGCAACCCCAAAGGCATCAAAGACTGGGACGACTTGGTCAAGCCCGGCATCAGCGTGATCACGCCCAACCCCAAAACATCGGGCGGTGCGCGCTGGAACTATTTGGCGGCATGGGAGTACGCCAAGCGCAAGCTGGGCAGTGACGAGAAAGCCAAAGACTTTGTGGCCGCCCTTTACAAAAATGTGCCCGTGCTCGACACCGGGGCCCGGGGTTCGTCCATCACCTTTGCCCAGCGCAACCAGGGCGATGTGTTCATCAGCTGGGAAAACGAAGCCAACCTGCTGGAAAAAGAGTTCGGCAACAAGATTGACGTGGTCTATCCCTCCATCAGCATCTTGGCCGAACCGGCCGTGATCGTGGTCGACAAAAACGTGGAGAAAAAAGGCGCCCGCGCTGTGGCGCAGGCCTATTTGGAATACCTCTACACCGACGAAGGGCAGGACATTGCGGGCAAGAACTTCTACCGCCCGATCTCGCCCAAGGCCCAAGCCAAATACGCCAAGCAGTTTCCCAAACTGAACCTGTTCACCATCGACCAGGCCTTTGGGGGCTGGGAAAAAGCCGACAAGGCCCACTTTGCGGACGGCGCCAGCTTTGACCAGATTTACACCAAGAAATGAGCGAAACGGGCGACCTTAAGAACAATTTGAATATAAGCAAAGCACTAAACAATAGTTTGAGTTTTGTGGAGGCCTCTTCACAATCGCGGCTCTGGCCATCACACGCCCTTTGTTTGTATCAGCCCCTCCAACACTGAACCCCCTGTACCCACCATGAAAAAATTAACCCACCTCACTTTGGCCGCGGCTTTGTCTCTGTCGGGTTTCGCCGTCGGTGCGCAGACCTTGCTCAACGCGTCGTATGACGTGGCGCGCGAGTTTTACAAAGACTACAACGCCGCCTTTGTCGCGCACTACAAAAAGACCACCGGCAAAGACCTCAAGATCGACCAAGCCCACGGCGGTTCCAGCGCACAGGCGCGCGCCGTGAACGACGGTTTGGACGCCGATGTGGTGACCATGAACACCACCACCGATGTCGACTTTTTGGCCAGCACCGGCGTGGTGGCCAAGGACTGGAACAAACGCTTCCCGCACAGCGCCTCGCCCACCACCTCGACCATGCTGTTTCTCACCCGCAATGGCAACCCCAAAGGCATCAAAGACTGGGACGATTTGATCAAGCCCGGCATCACCGTCATCGTGGTCAACCCCAAGACCGGTGGCAACGGCCGCATGGCTTACCTGGCGGCCTGGGGCTATGTAAAGAAAAAAGGCGGCTCCGATGCCGACGCGGCTGAATTTGTCAGCAAGCTCTACAAAAACGTGCCGGTGCTGGCCAAGGGGGGACGCGATGCCACCACCATCTTCTTGCAACGCAACATTGGCGATGTGTTGGTGACCTTTGAATCCGAAGTGGTGTCGGTCGACAACGAGTTTGGCGCTGGCAAAGTCGATGCCGTGCACCCCTCGATCAGCATCGTGGCTGAAAACCCAGTCGCAGTTGTTGAGCGCACCGTGGCCAAAAAAGGCACAGGCGCTTTGGCCAAGGCTTATTTGGATTACCTCTATTCCGATGAAGCCCAAGAGATTGCCGCCAAGCATGCCTTGCGTCCACGCTCACAAGCTGTGCTCAAGAAGTACAGCAAAACCTTCAAGCCTTTGCAATTGTTCACAGTGAACGAAGTGTTCGGTTCGTTTGCTGACGCACAAAAAGTGCACTTCAATGACGGCGGTCAGTTCGACAAGATTTACACCGTCAAATAAGTTTTCGCCATGACCTCATTGCCTTCAGCGGCGCCCGCCAAAAGACGAGCGCCAGCCAAAGTGTTGCCCGGGTTCAACCTGACCTTGGGCTTCACGATTTTTTACCTCAGCCTGATTGTGCTGATTCCGTTATCGGCGCTGTTTTTCAAAACGTTCACCCTCACCTGGGAGCAGTTTTGGACCGCTGTCACCGGCCCGCGTGTCATGGCCTCGTACCGTTTGACTTTTGGCGCGTCTTTCATCGCCGCCTTGGTGAATGTGGTCTTTGGCCTGTTGGTGGCCTGGGTGCTGGTGCGTTACAACTTCTTTGGCAAGAAGGTGGTCGACGCGTTGGTGGACTTGCCCTTTGCCTTGCCGACCGCCGTAGCAGGCATTTCGCTGACGGCGCTGTTGGCGGGCAATGGCTGGATCGGGCAATACCTGGAGCCCTTGGGCATTCAATTGGCCTTTAATCCCAATGGCGTGGTGATCGCACTGATCTTCATCGGTTTGCCTTTTGTGGTGCGCACCGTGCAACCGGTGCTGGAAGACGCTGAAAAAGAACTCGAAGAAGCCGCCACCTGCTTGGGTGCAACGCGTTGGCAAACCTTCACCAAGGTGATTTTTCCCTCCATTGCGCCGGCTCTGTTGACGGGCTTTGCCATGGCCTTTGCCCGAGCCATTGGCGAATACGGCTCGGTCATTTTCATTGCCGGCAACATGCCCATGATTTCTGAAATCACCCCGCTCATCATCATTGGCAAGCTCGAGCAATACGACTACGCCGGTGCCACCGCGGTGGCCTTGGTGATGCTGGTCTTTTCGTTCATCTTGTTGCTCATCATCAACGCCTTGCAAGCATGGCAACGTCGCCACACCGGAGCCCCCGCATGAGCGCCGCCAGTTTGAAGCCCTCCGCGCGCAGCGCGCATGCAGGCACCACCGAGCCGATTTGGGTGCGCTATACCCTGATAGGTGTGGCGCTGACATTCATGTTTTTGTTTTTGGTCTTGCCATTGGCCGCGGTGTTCACCGAAGCATTGCGCAAAGGGCTCGACGCTTATCTGGAGGCGCTCAAAGAGCCCGATGCGTGGTCGGCGATTCGGCTGACCCTGATCACGGCAGCCATTGCGGTGCCGCTGAATTTGGTGTTCGGTGTGTCTGCGGCTTGGGCCATCGCCAAGTACGAGTTCAGAGGCAAAGCCTTTTTGACCACGCTGGTCGATTTGCCGTTCTCGGTCTCGCCGGTGGTGGCCGGTCTGATTTATGTGCTCATGTTTGGCGCACAAGGATGGTTTGGCCCTTGGCTGCAAGCGCACGACATCAAGATTGTGTTTGCGGTGCCCGGCATCGTGTTGGCAACTGTGTTTGTGACTTTTCCGTTCATCGCCCGCGAGTTGATTCCACTCATGCAAGCGCAGGGCAACGACGAAGAGCAGGCCGCCATCGTGCTTGGCGCGACGGGTTGGCAGACGTTTTGGTACGTCACCTTGCCCAACATCAAGTGGGGCCTGCTGTATGGCGTGATTTTGTGTAACGCACGCGCCATGGGCGAGTTTGGTGCGGTGTCGGTGGTCTCGGGGCATATCCGAGGGCAGACCAACACCATGCCCTTGCATGTCGAAATTTTGTACAACGAGTACCAGTCTGTAGCCGCCTTTGCCGTGGCTTCGCTGCTGGCGTTGCTGGCGCTGGTGACCTTGGTCATCAAGTCGGTGATCGAGTGGCGGCATGAGCAAGAGCTCAAGGCATCTGCCCAGACACCGCCTGAGCGTCCCATGGCATCGAGCCCGGACGCAGTCGTTTGAATCCGACGGAAAGCATTTGAATCATGAGCATCGAAATTCGCAATGTCCAGAAACAGTTTGGTGATTTCACCGCGCTGAACAACGTCAGCCTTGACATCGAGTCGGGTGAACTCGTCGCTTTGTTGGGCCCCTCGGGTTGCGGCAAGACCACGCTGCTGCGCATCATTGCGGGGCTAGAAACTGCGGACAGCGGCACCATTGGTTTCAGTGGTGCAGACACCACGCATGTGCATGTGCGCGAGCGCCAAGTGGGTTTTGTGTTTCAGCACTACGCCCTCTTTCGCCACATGACGGTGTTTGAAAACGTGGCGTTTGGTCTGCGTGTGAAACCCCGCAACGAACGCCCCAGTGAGGCAGAAATCAAACGCAAAGTGCACGACCTGTTGGGCTTGGTCCAACTCGATTGGTTGGCCGACCGCTATCCCTCCCAGTTGTCTGGTGGTCAGCGTCAGCGCATTGCCTTGGCCCGCGCCTTGGCGGTAGAGCCCAAAGTGTTGCTGCTGGACGAGCCCTTTGGGGCTTTGGATGCCAAGGTGCGCAAAGAGTTGCGCCGTTGGCTGCGCCGCTTGCATGACGAGTTGCATGTGACCAGTATTTTTGTCACACACGACCAAGAAGAAGCACTCGAGGTGGCCGACCGTGTGGTGCTGATGAACAAAGGCAATATCGAGCAAATCGGCTCTCCCCAAGAAGTTTGGGACCATCCTGCCAGCCCGTTTGTGTACGGATTTTTGGGCGATGTGAACCTGTTCCATGGTCGTGCGCACGAAGGAGAAATGTTGATCGGCGCCGACCAGCATGCGATCCGTTTGGAAAGCCCGGAACACGGTTTGGTGCAAGACGCCAAAGCGTTTGCCTATGTTCGACCGCACGATTTGGATGTGACGCGTTACCGTGTTGGCACGCCCCACACGGGGATCGTTGCCAAGCTGACGCGTGCCATCGTGGTGGGGCCCGTGGCCCGCCTGGAGTTAGAGCCTGTTGAGGCGGGCTTGTTTGGCAAAGACGCGGTCATTGAAGCGCAACTCTCAGCGTCGCAATTCCGCCAAGAAGCTTTTGCCGAGGGGGAAGTGTTGGTGCTGACGCCACGCAAAGCGCGGGTGTTTGTGGATGGCTGACGCTCGCAAGGCCTGAACGGCCTCGCTCGCGCGCCCTCAAACGGGTGACTCGGCCACTTGTTTCCAAGTGCCTTGCGACTCTTCCCAGTACGTGCGCACCGTTTTCTTCGGGGAAGTTTTGAAGTCAAGCAAGACCACGGTGCGGTCTTGGTCGCGCCACGACAGCAAATGCAAGATGCCGTCTTGTTTAGAGGGATCTTCGTTGGCCTGCGCCGCCATGCGGTCGGTGCTGGCTGAAGGGTATTTTTCAGCGACCAGTTGGCGCAGAGGTTCGGGCAATTGGAAGTTTTGGTTCGCCGGGACCCAGTCAATTTTGGGCTGAATAAAAATCGGAATGCCCTTGGCTTGGTCCAAATCCAGCAAAGCTTGCATGGTGTCGTTGGACAACACCAAACAGCCATCAGAAGCCTCGGGCAGTCGAGAGTACTGCGCGGAAGGTGCGCCGTGAACCCAAATGCCCGAGCCGGTACGACCTTGGTGCAAGTCGTACAAATTGGGGTAATTCAAGGTGATGGCGCCAGCGCCATACAGATCAGGCAAGCGTTTGTCGTTGAGTTTTTTCTGAGTGAAATAAACGCCAATCGGGGTGCGGCCATCTCCCTCTTCTTTTTTGTGAATGCCTTTTTGGCCCACCGACACATAAAAGTTGTGCACCAAATTCAGCTGCGCGGGCTGCGCAGAAGTGGCGGCATTTTTAAAGACATACATGCGCGAAGTCGAAGCATCGACCACCGCAAAATACTCGGTCGTTGAGGCCAAGTAGCCAAATCCTTTGGGGATGCTGTTGGCCGGATATGGGGAATTGAGGGCGCGCAAACGGTGGCGCAGTTCTTTGTCCAAGCCGGCCACCACGGCTTGCTTGTCTTGGTCAGCAATCTGGGTCAGCGGGTTGGCCTTGGGCGCGTCGCTGGCCAAGTTCAACAGCTCAGCGTAAAGCAAAGAACCCAACTGAAAAGTGGGGTAGTCGTTGACCAAGTTTTCTGCAAATTTGGCCGCTTCAGCGTAGCGCGCAGCTTCGACCAGCGTTTCGATATGGCGCAAATAGTCTTCGGGTTGCGTGGCCACTTTGGTCGCATCTTCTTGGGCCAATTCAATGTCAAAGACCAGTTTTTCCACCGACCCATTGAGCGCTTTGCCGGTGCTGCTGTGAGAGGTGTTGTACCAAAGCGGGATCAGCAAGCACAAGACCAAGACCGCGGTGGCCAAGTAGGGCCAGCGGACGGGGAGTGCGGAAGTGTTGAGGGCTGCAAGCTTCATGGCGTGAATTCGCGGATGATTTTCCAGACACCTTCTTGACGGCTCAAGTGAAGAGTTTTGAGTGTACTGCTCTGCAAGCCGTCGGCTTCATAAATCTGCGTGAAGCTGGCGCGCATGTGGCCGGCATCCATGGGTTGGATCACGAGCTGCTGCACTTGAACGGCGATCTTGCTTTTCGAGACGATGCGTTGCGTGCGTTCCTTGACCCACTCTGAATGGCTTTTCTTTCCTTCAGGCTGGAATTTTTCAGAATACGCGTAGAAATAGCTGTCCAGATTTTTGGCGCTCCAACTGGCTGCCCATTGATCAACAAAGGCTTGCACCTGCTCTTGCAGCAGCGCTTCTTCACTGACTTGTGGCGGGGCCGATGCGCTTTCGCTCACCGCTTCTGACGCGGCTGGCTCTGCCGAAGCGACGGCCACTTGAGGTTGGACTTGCTCGACCACCACCGTGGGTTCGGGCGTTTGGGAGGCCTTGCCTATCCATTCTTGAAAGCCCGATTTTGCGGCGTTCATCCAAGCCAGATCACCCACACTGAAAAGCGCGACCCCCACCAGGCCGAGGATGGACAGCCATTTGAGCCAGGGCTTGGATTTGGCATCCTTGGTTTGAATGAACAGGGCCCTCACTTCTGAGCGCCTCCTGCGGAACGCTCACTCGTGATCAACCAGCGTTGGTCTTGCCATTTCATCTCGATCACTTTGACGCTCGAGACTTTGAGTTTGTCGGATTGGTAGTTTTGCCGGTAGCGCAATTTGATGGTGTTTTTGTTCACCAGCTTGGCATCGACTTGGGAGATTTGAATCTTGATTTGGCCTTTCGACAAGATGCGGTCTTGTCGGTCTTTCACCCATTCGGCGTGGGACTTGCCATCGTTCGGGGTAAAGCCGGGCACATAGGACTTGAGATAGCGGTCCATGTCCTTTTTCTCCCACGCTTGGGCCCACAGCTGCAACGCTTGTGTGGCGGCTTGGATCAACTCAGCTTCTTCTGTGTTGGCTGCGGGGGTCTTTTCAGGCCGGGTGTTGGACTTGTTTTCGCTGGCGCGCTCTTTCGCATTGGGCGCAGCGGCAGGGGCTGCCGATGAAGCCGATGCAGCACCCGTATTGGCCGCAGCCACGGCGGTTCTCGGGGGCACTGGCTCGGCCGCTTTGCCCGCCGCTTCAGCCGGCGCCGCGCTGGGAGGCGTGGGAGCTGCGGTGGTGCCAGCAGCCGATCCGGAGGTGGGAGCGGTCGGTGCAGCTGGTGCAGCGGCCACCACTTTGGGCGTGAATTGCGCCAAGCCATTGGTGGACACCACCAAGGACAGCTTGTTGTTTTTTGCGGGGTCCAACAATTGCAAAGCCGAGGCGTAGTTTTTCGACGCCAAATGGGTTTTCAGATTGTTGAGGTTGTTGTACATCAACTCCAAAGGCTGATTGGACTTGAGCGCTTGCTCCAGCGTGGCCTTGGCATCGTTCAATTTGCCCTGCGCTGCGTAAATGGTGGCAATGTTGTTGCGGGCAGCCAGGTAATAGGGGGACGAGATCGGGATGATGGAGAAATGCGCAATGGCCGCATCGAATTGCTCACGCTTGAGTTGAATCAGCCCTTTGTGAAAGTTCAACTCAAACACATCGCCTTTGGCTTGTGAAAGACGCTTGAGTGTGTCGTTCAGTTGTTCGGCATTGTTGGTGCGCAAAGCCGACTCGATCTCGGCCATGCTGGGCGGGGAATTGGCATGCGCATGACCTGCCCATGCCCAAGACAAGCACAGCGCCATCAAGCTGAAAGTACGAGGCGTTCTCATTATTCCTCTTCCGCCAAAATGGATTGGTATTTGGACATGTTTTCCAAAACCATGCTGCAACCCTTGACGACACAGGTCAGGGGCTCATCCGCGATGCGAATGGGCAAGCCCGTTTGAGCCATCAAAAGTTTGTCCAGGTTCTTCAACAGTGCGCCTCCACCGGTCATGACAATGCCCGTTTGAGCCAGGTCCGCAGCCAATTCTGCCGGGGTTTTTTCCAAGGCCAGTTTGAGCATGTCGCTGACTTGCGAAACGGGCTCTATCAGGGCTTGGTAAATTTCTGTCGACGACAAGGTGACGCTGCGCGGCACGCCTTCTGGAAACTTTTGTCCGCTGACCTCGATGGTGAAAGGCACCTCGTTGGGCAAGGCGTTGCCGGCTTCAATTTTGAGGCGTTCCGCGCTTCTCTCGCCAATCAACAGCCCATGCTGTCGGCGAATGTAGTTGATGATGCTTTCTTCAAAGTCGTCCCCTCCCATGCGCATGCCCGCTTGGTAGACCACGCCCCCTAAGGAGATGACCGCCAACTCGGTGGTGCCCCCGCCCATGTTGATCACCATAGAGCCTTTGGCGTCAGAGATGGGCAACCCCGCGCCCAAAGCAGCGGCAATGGGCTCTTCAATCAGGTACACCTCGGTGGAGCCGGAGGACAAAGCGGCTTCGCGGATGGCGCGGCGCTCTACTTGCGTGGAGTCACCCGGCACACTGATGATGATGCGCGGTTGTGGCTTGAACATGCCCTTGGGCAAAGCCGTGTCAATCAGGGCTTTGACCATCTGGGCGGTCATGGTGAAGTCGCCAATCACGCCTTTTTTGATGGGGCGCGCCGCCACGATGTTTTGCGGTTCACGGCCCAGCATGGACTTGGCCTCGTGCCCCACGGCAATGACGGATTGACCTTCTTTACTCGAAGAGCGCACCGCCAGCACAGAAGGCTCGTTGACCACGATCCCCTGACCTTTGATCCAAATCAGCGTGTTGGATGTGCCGAGGTCAATGGCGAGATCTTTTTTTAAAAACTTTGTGATTAACAACTGGGGCCTGGAACGTGAAAAATCGGAGAGAGCCTTATTCGGCAACCCATGATTTTCTCATTTTTTGCGGTTGTTAACGCTTTTGGCGGGGCTGGGTTCCTAATTCGACTTCAGTTAAGCTTTGACAAGTATTTTTCAAGGAGCGGCCATGAGTGAGCCTTCTGCTTTTGGATTTGGCCAATTTGTTCCCGGTTTTGATTTCTTACAGAACTTGTCCAAAACTGCGGCACAAGGGGCGCCGGTCGCAGGTGCCATTCCCGGCATGGCCAGTTGGGTGGCTCCGACCCTCAGTGTCGAGGAATTGGACAAACGAATTCAAGAGTTGAAGGCGGTTCAATTTTGGTTGGACCAAAACGCCACCGCTCTCAAAGCCACCATCCAAGCGATGGAAGTGCAAAAAATGACTCTGTCCACCTTGCAGAGCATGAACGTGAACATGGCGGATTTGGCCAAGGCCTTTACCGCCAAAGCCCCCGCAGCCGCGGCTGCAGCCGCTCCTGCAGCCGCTCCTGCAGCCGCTCCTGCAGCGGCGGCCCAGGCGGCCACAAAACCGACGTCTTCGATTTTCAGTGTCAAACCCGCACCTGAGCGCAATTCGGCTGCGCAAGAAGATGGGGAAACAGACGCCGAAGATGACAGCAAAGAAGACGGCGAAGGCGGCGCAGCAAAAACTGCGGCTGAAACCGCAGCCCAATCCGCAGATGAAGCCTCTTCGAGGTCGAAAGCAAAGTCCAAAGCCGATGCACCATCCTCAGCGGGGAGTGACAAGCCGGCAGTTGACCCGATGCAATGGTGGAGTGCATTGACGCAACAATTCCAAGGCATTGCCGCAGCAGCCATGAAAGACGTGGCGGGCGAAGCCATGAAGGCCAGCAAAGCGGCGCAACAAGCCGCGACTGCGGGTGCGCAAGGTGCTGCGTCGGGGCGATCCAAAGTGTCTGCCAAAGGGGCCACCAAAGCCGCTGCCAAATCTCCCGCTAAAACAGCCGCTAAATCCGCGGTGAAAAATACATCAAAAACCGCGGCAAAAACCGCTAAGACCTCGACTGCTAAACCCGTGAAAAAAACGATCGCCCAAAAAGGGGCCAAACGGAGCCAAGCCGCAGCCAGAACAACCTCGCGAGCTGCGCGCCCAGCCGCGCAAAAACGCGTCCCCTCATGAAGCTTTTTCCCTACGGCCACGCCACCCATCCGCAATGGCGAATGGCGGCGGGTTTGGTGCTGGCCCAAGTGCGGGCTCAAATGGGCTTGGCCGACCATGCTCACGCGCCCCGATTGGCCTTGCTTTACATCACAGACCATTACGCAGCGCAAGCACAGGCCATCTTGGACCACTTGCGCCAAGAGTTGCCTTCGGTGACCGATTGGTCTGGCACCGTTGGCATTGGTGTGGCGGTCAATAACGCGGAGTACTTTGACGAACCGGCCATGGCGCTCATGCTCTGCGATGTGCCTGCTGAGCATTACCGCGTGTTTTCTGGGTTGGCGCCTTTTCCGGCGCAGGGCTTCGCCGATGTGGCCTTGGTGCATGCCGACCCGGCTACGCCAGAGCTGGCTGAATTGATCCATGAGATGGCCGGTCGAACCGCACAGGGCTATGTGTTTGGCGGCTTGGCCGCCAGCCGATCGCGACACCCCCAGTTTGCGGTCACGGCCGGACAAAGTCTGGCCGATGGCGGTGTCTTAGAAGGCGGCTTGAGTGGCGTGGCCTTTTCGTCTGCGGTGGGCTTGTTGTCCCGCGTCACGCAAGGGTGCCAGCCTGTTGCCAAAGAGCGCGAAATCACCGAGGCAGACCGGCATGTGGTGCTCAAGCTCGATGGCGAACCGGCCTTGGATGTGCTGCTCGACGATTTGAAGATTTCTTTGGGCGATCCCCAAGCGGCTATACCGGTGGTGCGCGCCACTTTGGTGGGCCTGAGTCCGGTGGGCCAAAGCGGGGTGGGGCGCACCGGTCATTTGGGCAACGATGTGCGCGTGCGGCACATCGTGGGGCTGGACCCTCTGCGCCAAGGTGTGGCGGTGGCCGAGCACCTGGAGCCTGGCATGCGCCTTTCTTTTTGTCGGCGTGACAAGCAAGCTGCGCGCGCAGACTTGGTGCGGGTGTGCGCTGAAATCCGCGAAGAGTTAGAGCCCGAGATGTTGTCTATTGAAGCCATCAATGCGTGGAGCGATGACCCGGTGGCCAATTTGCCACCGCCCGGCAAACGCATGGTGGGTGCGGTGTACATCAGTTGCACAGGGCGCGGTGGCCCTCACTTTGGCGGCCCCAGCGCTGAAATGCAAATCATTCGGCACGCGCTCGGTGATGTGCCCTTGGTGGGATTTTTTGCGGCCGGTGAAGTGGCCCACAACCAGTTGTACGGCTACACCGGGGTGTTGACGGTGTTCACCGCCAGTTGATCACACGCCGCGTGCACGGTCTGACTTGAACCGCGCTCGGAAGGCGGCAAACTGACCTGCCTCGAGCGATTCGCGCACCTCACGCATCAGGTTGAGGTAGTAATGCAGGTTGTGAATGGTCGTCAGCATGGGGCCGAGCATTTCGCCGCAGCGGTCCAGGTGGTGCAAATAAGCGCGGCTAAACCCGTCACGTCCCCCTTGATCCCAAGACACGCCAGAGGCACCAGCGCAAGCGTGACAAGTGCAGGTGCTGTCCAGCGGCTGCGGGTCTTTTTTGTGACGGGCATTGCGCAACTTCAAGTCACCGTAGCGGGTGAACACCGTGCCATTGCGGGCGTTGCGGGTGGGCATGACGCAGTCGAACATGTCCACCCCATCGGCCACCCCCTGCACCAGGTCTTCGGGCGTGCCCACGCCCATCAGGTAGCGGGGTTTTTGGGCTGGCAGTCGGTGTGGCGTGTGCGCCATGATCTGCAACATTTGTTCTTTGGGTTCGCCCACACTGACGCCACCAATGGCGTAGCCGGGGAAGTCCATCTCGACCAAAGCCTCTAAAGATTCTTGGCGCAAATCTTCGAACATGCCGCCTTGCACAATGCCAAACAAGGCATTGGGATTTTCCAATCGGGCAAATTCATTTTGGCTGCGCACGGCCCAGCGGCGGCTCATTTCCATGGACTTGCGCGCTTCGGCTTCGGTGGTCAGGTGCCCTTTGGTTTCGTAAGGGGTGCACTCGTCAAGCTGCATCACGATGTCAGAGTTCAGGCTGGTCTGAATCTGCATGCTGACCTCGGGCGACATGAACAATTTGTCACCGTTCACTGGGGAGGCAAAGGTGACCCCTTCTTCTGTGATTTTGCGCATGTCCCCCAAAGACCAGACCTGAAAACCTCCTGAATCGGTCAGGATCGGTTTGTGCCACTTTTCAAAAGCATGCAGTCCGCCAAAGCTGTCCATGATTTCGCGGCCGGGCCGCATCCAGAGATGAAAGGTGTTGCCCAAGATGATTTGCGCGCCCATTTCCTCCAGGCTGCGCGGCATCACGCCCTTGACCGTCCCATAGGTGCCCACCGGCATAAAGATCGGGGTTTGCACCACGCCGTGGTTCAGGGTCAACTGGCCTCGGCGCGCGTGGCTGGAGGGGTCGGTTTTGAGCAGTTCGAATTGAAGCATGGGCAAGATTGTAGGAGGGCCAAATGCGCCCGAAGGCGGTGCGTGAGGGGCGTTTCCCCGAGCGGGTCGGGCTGCAGTTCAGCGTGGGGGTGATCGGGTCAGCAGCATGGCATCGCCATAGCTGAAAAACCGATAAGTGTGCGCAATCGCATGGCGGTACAAAGCCATGATGTGCTCGTAGCCTGCCAAGGCGCTGACCAACATCATCAACGTGCTTTTGGGCAAGTGGAAATTGGTGATCAGTCGGTCCACCACTTTGAACTCAAATCCTGGCGTAATAAAAATTTGTGTGTCGCCACTGGCTTGGCCCGACAAGGCCCAAGACTCTAGGGTGCGAACTGTGGTGGTGCCCACCGCCACCACTTGGCCGCCGCGTGCGTGGCACGCAGCAATCGCTTGCTGGGTGGCCTCGGGCACTTCGTACCATTCGCTGTGCATGGTGTGCTCGGCAATGTTTTCGGTTTTGACGGGCTGGAAGGTACCCGCCCCCACATGCAGCGTCACGCTGGCGCGTTGTACGCCGCGGGCTTCAAGCGCTGCCAGCAGAGCCTCGTCAAAGTGCAGGGCCGCTGTGGGCGCTGCCACCGCACCGGGCGCGCGCGCAAACACGGTTTGGTAGCGCAGGGCATCTTCTGCGCTGTCGGCATGTTCGCCGCTGCCACCCGGACGTTCAATATAAGGCGGCAGCGGAACGACCCCGTGTTTTTCCATCAGGGCGTGGGGCTCATCGCTCAATTGCAAATGAAACAGAGGGCCATTTTCGTCAGGCCAGCGACCCAGCAGCACGGCATCAAAACCGCCTTGCTGTGCGCCGCCTGCCAAAAGCATCTTGCCGCCCACCAGCGGTTTTTTGCTGACCTTCATGTGCGCCACCACCTGGTGGTTCGGCAACACCCGTTCGATCAGCAACTCGAGTTTGCCGCCGGTGGCCTTTTCGCCAAAAATGCGCGCCTTGATCACTTTGGTGTCGTTGAACACCAACAAGTCACCCGGACTCAAGAGTTGGGGCAGTTCGCGAAAAATGCGATCTACCCCAAGCGCGCCCGAGCCATCGAGCAAGCGAGAGCCACTGCGTTCGGCAGCGGGGTGTTGTGCAATCAGTTCGGGGGGGAGCTCAAAGTCGAAATCGCTGAGCGTGAAAGAGCGGGGGGCAGAGAGGGTCATGGTGCAGGGCTTGACAGGCCCGAACAGTGTGAAAAAAACAGATTTTGCCTGAAGGAGAAGTTCACGGGCGGCGCTGCCAAGTGGCGGCTCTGACGGCACAATGCGGGCATGCCTGCGAAGACCCCTGTCAAAACCGCTCAGTCGCTCAGCGCACCGCAAAAAGCGCTGATCAAATTGGGCTTGGTGCGCGACATTGATTTGGCCCTGCATTTGCCGCTGCGTTACGAGGACGAAACCCGCATTGTTCAGCTCCGCGATGCCCGGGAAGGGGATGTGGTGCAAATCGAAGCCACTGTCACTTCTTGCGAGGTCACGATGCGGCCCCGCCGGCAGTTGCTGGTGACCGTGGACGATGGCACCGACACCTGTGTGCTGCGGTTCTTCAGTTTTTACCCTTCGCAACAAAAAGCCTTGGCTGTGGGCAGCCGCATTCGTGTCCGGGGCGAAGTGAAAGGGGGGTTCATGGGCTTGACCATGATGCACCCCAGTTTCAAACCGGCGGGAGGGGTTTTGGCCGAAGCCTTGACCCCCGTTTACTCAACCGTCGCGGGGCTGGCGCAGTCGTATTTGCGGCGGGCCGTCATCACCGGTTTGAGCCATGCCGATCTGAGTGAGACCTTGCCCCCGACAACAGAGTGGCCCGACCCGCGTGGGGCTTGGTCTTTGCGGGACGCGCTGCAGTTTTTGCATCACCCCACGCCCGATGTGTCCTTGGCTGCGTTGGAGGATCGCTCCCATCCGGCCTGGGTTCGGCTGAAATGTGAGGAACTGCTGGCGCAGCAGTTGTCTCAGCTCACAGCCAAGCGAGAGCGCGATTTACTGCGCGCGCCGGCATTGAAACGCCAAGCCCATGGCCTGCATGGCCGACTGCTCGAGGCCTTGCCTTTTGGTCTGACCTCAGCGCAGCAGCGGGTAGGACAAGAAATCGCACAAGACCTGGCCCGCCAAGTGCCCATGCACCGTTTGTTGCAGGGCGATGTGGGCGCGGGCAAGACGGTGGTGGCGGCCTTGGCGGCGATGGTGGCCGTTGATGCCGGATGGCAGTGCGCGCTGATGGCCCCCACCGAGATTTTGGCCACTCAGCACTTCGCCAAGTTGGTCAGTTGGTTGGAGCCACTGGGCGTCAAGGTGGCTTGGCTGATTGGCAGTCAAAAGAAAAAAGAGCGCGCCGCCATGCTGGCCATGGTGGAGTCGGGCGAGGCGTCGCTGGTGGTTGGCACGCACGCGGTGATTCAAGAGCATGTGAAGTTCAAAAATCTGGCATTGGCCGTGATTGATGAGCAACACCGATTTGGTGTTGCCCAGCGCTTGGCATTGCGCAGCAAAATGCACGCCGAGGGCATGGAGCCCCACATGTTGATGATGACGGCCACCCCCATTCCTCGCACCTTGGCCATGAGCTACTACGCCGACTTGGATGTGTCGGTGATCGACGAATTGCCCCCAGGGCGCACCCCCATCGTGACGCGCCTGGTGTCTGACCACCGTCGCCACGAGGTGGTCGAGCGGATTGGCGCTCAGTTGCAACAAGGGCGGCAGGTCTACTGGGTGTGTCCCCTGATCGAAGAAAGCGAAGCGCTCGATTTGACCAATGCCACGCAAACGCATACCGATCTGAGTGAAGCCTTGCCTGGCGTCATGGTGGGCTTGTTGCATTCCCGCATGCCGAGCGCCGAAAAGAAGGCGGTCATGGACTTGTTCACCAGCGGTCAGATGGGCGTGTTGGTCAGCACCACCGTCATTGAAGTGGGCGTGGATGTGCCCAATGCGTCTTTGATGGTGATTGAGCACGCCGAGCGATTTGGCCTGTCCCAATTGCACCAATTGCGGGGGCGTGTTGGTCGAGGTGCTGCTGCATCGGCGTGTGTTTTGTTGTACGGAACGCCAGAGGGCGGAAGGTTGAGTGAAACCGCGCGCGACCGCTTGCGCGCCATGGTCGAAACTCACGATGGATTTGAAATCGCCCGGCGAGATTTAGAAATCCGCGGGCCAGGCGAATTTTTAGGCGCACGGCAGTCGGGTGCACCCTTGCTGCGCTTTGCCGATTTGGAAACCGATGGCCATTTGTTGGACTGGGCGCGAACGTGGGCGCCGCACTTGTTGGACCAACACCCCACTTTGGCTGAGCGACATATTCGCCGTTGGCTGGGTGGAAAATCAGAATATTTGAAAGCCTGATGTTCCAATACACACCATGACCCTGACTGAACTCAAATACATCGTGGCGGTGGCCCGGGAAAAACACTTTGGCAAAGCCGCCGAGGCGTGTTTTGTGTCGCAGCCCACTTTGTCACTGGCCATCAAAAAGCTCGAAGAAGAGCTGGAGGTCAAGCTGTTTGAGCGCAGTGCCAGCGAAGTCTCGGTGACCGCGTTGGGCGAAGAAATTGTGCGTCAAGCCCAAAGCGTGTTGGAGCAGGCGGGTGAAATCAAAGAAATAGCCAAGCGTGGCAAAGACCCCCTCGCAGGCACCATGCGCTTGGGCGTGATCTACACCATCGGGCCTTATTTGTTGCCCGATTTGGTGCGCCAAATCATCACCGACATTCCGCAGATGCCGCTCATGCTGCAAGAAAACTTCACGGTGCGGCTGTTGGAGATGTTGCGCACCGGTGAGATCGACTGCGCGATTTTGGCCGAGCCTTTTCCGGAATCCGGCTTGGCCGTCGCGCCCTTGTACGACGAGACCTTCATGGCCGCTTTGCCGCTGAGCCACCCCTTGGCCAAAGAGGCGTCTATTTCGACGGACCAACTCAAAAACGAAACCATGCTGTTGCTGGGCACCGGGCATTGCTTTCGCGACCATGTGCTGGAGGTGTGCCCCGAATTTGCTCGCTATGCGAGTCAGACCGATGGCATTCGCAAGACTTTTGAGGGCTCGTCCCTCGAGACCATCAAGCACATGGTGGCTGCGGGCATGGGGGTCACCTTGGTGCCGCGTCTGTCGGTCCCCGACCTCAAGCCCGTGCACAAGCGCCATGGGGGGCGGCATGACTCGCCCGTGCGTTATTTGCCGATCGTGGACCCTGCTGGCGGCAAGCCTCCCACACGCCGAGTCGTTCTGGCTTGGCGCCGCAGTTTCACGCGTTACGAAGCGATTGCGGCGATGCGCAACGCCATTTACGCCTGTCCCTTGCCCGGTGTGACACGACTGTCCTGACGGGGCCTTATGGTTGCGAAGCTCAAGCTGTATCTCGATTTGATCCGCTGGAATCGGCCCGCCGGATGGCTGTTGCTGTTGTGGCCAACGTTGTCGGCGTTGTGGGTCGCAGCCGGAGGCTTTCCGGGCTGGCATTTGATCGGGGTGTTCACCTTGGGGACGATCTTGATGCGCAGTGCGGGGTGTTGCATCAACGATGTCGCCGACCGTGACTTTGACAAGCATGTCAAACGCACCGCCAATCGCCCGGTGACCAGTGGGCGCATCGGTACGCGAGAGGCCTTGGCGGTAGGTGCTGTGCTGGCCTTGATGGCTTTTGGCTTGGTCTTGACCACCCATGCAGCGGCTATCCAGTGGTCATTTGCGGCGCTGGCCGTGACGTTGATTTACCCCTATTCCAAACGCTTTGTCTCGATGCCACAAGCGGTGTTGGGCGTGGCATTCAGTTTTGGCATTCCCATCGCCTTTGCAGCCGTTCAGGGCCAAGTGCCGATGTTGGCGTGGGGCTTGTTGTTGGGTAATTTATTTTGGGTCTTGGCGTATGACACCGAATACGCCATGGTGGACCGCGATGACGATCTGCTGATCGGCATGAAAACCTCGGCGATCACATTGGGCCGGCACGATGTGCCCGCTATCATGGGGTTTTATGGGGCGTACTTGTTGATTTGGGCGGTTTTGCTCCAAGCCGATCAGCAAGACCCATGGTTTTGGGCGGCCTGGGCCGTTTCGGCGGGCCAGGTGGTTTGGCATTACTTTTTAATTCGTGAACGCAGCCGTGAGGGGTGTTTCAAAGCCTTTCGGCTGAACCATTGGTTGGGCTTTAGCGTCTTTGTGGGCGTTGTGTTGTCTCACTTGTAGCCCCCGCCTGTTTACGATTTGCCGAACTCGTCTCCCAATTCGCCGGCCCGTTTTTCAGCAGCTTGCATGGCTTTCACAAAAGCCGACTTGATACCGGCGGCTTCCATGGCGGTGATGGCGGCGTAGGTGGTGCCGCCTTTGGAGGTGACGCGTTGCCGCAGCACCTCGGCAGATTCGGTCGAAGCCGCTGCCAATGAAGACGCCCCCGAAAAGGTGGCCACCGCCAGTTGATAGGCCTGTTGGGCGCTCAGGCCCATGCCCACACCGGCTTGGGTCATGGCTTCTAAAAAATAGAACACATAGGCAGGGCCAGACCCCGACAAGGCCGTGATGGCATCCAATTGAATTTCTTTGTCGACCCAGAGAAACTGCCCCGTGGTCGCAATGACTTGTTCGACCCATGTTTTGTCGGCCGAGGTGACCGAAGGGCAGGCAAAAAGTCCGGTGATGCCTTGACCCACCAAGGCCGGGGTGTTGGGCATGCAGCGCACCACCCGATCCGTGCCAACCCAGCGGGCAATGCTGTCGGTGCGAATGCCAGCGGCCACTGACAAGTGCAACGCAGATCGGGTATGGGGCATCACTGGCGCGGCGGCTTCACTGAAGACCTGAGGCTTGACGGCCCAAACCACCAAATCAACATCTTGCAAGCGTGGCCCCGCAACTGGCAAAGCGGTAATGCCGAAATCGTTATGTAATTTGGCGGCTGTCTCAGCAAATGGCTCTACCACCGTCAATTGCTCACGGCTCAAACCTTGGCGGAGCAGCCCGCCGATGATGGCGCTGGCCATGTTGCCGCCGCCAATAAAGCCAATGTGGGGTTTCGAGAGTGTCGTGGTCATAGGGTGTATTCAATAGAGAAGCGCATTAAAACAGGCCAAACAGAACCTGCGGGGCTGAATTGTCGCTGGAATCCCCCCGTTGGGACCGATCTGGGGCCGGCAGCATGCGATGGTCTCGCGAGCGAAAGACGGGTTTTGTGGGGTCCCCTGCAAAAAATCTTCAAAAAGATCTTGCGGGCCCCCTTTTTTTCAGACATAATGGAGGGCTTCGCTTTGCAAAAGGCGTAAGTATCTGCCCAATCTGAAGTGTTGCGAGTGGTTTGCAGTGTGGATGACGGGTCCAAGACTGATTTCTGTTTGTGGGCTGTAAAGCTGGCAAATAAGAAATACAAGTTGGGAATAAACAAATGATCCAGACAGAATCTCGGTTGGATGTGGCCGACAACACCGGCGCCAAGTCCGTGCTGTGCATCAAGGTGCTCGGCGGGTCTAAGCGTCGCTATGCAAGTGTTGGCGACATCATCAAAGTGAGCATCAAAGAAGCCGCCCCACGTGGTCGCGTCAAAAAAGGCGAGATCTACAGTGCTGTGGTGGTTCGCACTGCCAAAGGCATTCGCCGTGGCGATGGCTCCCTCATTAAATTCGATGGCAACGCCGCTGTGTTGCTGAATGCCAAGTTGGAGCCTATTGGCACCCGCATCTTCGGCCCGGTCACGCGTGAACTGCGTACCGAGAAGTTCATGAAGATCGTGTCCCTGGCCCCTGAAGTACTGTAAGGACGCGCCATGAACAAGATTCGCAAAGGCGACGAAATCATCGTCATCACAGGTCGTGACAAAGGCAAGCGCGGCAAAGTGTCGCTGCGCGCCAGCGATTCGCACCTCGTGATCGAAGGTGTGAACCTCGTCAAAAAGCACGCCAAGCCCAACCCTATGAAGGGCACAACGGGCGGCATCATAGAAAAGGCCATGCCGATTCACCAATCCAATGTGGCCATCTTCAATGTCGCCACAGGCAAGGCTGATCGCGTGGGCATCAAGCTGCAAGCTGACGGTAAGCGCGTGCGCGTTTACAAGTCCAGCGGCGAAGAAATCAAGGTGGCATAAGCATGGCACGTTTGCAACAAATCTTCCGCGAGAAAATCGCTGCCGAGCTGACAGCCAAGTTTGGCTACACCTCGCCCATGCAAGTTCCTCGCATCACCAAGATCACCTTGAACATGGGTGTTTCTGAGGCCGTGGCCGACAAGAAAGTCATGGACCACGCTGTGAGCGACTTGACCAAAATCGCGGGCCAAAAGCCTGTGGTGACCAAGGCCAAGAAGGCGATCGCGGGCTTCAAGATCCGTGAGCAACAGCCTATTGGTTGCATGGTGACTTTGCGTGGCGTTCAGATGTACGAATTCTTGGACCGTTTCGTCACCGTGGCATTGCCCCGTGTGCGTGACTTCCGTGGTATTTCTGGTCGCGCCTTTGATGGCCGTGGCAACTACAACATCGGCGTCAAAGAGCAGATCATTTTCCCTGAGATTGAGTACGACAAGGTCGATGCCTTGCGTGGTCTCAACATCAGCATCACCAC
>JACCEB011024081.1_pt1 | contig 19918 bp, 8 predicted proteins | sample 7454761 | NCBI WGS metagenome assembly JACCEB01 (sample SAMN15323454, study PRJNA562643) | freshwater metagenome | isolation source: river surface water | place: USA:Blue River Watershed | collected 2017-08-18 | reverse complement strand
TCGTTCGACGCCGTCCTGCTGGGCCTGGAGCGCGCGGAGTTGCGCGCGATGCTCGGCGACTTTGCCGGTGCGATCGCGGACTACGAGCGCCTGCGCTCGCTGGAGGCGGCGAGGGGAAATGTCGCCGTGCCGGACGGGCGCTTCGACGAGTTGGTCGCCCCGCTCGAGGCGCGGCTCGGACAGGCCGCGCGGGCGAAAGAACGTTGGCACAAAGCGCTCGCGGCGGTGCAGGCGGCCGCGGAAAAAGCTTCCGATCCTTCGAAATTCGCCGGCCGCCTGGCGTTCGCGCATGCGCGTTTGGGAGAAAAGGACGCCGCGCGCACGTGGATGACGAAGCTCGAGCCTCCGATGCGAAATCGAAGCGGCTGGCAACTCAACTATGCGGAACTGCTGGCGCTGCTCGGCGACAAGGAGGCCGCCATCGCCGAGCTGCGTGCGCTGCACGACGGCGGGCATTTCTTCGGCTATCTGCTCCGGCTCGAACTGGAATGGGAGACGCTCCGCGGGGAGCCAAAATTCCGGCAGTTGATGAAAGAGGCCGAGGCGCGGGCCGATGCGCAGCCGAGGCCGCGGGCGGGGCTGGTCTCGCCTCCGGCGAAGAAGCCGGCGGCGCTTGCGCCCACCACGGCGACTGACAGCGGGAGTGCCGTTGCGCGGGGGGACCAGGTTCCGCCGCCGGCCGGGCAGCCCGTCGCGGCGGACAAATCCCTCGTCGTCCTGCCGCTCGAGAATCTCAGCCCGGATCCGGCCAACGCGTTCTTCACCGACGGACTGCATGCCGAGATCATCGCGACGCTGGCGCGGCTGCCCGATCTCAAGGTGACGTCTCGTGCAACGGCGCAGGTTTTCAAGGGCGTGGCGACCCCTCTGGCGGAGATCGGGCGGAAACTCGGCGTGGCAAATATTCTCACCGGCAGCGTGCGGCGCGAGGCGCAGAACGTGCGCGTGCAACTCGAGCTGCGCCGGGCGGGCGACGAAGCGGTGTTGTGGCAGAAGACGTTCAGCCGCGAGCTGCAGCCGGGCTTCGCGTTGCAGGATGAGATCGGGGCGGAGGTGGCGCGTATCCTCCAGGCGCGGGCGGATGCGGGCTGGTATGCCGGCGCGAAGTTCATGACGAAAAATCCCGCGGCTTATGATCTGTTTTTGAAGGCGCGGGAGCTGCCGTTTCTGCGCGGGCCGAGTCCAGCCACATTTGAGGAACAGCGACGGCTGGCCGAGGAAGCGTTGCAGCTCGATCCCGAGTTCATGTCGGCGGCGGCTTTGCTCTCCAGCGCCTGCAGTTACGCTTACACCGCCGAGGCCGATACCGCCAAGCGCCGGGAGCATGCGGCCCGGGCCAAGTGGTGGGCGGAGCGTGCGGCGGAGTTGGTGCCGGGCGGGGCGGGGGACGGCGCCCTGGCGGTCTACTACGGGATGGTGGAGCGCGACCCGGCACGCGCGCTGGCGTTTGCGGAAAACGAAGTGCGGGCGCTGCCGAACGACGCGAACGGGCACAATCGCGTGGGAGCGAACGTGGCCGAGTTCGGCCGTTTGGAGGAGGCGCTAGCGGCATACGAACGTGCGCTGGCGCTTGACCCGCTGAATGTGCGGGTGCTGCACAATCGAATCTATCCGCTCGCCCACTTGCGGCGGATACCGGAGTTCGAAGCGGCGGTCGCGCGGAGCCTTGAATTGGGTGGAAAGAACGTAAGCCCGCGGGCCATTGCGGACTACCGCTACCGCCTCACGGGAAAATTGCCGGAGAGCGCCGGGGCGGACGACCGCGCCCTGTCCGTCAGTCCGCCGATGCTGTGGTATGCGCGGCGGTTCGACGAGCTGCCGGCGGCGGCCGACGCGGCGCTGGCCGGTGCGCAACCGATCCCGCCGGAAGGTCGCTTCGAACTGCTGAGGCTGAAGGGAGGCGCTTACCGCAAGCTGGGCCGAGCCGAACAGCTCGCGGCGACCGCGCGGGAAATGCTCGCTCTGGCGGAAAGCCAGCTCCCGTCCGGCGGGGGCGATCGATCCGGCTCCGACCGCATGCGGATGTGGGCGCTGGCCTATGCCAACGAGCCGGCGGCGGCGGTTGCCGTCGGGCGCCGCTATGTCGAGGCGGCAACCGGGCCCGGCCGAGTCCTGGAGCGGTGGGAACGCGAGCACGAGCTGGCCCGACTCTACGCGTGGTTCGGCCGGAAAAAGGAGTGTGCCGAGATTCTGACCAAGCTGATTCGCCTGCCTACGTTGGTCACGGTTCCCTACCTCGCATTGGCGCCCGATTGGGACGACGTCCGCGACGATCCGGAGATACGGGCGATCTTCGTCGATCCGAGGAACCGGCAGCCGTTGTAAGTGCGTCGCGCTTGCTCCTGCCGCCGCCGAGGCGTCGCGGGCCGGTGGTTGCGGGAATGGGGCCGATTCCCGCGCGGTCAGTCCGAGGTTCGAGCCCAACCTCCGATCGCCGAATCGGCGAATCGGGCTCAGAGCGATTTCCGCAGCGTCACGAAACCGAAGCGCCCGGCGGGCCGGCCAACGAGGCCGGTGTTGTAGCCGGTCGGAAACTCGTCGAGCGACGGCGCGCGATCGAGCAGGTTTTCGAGTCCGAGCGAAACCCGGAGGCCGCGCAGGAAGGATTTTTCCGCAAACGCATAGCCGGCGCCCGCCGAAAACGTGTAGTAGCGCGCCACCTCCCAGCGGTCGACGTTGAGATCGCGATGGCGGTGAATGTAGGCCATGCCGAGGTTCGCCGACCAGCGCGCGCGGCGCCACGTGACCGACGACTGGCCGCGATAGCGGGGCAGGCTGCGGCCGACCGACGGCACGTCGGCATCCGTCGCCTGCCGGCGAAACGCGTAGTAGCCGTAGTAGGTCCAGTTCGTGGATACGACCCACCGGCCCAGAGCCGGAGTGTCGAGCGAGTAGCGCAGGCCGTAGTCGTAGTAGCGCACGATCTGGTGCGAGAGATTGAGTGCGCCGTCGTGAATCATGGTGATGCGGCCGGGCACCGTGACCGTCTGGCCGGGGGCGACGGGCGTGGTGGCCCCGGCGGGTCCGGAGAGGACGGCGATCGCCGCGGAGGTGTTGTTGCGATACGTCTCCGTGCCGGGCTCGCGTTGGATGAGATCGGCGGTGCCCGTGAGTTCGTTCTGGCGGATGAACGCGAGGCCGAGACCGGCGCGGATGACGTGATCCTGCTCGATCATGCCGTGGGTGAACTCGAGCGAGAGGCCTTTCACGGGTTGCCACGGGAGATCGATCACCGTGCCGATCTGCTTCGTCGTGCCGCTCTCGGGGAGCAGCCTGGGATTTCCCCCCGACCGCACAACGCGCGGGGCAGTCGACCCGTCGGTGGAGTCGCCGGTCAGGCTCGCGGGCCGGCGCAGATCGGGCAGACCGGTGAAGGTATTGTCCAGCGTGCCGGCGTAGAGCTGCGGCAGCGAAGGCGCGCGGAAGACCTTGCCGTAGGCCGCGCGGAGCAGGAGGTCGCGGGTGAGGCGCACGCGCAGGCCGGCGAACGGCTTCACGCCGCTGTCGTAGCCATCGCTGAAGGTCTCGAAGCGGGCGGCGCCGTTGAGCTCCACCGTGCGCAGGTAGCGGCGGCGGCCTTCCTGCACGAGGGGAACCCGCACCTCGGCGGCGACAGCCCCGACGCGGCGCAGCGAAGCCTTGGTATCCACGCCTCGGCTCATTCCGACGATGTCGTCGAGGGCGGCGCCGAAATCGTCGACGAGCATTTCGTAACGCTCGCGGCGATGCTCGAGCGCGAGCGAGCCGCCAACCGCGCCCCACGGCAGGGCGAAGAGGCGGGCGCTGCCGACTCGGAAATCGAAGGGCATGATCTCCGCGCGACCGCGTTCCACCGCCGTGATCTTGAGACTGTCAAGGGTGGCGGGGTCGTTCCTGAAGTCCGGGCCGCCGAAGATATTGAGGGCGTCCGGTGTCGTCCGCGCGAGGGCGGCGCGCAGCCGGGTCTCGCTGAGCGCGTTGCGAGTGGTGCTGAGATTGTCGTTCTTGGAATACGACCCGCCGAGGTCCCAGTCGATGCCGTCCCAGAGCTTGCCCTTCAGGCCAAGCAAGGCGCCGAGGGATTTGCTTTCGACGCGGAAGAGGCGGGGGCCGACTTCGAGCGAACGATAGGTGAACGCGAGCGGAATGCCGAACGGATTGTAGTAATTGCCGGCCGGGACGAGGATGGCGTTGTCGTTGGCGGTGGAGATCGGCGAGGGGGCGAGCTGGGTTGCGGAGGTGATGCGCACCTGGGAAAGCGCGGCGTAGAGGCCGACCGCCTCGGTGACATTGAAGTCCAGGTGGGCGGAGAGGCTGCGGCGGTCCGTCGAGGGCACGAGCCAGAGGTAGGGCTGATAGTCGTAGGAGTTGCTGAATTCCCCGGCCGAAAACGCGCGGGGGACGAATTGCGCCGCGGTCGGGCGGGCGGGGTTGTTGCCGCGGGGCACCGACGCGGGGCTCGCGGCGCTGCCGAGAGTGCCCTGCGGCTGGCCGCCGGTGCCGGGTAGAAACACAAAGGCGGAGCCGGTCGATGGATTGCGGGTCGCGGAGGCGGGCAGGGCATTGCGGGGTGCGGCGAGCTGCGCGGCGGTCGGCACCGACACGGTGGCGTAGGGGCCCGCGAGCGACCGCTGGTCGTAGTAGCTCACCTGCGTGGCGGTGGGAGCGAGCTTCGCGGCGTATTTGGCCGCGTCCCGCGCGCGCCACAATTCCGTGAAGTCCGCGCTGGCCGAGATCGGGAGATCGGTGGCGGCAAGGGAATTTCGCGCGGAGGCGGTGAGCGCGACCGTCGCCCGCACCCGCCCGCGGGCGATACCGCCGATGAACGAGGAGGATTGCTCCGCGACATCGGTTTTGAAGGCGTTGCCGTAGCGCAGGGAAATCTCCGCGCCGGTAAAATGCCGGCGCAGAATGATGTTCACCACGCCGGCGGTGGCGTCCGCGCCGTAGACGGCGGAAGCGCCGTCCTTGAGCACCTCGACGCGCTCGATCATCGCGTTCGGGAAGCGGTTGAGGTCGACGAACACGGTGCCGTTGCTGCTGAGACCGTTGGGCGCCTGTCGCCGGCCGTCGACGAGCACGAGGGTATTGCCGGGCCCGAGCGAGCGCAGATCCAGCGCGGATACGGCGACCACGAAACTGTTGGCGACGCCCTCGTTGATGCCGAGGGTGGTGGCCTCGGGAATGTCGCGCATGATATCGGTCAGATTGGTCGCAGCCGCGTGCTCAATCTCGTCGCGGGTGATGACATGGATGGGCGACGGTCCTTCAAGGTCGGTGCGTTTGATGCGCGAGCCGGTGACTTCGAACGGCTCGAGAGCCGCCGGCGGGTTGGTCTGGGCGTGGAGGGCGACAGAGGTCGCGAGGGCGAAAGCGCCGGCACGGACCACGAGGGATGCCGCGCGAAAGGCGTGGTTCATTATGGGGATGGTTCGGGTCTGGCCGAAGTCCCTTCGAGTTCAAGCCGGCGGCCTGTCAGTCGCGCCGGGGTCAGCGCGAGGCAGCGAGGGCGAGGCCGGCGGATGGGAGTGCGGAGTCCGCGCGGACGGTGGCGTCGCGGTAGCCCAGGCGTTCGGCGACCATCTCGACCACGCGGGTGTCGCTCGGGATGTCGCATTCGGCGACACAGGTGCCGTGAGCGGGGAGGTAGACGGCGATTTCACCGCGGGACGGGCGAAACATCAGCGCGGGTGTTTCATCGGCGCCCGAGCGAATCCAGAAGACCCGAGCCGGCACCGGCATGATGGCTGCCGCGGTGCGCACGAAGGCGAGCGCCTCGGCGGAGGCAAGATGGCGAGGCGCGACGATGGGCTGCAGGGCGGCGGGGCGGGCAAGGTGGAGGCGGGCGTGCTTTTCCAGACGCGGTTCGATGCGGTCGACCAGGCGGCGCAGCCCGGGCTCGGCGGATGCGCGGAGGTCGAGCGGAAAAACCCCGAAGTATTCATCGCGGCACCAGAGGTCGCCGCGAAAGCTGACGACGGCGAGCGTGTGCGGACGGGTGCGGCCGTCGGCGTTGCGCATGGCGACGACGACGGGCTTGCCGCGTTCGTTCGGATACTCCGCGGCGTAGCGGGCGAGGAACGCGAGAGTGGAGAGATGGCAGCCGTTCGGCACATGCACGGCGTCCGGCCAATGCGGCGGTGACGCGGGTGCGGCGGATGGGGCCGGTATTTCGGTCGCCGCGGAGACGACGGGGGTGAAAGCGGCGGTGACAATTACGACAACGGCGACGGTGCGGAGGAGGGGCCGGCAGGCGGTGGGAAGGCAAGGGGAGGACATGCCGACCCAACAGGCCGGCGCCCTCCGGATTTTTCATAATTCGGAAAAATGTTTCGTTTCGAGCGGCGCCGTGGAGCATCCGGCCACCCGAGAGCCTGTCGCCATGAGCAACTCCAGCGAGGATCCGATCTCCACCCTGCGCACGCGGGCGACGTTGCTGGCGCGGGTGAGGCGGTGGGAGGATGCTGCGAGCTGGCAGGAGTTCGACCGGCTCTATCGGCGGCTCGTCTACGGGATCGCGCGGCGCGCCGGGCTGCCGCATGCGGAGGCGGAAGATGTCACGCAGGATGTCTTCAAGTGCGTGGCCGAGACGATCCATCAATTCGAACCGCAGCCCGGCCCGGGGAAATTCCGCGGCTGGTTGCTCCGCCTGACGCGCTGGCGGATCGCGGACAAGTTCAACCAGCGGCCGAAAGGCGAACATCAGGGGAGCAGCGGGGGGAGCGACGGGACCATGACGCGCACACCCACGATCGAACGGGTGCCGGATCCGACCGACAGCGACGCTGAGTTCGAGCGGGAATGGCAGCGCCATCTGCTGGACGCGGCGAGCGAGCGGCTCTCGCGGCGCGTGAAGGGCCGGCACTATCAGGCCTTCGATTTGTATGTGCGGCAGCGCTGGCCGGTGATGAAGGTGGCGGGCGAACTGCGGATGAACCCGGCGACAGTCTACATCATCGGCTTCCGGCTGACGAAGCAGCTCAAAGCGGAGGTGGAGCGACTACGGGCACAGGTGGGATGAGTGGAATCAAGGTGGCGGCGCGCGGACGGATAAGGCGGGAGCGCACTCCGGCAGGCGCCGAGGGCCGGCCGGCTCCGTGAGCCGGGAAGATTTCGGCGGACCGTGGATCATTGAGCCGTTTTCCTGAACTGTCCGTCGCCGGGCGCGGCGACGGATGAGTGCGAGGAGTTCAAGGCGGTGCACTGGACCCTCCTACGCCCGGGCTGCGGAGGGCAGGCCCCGGAGGCGGGTGAAGGCGTTGCTGGCGGGGCGAGGTGGGAGCGGCCGGGTGGCAGTGTGGGCGATGGCGGGGCTCGCGGTCGTCGTCGGGCAGAGGTGGTGCCGTGGTGGGCGCGACGATCGGCGCCGGAGGCGGGTCCGGCGGCGGTCGAGATCCCGGGAGATGCGCGAGGCGAGCCAGACGATCGGTTCGGTGATTTCCGCGCTCGTGAAGCGGGCCAATGCCGGGTAGGCGTCCGCGCTGTGGTCTCAGCCCCCGGCGAACTCCGACCACGCCACGCGGGAAGTGCAGAGCGGTGCGTCGGGATGGCGGAGGAGAAAATCCTGCGCTTGCCCGCACGACTTCCGACCGCGTTGTCCCGAAAGGCGGATCAGAAACGTGCGGTCGAAGAGCATCAGGCCGAGGGCCGCAGAGCGCGCGGGCGGCGGCGGCGGGAAACGGCACGCTCCACCTTTTTCCAATCCACGCCCTTACCCCCATTTCCGGACTTCACGTCGGCCAGCAGGTCGCGGGCGGTGTGTTTGGCCACGGGCAGGGTGATGCGGTCGATGTTGGCGGAGAAGGATTCGCCGGGACGGCGCGTGGCGACGAGGCGCTCGTAGGAGGAGAGTTCGAGGGCGCGGCTGCGGTCTCGCCAGGCGGGGTGCCGGGTGTTTTTTGTGACGTGGGTTCCAGACGTCGTGCCGGTGCGGAAAGGGTCCGTGGCGCGGTGGCGGCGATAACTTTTCCATGACGACAAAACACTTCCTGCAGGCAGGCACGGCGTGCCTTGGGCTTGGACTGGCGCTGGTTTCATTCACTCCGTTACGCGCGGCGTCGGCCGAAACGCGGCAGGCGGTGCAGGCGCGGGTGGCGGCGGAGTTCGCGTCGCTCGAGGCGATCTACAAGCAGCTGCACGCGAATCCGGAGCTGGCGTTCATGGAGTTCGAGGCGGCCGCGCTGCTGGCGAAGGAGCTGCGGGCGCTCGGGATCGAGGTGACGGAAAAGGTGGGCAACACCGGCGTGGTCGGCGTGCTGAAGAACGGCGCGGGGCCGACGGTGCTGCTGCGGGCGGACATGGACGGGCTGCCGGTGAAGGAACTCGTGGACATCCCGTGGGCGAGCAAGGCGGTGAAGAAGGACATCACGGGCAAGGAATACCCCACGATGCACGCGTGCGGGCACGATCTGCATGTGACGGGCTTGATCGGGGCGGCGCGGACGCTGGTGGCGTTGAAGGACCGGTGGCGCGGCACGATCGTGTTCATTGGACAGCCGGCGGAGGAGGGCGTGTCGGGGGCGCGCGCGATGCTGACGGATGGACTCTACACGCGTTTCCCGCGGCCCGACTACGCGCTCGGGCTGCATGTCTTCAGCTATCTGCCGGCGGGACTGGTGGGCTACACGGAGGGGCCGGCTTATGCGAGTTCGTGGTCGGTCGATGTGGCGGTGCGCGGCGTGGGTGGGCACGGCTCGACGCCGCACGTCACCAAGGACCCCGTGGTGCTGGCCGCGCAGATCGTGCTGGCGCTGCAGACGATCGTGAGCCGCGAGCTGGCGCCGGGGACGCCGGCGGTGGTGACGGTGGGTTCGATCCACGGCGGCACGCGGCGCAACATCATCGGCGAGGAGGTGAAGCTGGAGCTCACGCTGCGCGGCTACGACGACAAGGTGATGGAACAACTCGTGGCGGCCATCCGCCGGATCTGCGACGGCCTCGGGCGCGCGGCGGGGATGCCGGAAGACCGGCTGCCGGTCGTGGCGCTGCAGCCGGGCCGCGCCAACGTGACGGTCAACACGCCGGAGTTGACGCGGAAACTGGCGGAGACGTTTCGCACGTGGTTCGGGGCGGACCGCGTGCAGCCGGTGCCGCCGATCACGGGGGCGGAGGATTTTTCGGAATACGGCCGCACGGTGCATCGCGTGCCGGCGGTGATCTGGACGGTGGGGGCGGGCGATCCGGCGCAGATCGAGGCGGCGAAGAAACAGGGCAAGTCGGTGCCGACGAATCACTCGCCCGATGCGCGCTTCCTGCACGATCCGACGCTGCAGGCGTGCGTGACCTCGCTGACGGCGGCGACGCTGGAGCTGATGCCGGTGAAGTGAGGGACGGGCGGGAGGGCGAAGCTGAGATCTGAAATCTGAGATTTGAGATCTGAGATTTGAGAATCAGAAGCGGACCGTGGTGGTGATCTTGGCTTCGGGCGGGGTCATGCGGCGGAAGCCGTAAGGGATGAGGCGGTTGTTGTAGACGAACATGCCGTTGAACATCGGCGTGTCGTAGTTGAGCACGTTGTCCACGTTGAGCTGCACATCCATGCGGGTGTGGCGGACCTTGAAGGGATACGCGAGCGACGCGGAGACGAGGTAGTAGGACCGCGCGTAGACGTAGTCGTAGGGGCGGTCGATCTGGTTGCCGATGAGGCGGCGGCCGTAGAACTGCGCGCCGGAGCCGAGGCGCAGCCCCTTGAGGGGGCCGCGGCGCAGCGTGTAGACGCCGGTGAGGTTGTAGCGGCGCTTGTAGGTGCCGTTCTGCTCCCGCTCATCCTGAAAGCCGTTCACGGTGTTCTGGATCGTGCGGAGCGCATTGGCGTCGCTGGCGCGCGTGGGGTTGGCGGGGTCGTTGGCCCAGCGTTCCCACTGCGGCGAGTTGGCGGCGACGTAGGCGCGGAAGTCGCGGGCGGTGTCGAACTGGCGCGTCTGCGGGAGCGCGCCGTTGGCGATGAGGCGGAACCCGTTGCCGACGTTGACGGTGAGGTTGGCCTCGTAGCCTTTGCCGGCGAAGCTGCGGGTGCTCTGGATGGAGTTGAGCGCGGCGGTGACGGTGGGTGAGGCGCTGAAGGTCTCGAGGTAGCGCTCGGGCATGCCGTGGTTCTGCCAGAGCGTGTTGACGGCGCCGACGTTGATGCTGATCGCGCTGTTCTCCTGCCGGGCCTGGTAGTAGCCGACGGAGCCGACGATCGTGAACGTAGTGCCGCTCGCGATACGGAAGCGGAGGCCGGCCGAGTCGGCTTTGGAGGGCACGATGTTGGCGCCGGCGAAGGTGCCGTCCATTTTGGGATTGGCGTTGGTCTGGATGGTGAAGCCTTCGGAGTAGTCGACGTAGACGCCGACGCGCTCGAGCGGGAAGTAGACGAGGCCGAGGGTGCGGGTGTCGTTGTAGGCGACGCGGTTCTCGACGGTGTAGGTGCCGAAGGCGCCGGTGGTGCGGTCGCGGGAGGCGGTGTCGCCGTTGCGGGGGGTGAGTTCGGAGCGGTCGCGGCGGAAGCCGGCGACGTAGGTGAGGCGGCCGCGGAGGTAGTTGCCGGAGGCGGCGACTTCGTAGGCGTCGTTCCTGTTGGCGGTGTAGCCGTCGGCGGTGGGCACGGCGCGCAGCTCGTAGAGCTTGGAGAAGTCGGGGAGGCGGGCGGGGAGGTTGTCCCAGTAGCGGTAGATATTGATGCGGCGGCCGATGTTGTCGGTGATCGGCGTGGTGAGGCGGGGATCGGCGTTCTGCATGTCCCAGTAGACGATGCGGGAGTTGGATGTCTGGCGGTGGCCGAAGGCGCTGACGTGGGTGACGCCGCCGAATCCTTTCAGCGGATACGCGGCGACGAGGCGGAGGGTCTCGGAGTCGCGGCCGGTGCCGTCGATTTTGCGGCCGAGGTAGGAGGTGCTGTAGACCTTGCCGAAGTTGGGGTTGGGGCGGCCGCCGGGGAGGTTGACGTTGGGGTCGAGGACGGCGTTGGCGAAGGGGTTGTTGCCGCCTTCGGCGCGATACTTCGCCTGCTGGGCGGCGAGCTGCAGGGAGAAGCCGTTGCGGAAGCGGTGGTCGAGGGAGGTCTGGAGGTCGACGGTGGTGCCGCGGACGGCGAGTTCCTCGGGGTTGGCGTTGAAGCTCTCGGAGGGCGAGGGGATCTTCGCGATGCCGGCGGGGTAGGAGCTGATGAGAGGGATTCCGGAGCCGGTGGTGGCGGCGGTGCCGCGGAGGTCGACCATGCCGAGGCCGTCGATCCAGGTGTTGAAGCCGGCGTTGGCGCGGAGGGCGACGCCGGCGGCGGTGGCCTGGGCGGCGGTGAGGGTGCCGGTGACGGGCTGGCCGTTCCAGTCGGCGCTCTGGTCGTTGAAACTGGACATCACGAAGCCGGGGCGCCGGGTGCGGGTGTAGTCGGCGTCGAAGGCGAAGCGCGTCTCCTCGAGCGGCTGGTAGACGATGCTGAGGGCGTTGCCGACGCTCTTGTTTTCGAAGCGGTCGATGTAGCTGCGCTGGTCGAGGACGCTGGTGTTGTAGCGGGCGGCGAGCCGGCGGGTGAGGGGCTGGTTGACGTCGAGGGAGGCGCCGCGGGTGCCGGCGGTGTCGGTGCGGAGGCGGAAGCTGCCGAAGCGGCGGCGCTCGGCCTGTTTGGTGATGTAGTTCACGCCGCCGCCGGGGCCGCCCTCGCCGTAGAGGATGGCGTTGGGGCCGCGGCCGGCCTCGACGCGCTGGACGTTGTATTCCATCGGCGTGGTGGAGCTGAGGAAGTAGTTGCGCGTGCTGGGCTGGGTGGCCATGCCGCGGAGGCTGACGTTGCTGCCGGAGTCGTGGAGGGCGAGGCTGGCGGGGTTGAGGCTGTTGCCGTTGATGCCGTTGGCTTCGAGCGGATGGGAGCTGGTGAGCCAGGCGGAGGCCTCGTCGATGTTGAAGACGCCGAGGTCGTCGAGGAGGTCGCGGGTGAAGACCTCCATGGTGCCGGGCGTCATGAGGAGATTGGTGCGGAGGCGGCCGGCGTTGAGGGTGTCGGCGGCGATGTAGCCGGTGTCCTGCTGCGTGGCCACGACGAAGGGCGAGAGGACGAGGGCCTCATCGTTTTCCCGGTCGGCGGCGCGGGTGGGGGTGGCGGGTGCCGCGGCCTGGCCGAGGGCCGCAGCGGGGGCGAGCAGCGCGAGCGTGAGGAGGGAGCGGGAGAGCGGGCGGGAAGACGAGTGCATGCGCGAGACAAGTAACCGGTTGGTCCATCGTCGGGAGGCGCCTCCGGGCGTCCAGCGCGAAAGCGGCGGCGGTGGGAAGCAGGCACGCTGGCGCCGCGGCGTTCAGAGGCGGCGGAGGAGCGTGGCGAAGAGGGCGAGCAGGTGGGCGGGCTCGAAGGGCTTGAGGACGACGTGTTCGACGCCGAGCTCGCGGAGTTCGCGTTGGTCGGCGCTTTCGCCGAGGCCGGTGGTGGCGACGAGCGGGACACCGGGGGAGAGCTGGCGCAGGGTGCGGATGAGGATGGGGCCGTTCATGACGGGCATCATCAGGTCGGTGAGCACGAGGGCCACCCGCGCGCGGTGGCGCACGAACAGGTTGAGGGCTTCCTCGCCGTGGGCGGCGGTGAGAACCTGGTAGTTGTTTGCTTCGAGCAAGGCGCGGGTGCTGTCGCGGATGGCGGCTTCGTCGTCGACGACGAGGATGGTCTCGCCGGCGCCGGTCGCGAGGGGCGGAGTGGGTGACGCGTCGCCGGCGGTGGCGGCAGCCTCGACGGGGGTGGCGGGGAGATGGACCTTGAAGGAGGCGCCCTGGCCGGGGACGGAGTCGACGACGATGAAGCCGCCGTGGCTCTGGACGATGCCGAGGACGGTGGGGAGGCCGAGGCCGGTGCCCTTGCCGATTTCCTTGGTGGTGAAGAACGGATCGAAGATGCGGTGGCGGATCTCGGGGGCGATGCCGCTGCCGGTGTCGTTGACCGCGATGACGACAAACAGCCCGGGCCGCATGCGGGGCGGCAGGAGCGGGCTGTTGTCGGGGAGAAGAACGTTGCCGGCGGTGACGGTGAGGGTGCCGCCGCGGGGCATGGCGTCGCGGGCGTTGACGCAGAGGTTGAGCAGGACCTGGTGGAGCTGGGTGGGGTCGGCGTTGACGAGGTGGAGGCCGGGGTCGATGCGGGTATCGAGGGCGATCTCGCGGGGGAACGTTTCCCGCATGATCTGGAGCATCTCCTTGATGAGATGGCGGGGCTGGACGGCGATCCGTTCGCCGGCCTGGCCGCGGCTGAAAGCGAGGAGTTGTTTCACGATTTCGGCGCCGCGGCGGCAGTTGCTCTCGACCATGGAGAGCAGCTCGCGGTCCTCGTCGTTGAGCCGTGGCTTGATGAGGCCGGAGATCATCAGCACGGGGGCGAGAATGTTGTTGAGGTCGTGGGCGATGCCGCCGGCGAGGGTGCCGATGGCCTCGACGCGCTGGGCCTGGAGAAAGTGCCGCTCGAGCAGTTTGCGGTCGGTGATGTCCTGTTTGATCGCGACGAAATGCGTGATGCCACCGGCGCCGTCGCGGACCGGCGTGATGGTCATGTGTTCGGTGCGGTGGGCACCGTCCTTGCGGCGGTTGACGATCTCCCCGCTCCAGACGCCGCCGGCGACGAGCGTGGCCCACATCTCGCGGAAGAAATCGGGGCCGTGCACGCCGGACTTGATCAATTCGCCGGGACTCCGGCCGGCGGCTTCGGCGAGCGTCCAGCCGCTGAGCGCGGTGAACGCCTGATTGGCCCACTCGATGCGGCCCGTGCGATCGGTGATGACGACGGCGTTGGCGGCGGCTTCGAGGGCGGTGCTGTGGAGGCGGAGGGTGCGTTCGGCGGCGCGGCGGGCGGTGATATCGCGGTTGATGCCGCGGTAGCCGAGCCAGGTGCCGTCGGCCGCGAAGAACGGCACGCTGTTGGTCTCGAGGAGCACGGTGCGGCCGTCGCGGTGGTGCACGCGGCTCTCGAGTTCCACGACGGGCCGGCGGGCGAGGATGAGCGGGCGCAGGCGGGCGCGGACGGCGGCGCGGTCCTCGGGGGCGACGAGGTCGATGGGCGTGCGGCCGAGGAGTTCCTCGGGGGTGAAACCGAGGAGCGTGGTCGACTTGGCGCTGACGAAGGTGAAGCGCCAGCGCGTATCGATCTCCCAGATCCAGTCGAAGGAGGCCTCGACGAAGCTGCGGTAGCGTTCCTCGTTGAGCAGGGCGGTGAGGCGGGCGCGTTTCTCGTCCTCGACGACGCTGAGCAGCGCGGCGCGGGAGCGCTCGGCGAGGTGGAGGTGACGCTCGGCGGTGAGTTGGGCGGCGGCGGCGTTTTCCTCCGCCTGGCGGCGGGCGGTGACATCGTAGAAGGCGGCGAGGTAGCCGGCGTGGACGAGGGTGCCGCCGACCTCGACGTGGCGGACCGAGCCGTCGCGGCAGGTGACACCGATCTCGCGGGGAGGCCGGACCGGCTTGTCCGGGGTGGCGGACTGCTGGACTTCGAGCCACCGGGCCCGGGCATCCGTGCGGGCGATTGCGTCGGGAAAAGCGCGTTGCCACCAGACCTCGAGGGTCGGGATGTCCGCCACGCTGTAGCCGAACAACCGGGTGAACTGTTCGTTGAGGAAACGCACGGAGCCGTCGTGGGCGACGAACCCGAGCGGCAGCGGGGCGCGGGTGACGAACTCGCGGAAGAGTTTGTCGTTGGCCTCGCGTGCCTGCTCGGCCTCCTTCCGCCCGGTGATGTCGCGGGAGAAAGCGGTAAGCCCGGTGGGCGACGGATACAGCCGGTGCTGGAACCAGCGGTTGAACGGCGGATAGAAATGCTCGAGCTCGACGGAGCACCGCTCCGTCATCGCGCGCTCGAAGGCCTCCTGCATGGCGGTGCCGACGGCGGCGGGAAAAATCTCCCAGACGCTGCGGCCTACAAGCTCTGCCGCGGGCCGGCCGGTGTAGTCGGCGAGGCGCGGGTTGACGAAGAGGTAGCGCCCCTCGCGGTCGATGAGCGCGAAGCCATCGCTGATCTGCGCGAGGGTCTCGGTGATGCGCAGACGCGCGGCCTCGGATTCCGCGCGCGCGGCCTGCGCCTCTTCAGTCAGGCGGCGGGCCTCGGCGGCGCGGGCGGCGAGTTCGCGGGTGCGGGCCTCGACGGCGAGGGTGAGCGAGAGTTGACGTCGCCCGATCGCGGCGACGCCGAGCACGAGCAGGGCGCCGAGTGCGAGGGAGACGCCGTAGAACCCGCGGCGCGACGAGGCGCCGGCCTCGTCCCAGCCGGCGGCCGGGGTGGCGGCAAACGTCCACGTCTCGCCGAAGAAGGTGACGGTGCCGGACACGGTCTCTTCGGCGGGCGTCCAAGCCGTGCCGAGCAGCACATCGCCGTGAGCGTTGTGCAGCGTCAGACGGAGTTCGTCGCGCACGCCGAGGTCCGAGGGCTCCACCAGCGCGTGCAGGTCGAGCACCAGGGTGGCCATGCCCCACAGGCGGTCGTCGCGGAAGATCGGGCGGCGGGCGATGAGGCCGCGGCCGCCCTGCCGGAGGTCGAGCGGCCGGCTGAGTGTCGTGGTGCGGCGGGCGATCGCGTCCTGCACGAGGCTGCGGACCTCGGGGCGCGGATCCTGGAGGAGCTGGGCGAGGGTGATGCCCTGGACGGCCTCGTTACCGGCGAGCGGGTAGGTGAGTTGTCCGCCCGTCTCGGGAAAAATCTGCAGGGCGCGGATGAACGAGTCGCTGGTGCCGAGCCCGGTGGTCAACAGATCGAAGTCATACCGCAGGCGGGTGGGGTCGGTCTGTTTCTCGCCGAACGCGGCGAGCGCGGAGAGCGTGCGCTCGAGCCGCGCGGCGCGGCGTTGGAAGGAACTGCAGACCGATTCGACGCGGAGCCGGACTTCGTGGCGGAGCGCGTCGCGCAGCTGCCGCTCGTGCATCCGGGCGAGCGCGAGCCAGAGGACGGACACCACGACGACGCTGGCGCCGACGAGCCGCACGGTCCGGTGGCGCAGCACGGAGCTGCGGGCATCGGGCGGGGAAGGAGCCGGGGCTGTGGGAGTCATCCGCGGCGGGCCGTTTACGTGGCGGAGGAGGCGCGGCGCGCGGGCCCGCCCGGGCCGCCGGGATCGACGGCGTGAATCCATGCGCCGCCGAGGGCGATGGATTCACGCGCGACGCGCGGAACGGCACGGGTGAGAAGATGGCTCATGGCATGGAAATCATTCCCGCCGCGGGCGCGGCGACACGGGCCGGCGGTGGCCCGAAGGCAGGCAGCATCGCCGGAAGCGGCGAAAGCGCCTATCTCATTTCCTGCGCATATTTTGGCCAATCACGGCCGGCCGGGAGCGGGGGCGTCCGGCGCGTAGAAGCGGACGTAGTCGAAAGCGGCGTAAACGGGCAGGGCGGAATCGTCGACGGCGTCGGTGGGGCCGAGCGGGGCGGCGATCATGGTGAGCCAGATGCTCATGTCGCCGTGGTCGGGGATGAGGCGGGCGTCGTTCTCGAGCACGACGCGGCCGTCGAAGTAATAGGTGATTTTCTCCGGCGTGAACTCGCAGCCCCAGACGTGGAAATCCGCGGCGAGATCGGGGGTGCGGATGATGCGGTGGCCGATACCGCGGTGGGTGGGCGACCACACGTGGAGGTTGGCGTCGTAGCGCGTGACGCGCACGGAGTCGTTTTCGCAGACGTCGATCTCCTGACGCGAGCCCACGTGGGCCGCCGGATCGGCGCGGGCGTGGTGCATCATCCAGAACGAGGTGTGCCAGCCCTTGGTCGCGGGGACCTTGAAGCGGGCCTCGTAGTAGCCGTGGCGGAACACCCGGCGCGTGATCACGCCGCCGCCGGTGTAGTCGCTGGCGCCGACCTTTTCCCGGCGGCCGGCGAGCCAGAGCAGGCCGTCGCGCACGGCGACGTTCTCCGGCTGCTGGGTGCTCCAGTAGCGGGTGTCGAGGCGATGGAGCCAGCGGGAGGTGTCGAGGGTCGGGCCGTCGAACTCGTCCTGCCACGCCAGGGTGTAACCGGGCGGCGGCGTGGGCACGACGGGAAGATCGTGCGCGGTGAAAGGGCCGCGCTCCGGCGGGGGTGGGTGCGTGCCGACGGGGTCGCCGTTGATGAGGAAGCCGCCGAGGTAGAGACCGTGCGCGGCGTAGGGTTTGGGGTCGTCGATGGGGGTGCCGGCCTTGGCCATGATGGCGGCCTTGTCGATGCGCGTGGGCAGGATCTCGAGGCGGACGCGGTGCTCGCCCTCGGCGAGCGGGCGCGAGAAGAACCACGGCTTGAGCACGAAGCGGCCGGGGCGCGAGAAGCTGTCGAAGAGCGTGCCGGTCTCGGGCGGCAGGTCGTCGACGGTGACGCGAAACTCGCCGTTCTCGGGGCCCTTGAGGCCGATGAGGCCGAGGGCGTTGCCGCGGAAGCGGAACTCCAGCGTGGCGCCGGGCTCGAACGCGACCCAGAGCGGCGGCACGAGGTCCTCGCCGCCCTGCGCGAGCATGTGCGGGTCGCCGGGCGGCACGGGGCTCCAGAGGTCGTCGCGTGTGACTTCGGCGGCGGAGACGATGCGGCCGCGGCTGCGATGATCGGCGCGGCGCGGTTCGCCGGGGACGCGCGGGCCCGGCGGGCCGACGGCGAGAAGCGCGGGCAGGGCGGCGCCGAGGCGTTCCGCGTAGAGGCGGTGGCCGGCGGGCGTGGGGTGGGTCTTGTCGCGGGTAAAAATGAGCCGCCCGCGAGGATCGAGGCCCTGGGCGTCGGCCGTGACGGAGGCGGGCGCGGAGAAGACCAGGGTCCCGGCGCGGGCGCGGCGGGCGACCTCGACACCGAAGTTGAACGACGGGATGCGGTAGTGCTCCGCCACGGCTTCCATGGCGCGGGCCGTCGTCTGGTAGCGGCCGGCGAGCAGGTCGGGCAGCATCGACTCGGAGACGGTGTAGACGAAACACACATCGGTGGCGGGCAGCTGCGACCAGGTCCGGCGCACGATGCCCTCCATCTGGGCCTCGATCAGGGCGGAGGAGACGCCGCCGTCGTTGACGGCGAATTCGACGAGCAGGAGGTCGGGGGCGTGGCGGAGGACGTCGCGCGGCAGGCGCATCGCGCCGTAGTTCGAGCCGGTGCCGGATACGGCGGCGAAGATCTCGGTGAACTTGGAACGTGGATACAGCGCGCGCAGCCGGGTGAGGGTGTGCACGCGCCAGCCGTGGGCGGCGGTGATGCTGCCGCCGAGGAAGGCGACGCGCACGTCCTCGCCGCGGGCGATTTTGGCGGCGACGTGGGGCAGGCCGGAGCGGGCGTGAAACTCGGGAGCATCGGCGGCGCGGGCCAAAGGCCCCGCGACGAGGAGGGAGAGAATGAGGGCGCAGACGGCGGCGAGCGGGCGGAGCATGGGCGAAGACGCGGGAGACGCGGAAGACACGGACGACCGGGGAGCCGGGCAAAGAGGAAACGGGGAGGGCGCGCGGATTTTTGGGGCGCTGGACTCTTTGCTCCCGGGGCGCTTCGTGGGCTCTCCGGTTTCGGTCTCCGGTTTCCGGGTTCGGCTCGCCGAGCTTTGAGCTACTTCGTGTCGCCGGGGCGGTAGCGGCGGACGGCGGCGCGCTCGACGTCGGCGCGGTAGTAGAGGGCGTCCTTGAATTTTCCGTCGGCGTAGAGCGCGGCCTGATTGTTGAAGGCGGGTGACGCGGGGTCGTTGCTCACGCCGCCGGCGAGGATGGTTTTGGCGCGGACGCGCGGGCCGAACTCGACGGCGGCGACGAAGCTGTTGCCGCGGTTGCCGTAGATGCGTTTCGTCGCGGGCTGGTTGGCGGTGGGGCCGAAGGCGGCGAGGGAGCCCCAATCGGCGGGGCCGAAGCCGACGGGGAGACTGGGTTGGGCGTCGTCGAAGTGCGGCTTGATCGCGCCGCTGAGGCGCTGGAAGCGGTTGATCTCGCCCCACGGCGTGCGCCACGTGCCGAAGTCGCGCTCGAGGCGGTCGAGCGTGCGCGCGAAGGCGGCGAGGCGTGCGGCGGCGTCGGTCGACGCGAGGATGTGATCGACGATGACGATCTGGCGGTCCTTGGCGGCGCGGATGAGCGGGCCGCCGAGTTCCTGGGCCCAGAGGACGGCGAGGGGGGTGGGCACGGAGGCGGTGCCGCTGCGGCGGTCCCAGGTGCGAAGTGCGGCGAGCGGTTCGGCGAGGCGGGAGCGGCGGGCGTCGGTCGCGGGGAGCGCATCGAACGCGGCGAAGAGCGGCGGCAGCAGCTGCTCGAACGCGATCAGATACGGGTCGTAGCCGGCGGCGATGAGCGAATCCAAGGTGAAGTCGCGGCGGCCGGTGAGGACGCGGACGGCGTTGCGGCCGCGGGCGTTTTCGGGGGCGGTCCAGAGGTAGCGCGGGAAGCGGTCGGGGCGCGGGCTGTCGGGACCGGCGGCGGAGAACGGCCAGTTGTTGGTGTTCTGGAGCCAGCCGACGGGCGGGTTGAGGAAATGGATCGTGTCGGCGATCTCGTGTTTTCCCTGCCAGTCGGTGCGGGGGTCGTTGCCGTCGACGAGGCCGATGTAGTCGAACTGCGGGTCGCGGCGCGGGATGAAATTCCCGTGGAAGTAGGCGATGTTGCCGTCGGCGTCGGCGTAGACGGTGTTGTTGGAGGTGTTGGTGCGCAGCTGCATGACCTCGAGGAACTCGGCGTAGCTGCGGGCCTTGGTGCGGCGATACGACTGCGTGAGCGCGGGGATCGGATCGAGGAAGAGCTTCACGGCGACCCAGCGACCGTCGACGGCGCGGACGACGGGGCCGTGATGGGTGAAGTAGGCGGTGAAGGTGCGCTCCGCGCGGCCGCCGGCGGCGGTGCGGTAGGGCACGGTGATCTTCTTCGCGGTGACGGGGCGATCGGTGGCGCCGTGGCGGTAGACGAACTCGCCGGGGGCGCCGGGTTTCTCGCGGACGGCGATGCGATACTCGTCGATGACGTCGCCGCCGTCGGAGGTGTGCATCCAGCCGCAGCGGGAGTTGAAGCCCTGGTAGATGAAGAACTGGCCCCAGGTG
>JACCEB010613107.1_pt1 | contig 19925 bp, 23 predicted proteins | sample 7454761 | NCBI WGS metagenome assembly JACCEB01 (sample SAMN15323454, study PRJNA562643) | freshwater metagenome | isolation source: river surface water | place: USA:Blue River Watershed | collected 2017-08-18 | reverse complement strand
TTCAATGGTAATGATGCAGTAGCAGATTTAATATAATTAACCAATCCTGTATTAGATGAAATATCAAATACTACCGAATCTGGTAAAATTGATTGTATGCTATATTGCCCTGAATAATCTTGTGAAGATGTTCCAATAGATAAATTGTTTAATCTCAATGTATCACCAACTTTCAAAGAATTATTAAGAATATTTTGATCAGCATTAAATGATAATTTTAATTTAAACCCAGTCTCTAATTGAATATCTTTTTTGAAATCTATATCAAATTTGAAGTCCTTCCAGATAAATGCTGAGTTTGAAGTATTCATAATAGTATTGTAATAAACTGGTAAATCAATATTTCCTAATACTAAAACCTCTGTACTCAACCCATCAAGACTATTTGCATCACTTTTCATATAAATATCAAGTTTTTTATTCTGTGAAGAATAATCACCACCTTGAATATAAAAATCAACTGATTGTCTGTAATATAAATCTTTATCTAATACTAATGTTAAATTATCAGTAAATGTGTTAACAGACTCATCATTATTAGTAAAGTTAACTAAGAAATCTCTTTGATTTGGAACCGATAAATTAATAGGAATAATTCCTTGCTCATTATACAAATCGGTTGAGTTATAAACATATACTCTTTCATAAGCAGTATTTATAGCGTTCAATCTAATTGTAGGTGGTGTACCACTAACAGTAGTAACTTCAACCGTATCCGTTGATACTAATTGATTAGTTGAATATAATCGTAATAAAGATTCTAAATTATTAATCTTTGTATTTATTGTATTAATATCCGTTTGAGTATATAACAATCCTTTGATGCCAGTAATTTCATCTCTAATAACACCTTGCTCTGCAATTAAATTGATAAAGCTATCATTTGTAGATGATAATTTACTCATTGAATTATTGAACAAGTTCATACTAAACATAGAGTTTATAGCTTCTGGATTATATGAATCTTGTGGGTTATCATTTATTATATTAAAGTTTAGATTCAAATTGAAAGCATATGATGTACCATCTTGATTACCATTGGTTACAAATTTCTTATAAGTTGGAAATTTAAGCCCGTTTTCAGAATCAATAACATTATTATCTGGATTATCTAAAAAGCTAACTCCATATAAGTTTGTTCTTGCATTACCAGCAGAATCCTCAACAGTATAATACCATAAAATAGCATTAAATTCAAAGTCTTTAGGTGGTTTATTATTTATTGATAAAGCATCAAACTGATCAAAGTTTGTCAATGTTCTACCCAATATATTCATTTTAACGTAGTGTGCTGTGTTGAAATCAACTGAAATACCATCGATTGTACTACCATCAACAATAGGAGCATTTGTATCACCATCAACACCATAATAATCACCACTTCTTCGAACGCTATCACCGGTAGATGTCTCATAAGTAAAGTCCAATGTATCAAACTGTCCTAAATAAGAACCTGGGTAATTTTGTGGATTACTAACAATTGGAGATGAAAATGATTCAGCACCAATAATCTCTGGTTGATATTGACTTGGAATTATAGGAAATGATAAATTAGGCTTGTAATTAACATCAGTTAATGTTCTAAATAAAATATCAGGTGTTTGCCCAGTATGATCTGGAATATGTGCATATACTTCTGTATATGAACGGTTAGCTTCTTGAACATTACTAATACCGTTTACTTCACCGATGTACTGAACTAATTTATTATAAACTATCTTAGCATTACCAGTAGTATCAAATTGCTCACCACCAGTATAAACAATATCAAATGTCATTAATTGACTACCATAATAAACAACTTCATCAATTATTGGATCAGTTTCTACTTTAATCAATTTAACATTTATACCTTCTATTGTATTTATTCCATCAATAGTTATAAATGAGTTAGACACATTGTTAATATTAACAATATCATTAACTTTTAAGTTTGTCTTAACATCAAATTTAATTTGTAATTGTGAACTAGAACTACTATTAAATGTAGATGTACTCCATTCAACTATTTCTCTTTCTTTCCACAAATATTCCGGGAAATACTCAGGATCATTTATATTACCCGATTGAAATTCTTGTAGGTTACTGAAGTACTCATCATCCGGAACTGCTGGTTCGAAATCAATAAGATTCATTTTCTTACACCATTTGTAGAATATTTTCTCAGCAGGTGTTTCCAATGCAGTATTATCATAGTAATAATCTGTATTATTCAATCTAGATTCTTTGATAACAACCTCTTGGTTAGCAACATAGTTTCTAAGTGATTCTACTATTTGATCTTTATAAGATAAAGGCTCAGTAGCATATTGTGATTTTTTAAAAACATCAAAATCAAAGTAAACAGGCTTAGATTGTGTTCCCGAACCAGGGTTTACATTTTGTTTAGGCATATTCAACAAAACATACTTTGAAAAGTACATTTTATAATTTGAGTTCTGATATGATGAACTAATGTCCTCAGCAACGCCAGGGAATACATATACAGTAGTACCACGAACTTTTAATTTTTTATATAAGGGACAAAGCATAATTTAATATATAATTTTAAAGTATATATAAAAATAATAACACTACTATGATAAAAAATAATGAAGCACTAACAGAAATAACAAAATATAACATAACACTTTTAAGAAATAAAGGATTTATCGATAAAAATATTAATATAGGTGATATAGCATCAATTGATGTATCAAAAATACCAAGCAAATCACATTATAAAGTAATTGCAATATGTGAAATCTGTAATACTGAGAAAGAACTACCCTATCATAAATATACACGAAATCATAACAATTGTGGATTTTATACGTGTAATACTTGTGCTATTATAAAAAGAAAGAAAACATCATTAGAAAAATATGGTGTGGAATTCCCAGCACAAAGAATCGAGTTAAAGGAAAAACAAAAAGAATGGATGTCATCAGAAGAATTTAAAGAAAAATCTACAAAAACACAAATTGATAAATATGGATGTAGATACACACAAACGGATGAATCTAAAAAAAATATATCAATTAAGACAAAAAAAATAATTCAAGACAAAAAAGACAAAGGCATTTATAACACATCATTATCATTACCAGAGAATAAAGAACTTAGAGAAAAAGGAATGTATGAAAAATACGGACACACATATTCATTTCATGTTGAAAGTATTAGAAATAAAATACAAGAAGGTAATTTAGAAAAATTCGGACATATATCACCATTTGGTAATAAGGATGTTCAAAAAAACATAAAAGATTCTATTGTCTATAAAAGTCTTGATAGAAAATCTAAGTTTAATGGTGATATCTATAAAATTGATTTATTTAGAATATATAGACGAAAAGTTAGATATGAAACTGACTTAATTCGAACTGAATTATTTAATAATTGGACAGGATATGATTATTATGATAATGAATATATAAAAGAAAACTTGATACTAAATAAAAATTCACATAATTATCCAACAATTGATCATAAAATCTCTTGCTTTTATGGATTTATAAATGGATTAGATACTAAAATAATATCAAATGTAGAAAACTTATGTATAACAAAAAGAAGTTTAAATGTTAAAAAGAGTCATTTAACCGAAAAAGAATTCTTAGATTTATTACAAATTAAATAAATTGTTGTATATTTGTTATCTAATCTAAATTAATATGAGTAACGATAACATTAGAAGACTTCAATATCAAATTGAATCAGAGAAGAAGAAAATTTCAAATTGTATTCATGATTACAATGAACCATTTTTTAATCCAGATACTATAAGAGAAGCCTATGGTTATAATATGGTTGGACACGGATCTGCTTACTCAGTTCTATTTTTTCTCCTTAAAAAAGGGCTATCTGTTTTTCTACCATGCTTATCAAATCGTATATAACAATGCTTCTCACCGGACAATATCGAATTATAATGAAATCCGTATGCTGTGAATTTTTCAACAAATTCTTGAACAAATTCTTCATATAATAAGTTATTAGAGTTTATTTTATTATCTTTATCATGTATTACAACACCTATTTCAGTATTTTTATTCACTAAGAAACCATCGTAATAGACTGGTTTAGATGTTACAAGAACAAACAAACCCAAATCCATTAATTCGGTTGCTAACTCTTCTAATATATTACACTTTTGGTGAACAAGTGATACACTTTCGTTAAAATTTTTAATATGTTTCATTATTCTTCTGGTAACATTTCTTCCATTGTTTTTCTCCACTTAGTAGTATATTCATTACTAGTACTGAAGTTAATATCATATTTATTTAATCATTTTAACCACTTCCATAAAAGCTTTCTCTGTTCCTATTATAACATACTCATATAAACCATAAGCATTTAGTTCAGCAGGATTTTCAGAAAAGAATTTTACATTATTTAATATCTCATCTATATCATTTCTAAATTTAAGATAGAAATCATAAATATCAGAATCATTTATAAATTTCTCAATTTTAACATCCTCTGGATTTTTTATAAATGATTCTACAAAGGTAGCAAACTCACCACCGGAATTGGAAATTGTAGCATCAATCATTTTCTTAACTTCATCCTTCATCTCTCCATAAGAATCAGAAGCATTAGCAATAGGCGTAACGCCTTCTATATTAGAAGTGTCTTCTGCCTCATTTATAAAGTTTTTATATCGTTTTATCATAATACTATATATTATTTATCATAATCAATTTTACATCCAATTAGCATTAAATATACCATTATACCATATACCACCATTAAACACACCATTTTCGAACAGTCCATTTGTCCAAATTCCTGACAACCAATTAGCATTTCTAAATCTAGAAATAACTCTTAGATTAGTTTCATCTTTAACTACAAGACTATGTTGATATTTCTCAATGAATAAAACTGTTAAACCCTCAATGCTTTGTATAGGATAGTTTATAACCTTACTCTTAGAATAGTTTATATCATCAGTAACATCACCTATTACTATTTCATCACCTATATTAAAACGGAATCTACCATTAAGTGTAATAATAGTATAATCTATATTTGAATTATTAATACCAATTATATGAATATCTTCTAATATACCACCATACCAAGTACCGGATTGGAAATCTATATTATATACGATGCCACCGTAAAAATCACCACTATACCAAGTACCCGAACCCCATATAGAATATATATGTGATTCTGAAACAATCGGTATTCCATTATTATCAGTTATCATTCTTGAATAAAAACTTCCACTCAACCATTTACCTGATTTCCAATTTGCTGTTCTACTATTATATGCTTTTGTACCAAATCGAGCTATTGATTTTCTTTCTTCAAAAACTCCGTTATACCACATACCATTCTCGAAGTCACCACCACTAAATTTACCATTTAACCAATAAGCAGGACCATTATCACAGTTGAACGTTCCTGTGTCCCAGTTACCATCAACCCAAACACCACCGCTAAATAAACCGCTTCTGAAATTACCGAAATTCCAAATACCACCGTACCAGTTACCAGCAAAATCACCATTATAGAATCTACCATCTACCCAAGTACCGGTGAAATCACCATTGTAAAATCTACCACCATACCAAGTTGATTTACTTATATCAGTTGTACTACCAATATCAACAGTCAAAATGTTATCAGTTACATTATGTGATTGGAAACTTCCGTTATACCAATCACCTGATTTCCAATCACCACTTATCCAAGTACCAGAGAACCATCTACCACAAACCCAAGTACCTTTATACCAAATTAAATCGCTATCCATACCCAAAACAGCACCTGAAATCTCTGCTTCTAATATCCAAGGGAATCTTGATGATAATATCTCAATATTAAGCCCATCAATTAATCTAAATCTATAATTATTGAAATCAACATTAATTAAACTATATTTTTCGTTAACGAATTGTAAATTATCTACTTTTAGTTCAATTGCAATTTTACCTTTCTTATCAACACCAACATCAATAATATCAATTGGTTGATAATTAAGGAAAGGATCTTTATGATCAAATCTAACAACACCAGTGTCATTAATAATAACATTATTGACAAAGTTTAAATAAGGTATGTAGAATTTATACTCATCAACAACCTTTATATTATGATAACCCATCCAATTCTGATTAAGATATTCAGATGACTTAACACCACCATTAAATGTTAAAACAACACCATCATCATTTTTCAAACCATGTTTACTAGCACATATAATAAGTAATTTACCATTATATGAATCAGTATCATTTATAGTAATATTATACTTTCTATCAATTCTGGTAATATTCATTGCTAACTCATTCTTATAATCTCTATAAATAACAGATGATAACTCATTAACAGTATCCACATCAGATAATAACACCTTTGTATAAGAATCTGTTGATATTTTAAAGTTCAAAGAACTCTCATTATTTTTAAAACTAGAACCATAAACTAAACTCTTAGCCTTGAAGTTAGAGCGTTGTATATTATTAAGCTCCTGTAAGTCACTACTTATCTGTAATAAAGTCCTTCTAGAAATTATATCAATAAATCTTGGAAATGTGTATAAAGGGAAATTTATACTTCTATCAAACTCAATTGTATGATAACCGTCTTTATCAATATACTTCTTCATTACCAATAATCTCTCAGTGAAATAAACAGTATCAGAATCAAGGGTGTAATAATCATCACCAGAATACATTTTAACATCAACAAATGTGTTGATAAATATACTTTCCCATTCCAATGAAAGGTTAGAACCAAATAATAATTTATTACTAGGTACTGTAATACCATTATATGAAACACCATTATAATCAAAATAAACAACATCTGGATTAAAACTAGCACTATATTGCATAGGAATTGCTTTATAGACAGGCATAGCTAAATACTCTTTACTAGCTGTAAATTTAGCATTTAATGACATAGAATAATCATTTAATGATTCTAAATAATCAAGTATATTATATGTAGGTGTATATCCAAATTTAAGGAATCCATCAGTATATATCATAGGATGATCAACAGATGATCCAAGAGTATAAAGAAAAGTAACATTAGTAGCTAGATTATAATAGGATGTAATATTATTAAACAATGGTTTAATAACTATCGAATTATCAATAATATCTAAATTATACCCACTTGAAATAGGATGTAAATTAAATTTATATTTTAAAGTATCCAAATTATCGAATATATTCAAGTTAGTAAACTTAATGAATTTATTAGCTGTCTTTACATATTTCTTTAAATCATTTATAATACTACCATTTAAATCAATCAATACATAGATATATCTTATAGTAGATATTTGAGAATTTACTGACTCATCTAAGTATTCAATTTTATTAACAACAAAATTACAATCAATAACATCACTTTCCATTCTAATAATATCACCTACATTAACAGTACCGATATAATTTCTAATAATAAGTATATCAGAATTTAAATAAATATCAAATTTAGTTTGTGACGAAATAACAGGAGATATTATAGGAGTTGCACCAGCAGTAAATTTACTAGCAGATGGGTCTAGTACACTAGGCGCTAATTTAGATAAAAGAGACAAGTCATCAGTAATGGTATTGAAGCTATTATATGATTGAACAGTATTAAACGTAAATATATCTGATATTTCAATTTTAGCACTCTCATCAAAAGGAACATCAGAATAATATTCAAATGTCTTCTCAGTATCTTTCCAATATGAGAACCAGTTTACTTCTTTCTTAATAACATCATTAAAAGGTGATTCCACTTCAAGAGGTGTAAATGAGAATTGCTTTAAGTCAACAGAACTAACAGTTATTGAATTTGGTAATCTATAATCACCAAAATCAGTAAAAAAGTTTAATTTACTAGCAATATCATAATCAACAAATAACATCTTAGGTTTTAATCTAGATTCGAAATTTTCATCTAATTTATTAAATGTTAACGTAGTACTATATGTAGCAACTTCCAATAGTGATGTATTACCACATACAGTAAGTGTTCCATTATAATCTTTTATGTCATTAACATAAATAGTACTATATGTACCAATATATCCGTTACTTTTTGTAATAGTATTTGAGTATTCATTATCAATACCAATGTAATCATAATTACTTATGTTAAAATTAAATATACCCTTATCACAAGTAAATACAAACACATTAGAAGAACCCTTTTGTGTAATATCTAAAATATTACCATATTCAGGTTCAATATCTAAGTAAAGAAAGTCGAATTTAGACACCGAATCATTTAAATCATTAATAATCACTTTATTATCATCAGTCACTAAAAGTAATATCTCTTTAGATAAAGCAGTTGATTGAGTATTTCCAAATGGATAAGAATAACTTAAAGCCCAATTTACTTTAGTATAAAATATATCATTTATATCATCAACTAATAAATGCTCTTCATAAGAGTCAATATATTTACTGATTCTTCTTTTATAAGCAGACCATCCATAAGCATCTTTACTAAGTTCAATAAACACACCGTTTTTACCAACAATATAAATATTGTTATGTGTTCTATATAATACTTTGTTATAAAAATAAGATTCAAAATCATCAACAACAATACTAAACCAGTTAACACCACCATCATTAGTCAATAATATAGTATTCAAATCACCAACAATAACACCATTTAAGTTATCAATGAATGAAACTGACTTAAAGTTATTACTAATACTAATCTCTACTTTATCAACTAAATAATCATGCTTTCTCACTTTAAGTAAAACGCCATCATCACCACAAATCCAATAGTAAAATTCAGTTTCTGTTATATCTCTTAAATCTACTTTGTATTTATTTTCGATCAAATTAGATACACCGAATTGAGTATTTAAGATAACACCAAATTCACCAACTGAGATAGTTCTTTCGGGAATACTATATGTTACACCATCAATGTTATACTTCTGTGTAGCGTGTTTAATAACAGAGTGATAATTTATTTCAAATAAATTATTATAATCAACTCTATGTCTAAGCAACCAGTTGTGCTTTTCAACAAATTCCATTGGCTCATTTAAACTACTAGTTGGGTAATAACCATTTAATAATCTACTTAAATGATATTGTCTTTGTGTATTCTCAGTACCTAATTTAACAGATACACTATATCTAATACAATTAGAATAATCATCCAATTCATCAGTTTTAATTAATAACCCATCTTTATATACATAGATACCATTATCAGAATTATAATATTCATACTCGATTGTAGTACCATAGTTATTTAATACAATGTAATTACTAACAAAGTAATCATCAGGATTAATATTTACTGGTAATACTTCTATACTTTTTTCATTTTTAACTAATATTCGATGTCCATTTATAATCTTAACACCATCAATAACCAAATTAGTATAATATCCATATACATCAATAACATCAACAGTAGATACATCCACATAAATATAATTTATCGAGTCTTTAATTAATCTATCAGGTGTAAATAAATTCTTAAGTGTTAATCCATACTCAGATATGTATTTATCATAATACTCATCTTTAGAAGTATTCGTAATAGCAGAAGCGTATTTAGGTATATCAGTTTCACTATATTGAGAACCATCATCACTGTTACTTATATACCAGTTTCTTGGCTCATATTCTCCCAATATATCATAGATATTATCTAAGTTGTTTATAGGAATATACGTTGCACCACTAAGACACTTAGAGTATAATCTGGTTGATACTAGTTCTTGTTTTAAATAATCATACTCGGTTTTAGCTAATTTATCATCTCTAAAAACCCACTTATTATAATCACTATCAAATACCCACATACTTATTTATTTTTTTACATTTAATTCCCAAATTACAGTCTTGCTATTTATTATAACATCATTTTTTAATATTACAACTCCCGACCTCTTTAGTATTTTTTTAAGATCCTTTATAAAACCTTTATACTGATATAAATCATCTATATAATTCGATACATCTATGATATGATAATTCTCCTTTGAGAAAATTAAGTCATAGATTAGTTTTTCTAACTCACTCACAAATTATATATTAAAACTGCATAGGTTCTTAACACAAATTAATGTAGATAGATAGTGAAGTTATTAATATATAAAAATAAAACTAATATATGAGAAGAACCACTGTTAAGAAGGACGATGCATTATTAAAGAGTGAGTCAAAAGTCGAGCTAAGGAATACATTAAAAGCACCTACTTTTGATATTTCAAAAATTTCATTTGAAGTAAAATGCAAAAATGAGTCTCAAAAGAATCTTGTTAATTTAATTAACAAAAATGAGATCACAATATGCTCAGGTCCTGCAGGTACAGGAAAAGCGCAACCACTAGACTCACCAATACTAACACCAAATGGATGGACTACAATGGGAGAAATAGAGGTAGGTGATAGGGTTATTTCAGTTGATGGTAACACTACTATTGTCACAGGAACATATCCACAAGGATCAAAAGATATATGGGAATTGACATTTTCAGATGGGACAAAAGCCGAATGTTGCTCAGAACATTTATGGTTTACACAAACCGAAAAAGATAGAAATAATCGAAAATGGAATAAAACAATAGATGGACAAAGAACTAGATATAAATATGAAAAAGAAGGATGTGTAAAGTCAACATTAGAAATAGTTGAATCATTATATGATAAAAGAGGTAGGGTGAATCATAGTATACCAATTGTAAACCCAGTAAATTTTAATGAACAAAGTGTAGAAATTGATCCATATGTAATGGGCGCATTGCTAGGAGATGGTTGTTTTAGAGGTTATGTCGGATTTTCATCAGAAGATGAAGATATATTGAATAATATATCAAAATCAATTGATAACGATATGATTTTAAATAAGAGATATAGTGAATATGATTATGCAATAGTTAAATCAACTAAAAGTAAAACGAAAAATAAGTATGTGTCTTATTTAAAAGAGTTGAATTTATTCAACAAATTATCATATGAAAAATTTATACCAGAATGCTATCTATTCAATTCCATAGAAAATAGAATTAAACTACTAAATGGGTTAATGGATACTGATGGTACGGTTTCAAGTGATGGTACATTTGTATCATTTTGCTCAACATCATTAGAATTAATAAAAGGTGTTAAAGAGCTGGTACAATCATTAGGTGGTATTGCAACAGATCATAAGCCAAAGAAAAATACTTACATATATAATGGCGAAAAGAAGATAGGCAAAAAATCATATACTATAACATTAAAAATGAACCCGGATATAAACCCGTTTTCGCTAAAAAGAAAGTTTGATTTAGTTGTACCAAAAACAAAATATAAACCAATTAGATATATAGTTGCTGCAAGATTAATTGGTATAAAAGAAGCCAAATGTATAAGTGTTGATAACCCATCACATTTATACATAACAAACGACTACTTAGTTACACATAATACATTCATCGCTTGTGGACAAGCACTAAAACTTTTAAAAAAAGATGATAAATTTACACGAATAATATTAGTTAAAAGTGTCACCGTTCTTGAGGGTGAGGATATAGGTTACCTTAAGGGTGATATTGCTACTAAAATGGAACCAGTTATGATTAGCTTCCTTGATAACTTTCACAAAATAATCGGTGAAGATAATACCAAAAGAATGTTAGATATGGGTATAATCGAAGTTCTACCTCTTGCTTATATAAGAGGTAGAAGTATTGATAATGCAATTATTATTGTAGATGAAGCTCAAAATATCTCACTTAAAAATATGAGATCAACAATGACTAGAATTGGTGAATATTCTAAAATGATCATAACCGGTGATAGTAAACAGATTGATATTAAAAATAGAAAATTGTCTTCACTAGATACAGTTGTTAGAATGTTTAGCAATAAAATAGGTGTAGGAACTATGACTTTTGAAGTTAGTGATATAGTTAGAAGCAAAGTAGTTATGATGATAGAAAATGAATTTGATGCTTGGGAAGAAGCAAATTCTGATCAAATAATTAAAAAATCCACTTTATAGTGGATTTTTTTATATCTTTGTAAAAAATAAAATAAGACTATGAATGTTAAAGTAAAAAAGTTTGTTTCGAAATATACAGGTAGAATATTCAATGCTAATGATGAAGTAATTGATACATTCTCTTGTGCAGAAGAATTGATGGATTATAGATTACAATTATATTCCGAAAATATAACTGATCAATATGTTATATTTGATTTTGATGAAGAACAAAATAAATGTCAGATATTAGATGGTGGTGTTGAAAATCATCCGGAATATACATTAACAATGACAGAAATTACAAGATGGATACATAATGCTAGAATCAATGATTCTAAAAATTCAGGTGGTGTTCAATATAAATCATTTTACTAAAATATAAGATTTATTTTTAATATATAACTAAAAATAAATCGATTAAATGAAATATTTAAAAAGTATTAAAGAAATGTTAGATCCTATGGGAAAATGGGATGCTGAGATACCAGCACTTGAAAGACCAAGTGGTACTTGTGAAGATTGTAATGGTGAAGGATTCATACTATGGGGTAAATCTGGTATTAAAAAGAAATGCTACGGATGTGATGGTCAAGGCTTTAATGGAGAAGCAAGATGAAAAACCCTCTGATTTTGATTTTGATATAGAAACTCCAGGTAAATGCCCTGTTTGTAAAGGCGGTGGAGATGAAGTATGTACAGAACAACATTTCGATGATAATGATTGTGATAAATGTGACGGTACTGGCTTGTTCTGGTGTAGAACTTGCGATGGTCAAGGTGTTATAAAATAATAAAAGTCCTCTTTATGAGGACTTTTTCTTTTTATTCATTTGCTTTATTCAAAACATGATATAAAATAACCGCATCATTTATATCTTCAAATGGCTTAGGAACAATCGAAGCACCCATAATTTCCTTTTGTAATGATTTACACAAATCAAACCAATCATTTTTAATATGATTATTTTCAACAATAGATAAAAAAATTCCATGTTTTGTTAGAGATCCACCCGAAACACCATCATTATTCTTGTAAACCCATTTATCCTTTTTCTTACCCTCGTTAATAGGCGGATATGTCAATTTACATGATTCTAACTTCAATGTAGATGGCGAAAATACAACTATATCCTCTGATACCAAATCAAAAAGTTTCTTTCTTAAAAGAGTCGAAAACGTCACCAAATCGATTATCGCTCCCGCATTAGAACTATATGAATATCCCTCAATCCCAATCTTAGTCGGTTTACTTGAATCAATATTCAATAATATATCCTTTATAATGTTATCAGTGATCAAATCATAATCTTTCAACTTGATCAACTCACCATCAGAATACTCTTTAAATTCTCTATATTCTACAAATTTATATTCTACAAATTGCTCTGCTAACTTAAACCATTTTGTCATACCAGTCTTTTTATAAACTGCTGACTCTCTACAGTAATTGTAGATTTTAAAACTATCACCACAAGACACAACCATCGCAGTTGATATGAGTGATGGATCAAGTGCAACAAAATTATATTTTTCATCCATATATTTTTTAAATTTTATATATATATTAAAAAAAGTATTCCACCACAATATTTATTAACTATATATAAAGTATTAAACTTGGATCAATTTCTACGATACTACATCTTACCCATTTTAACTAATTCTTTCTTTAACCATTCAATCTTATCCTCATGAACTAATAAACAAGGACTAGAAATAAAAAACTCACAACCATGTCCACCTTTACCCCTATCTAAGTACTGAAAGTTCTCAGTATAAGAAACTTTAGTAAAGTTATCTTTACTTATTGGCTTACCACCAACTAACATATTCTTACCACTTAGATTTCTTCTATCATCACCCATTGCCCACATATCCATTATTGGACAAAATACAATTTCACTATCATCAAATGGTATAACTAAATAAACATCATTACAAACTAATTTCTTACAAATTTCTTTATCAGTACCACCAATTAATGAGTTCTTTCTAACTACCGGGTATTCTTCTATATTATGCTCAATATCATTAAAAAAATCTTTAAATGCTAATGGATCAGCATTTCTTGGACCTGGCTTAAACAACTCAAAATTATACTTCTTCGTTTTAGATCTCCATAGTTGAGTGTTCTCAAATGAGAAATTCTTACAATTTTCTTCCAACATTTGTAACAAATCAGCACCATTAATCTCCTTTGTTCTACTTAAAACAGGTAAACTATTATCAGTTCTAGCTAAACCCTCTGAGAAACTACCATATTTTAATATTTTCATAATTATTCCTTAATTTTACTTTTTTATTTAATCTATATATTATATATTTGTATCAAAAATAAACATATGCTATCAATACCTCTACTGCTAATAGCCGTTATCATAGCAAGAGTTATCTTCTTAAATAAGAGTAAGAGAAGAGAATCTATATCAGATATATCTTATGGTAATATCATACAGAAAGAAAACTATCTAAACATGAAAATGAATACACACAAAAATAATATAAAACTTAGCAAAATGCTGATAAACTTCGCAATTATAATGATTATTATCATCAGTGTATTTGCAATCGATTCACCAAATAAACTCATATATGCTATAAACCTACTATTCTACACAGCAAGTATAATTCTTGGTTGCAAAGGTATAACCGGTGAAGATATGAAGATAAAACAAACCATTTCTTCATTGGCAAGCGAAAACAGGCTTAATCGGTATATTCATTTTTTAACTAGCTTATTTATATAATATGTTTATAACAATTCTACCACTTGTCTTGATGATTCTAGTAATAGCAAGACTATACTTTCTAAATAAAAATTATGAACCTACTATTTCAGAAATGAGAGAAGGTAATGTTTGCTACTCATGTAAAAGTGACATAGATAAAACAGAACCTCAATTCTCATTTAACAACTTTTTAAAAGAACTGGATGGTGAAGATTTTTATACTCTATGTAAATCTTGTAAAAGAAACGATAAGTTGAATGTTTTAACAAGTAATACATTAAAAAATAAAATAGAAGTATTTAATTTGTATATCTATAGAAATCATCTTATAATAACTAATATAGCATTATTATTTATGATAATTTTTCTTATATCTGATTGGACTATATTTTATTTTACTAATGTAAATCCAAATATGAACGCATATTATAATACACTATATTGGATATTCACAGCATATAAACGAGAAATATCATATAGACGAAAAAAGCTCTCTATATAATAGAGAGCTTTTAAATTTAGGGTCGTTTAACGACTTACCACCAATTTGTTTTTTCTAAAAACAAATAAAAACTATTCAGCTTTAGACTCATTAACAGAAGCTGATCTGTAAGGAGTTACTAATTTTTTAATCTCTCCCAATGCCTTACGTGCATCAGCAAGATTTTTTTTCTTAGTACCATTGTGTGCTGCATCAAATTGCTCCCACAAAGCTTTCAACTGTTCGTAAATTTCTTGTTTGTTCATAACTTTTTTATTTTTTATTAAGCACTCCAATAAAAGAGTGCTTTACTTATATTAAATTAAACTTAATAAGTTTAATATTATCCGAAGATATCCTCAGCATCTAAATCATCAGAGAAACCATTAGAATCATCTTCATCCTCTACTATACTTTCGAATTCTTTATTAACTTCTTCAATTTCATCCAATGATTTGAATCTGAAATAATCGTTTACGATTGGTGCCATTTTCTCTAAAATCTCTTGTGTAAATACCTCTTGTGTAAATAACGTTTTAGTAGTGAATTTTTTATCTAAGTGAGAAACATGCCAGTAGTTACCACCTGGTTTAAATGTCATTTCTCCTGTTGCTTTATCAACTTCATATTTACCTTTTGCAATACCAATTTTATCAAAAAACTCAGGACGACAAAATGCATCTAATCCTGTATATGGATTCATACCATTTACAAATGAAATATCAAATCTGATTTTCTTAGGTTTTGCTAATCTATTTTTAATACATTTAAATAATACATTAATACCAGATGCGCCTAAATCCATCTCATCCTCTGTCCCATTTTTTAATTTCGATTTGCTCATCATTCCGATCACAGAAGCACTGTATAACAAACCGTTACCACCACGAAGTTTCTCCTGACTGAACATATCCATTGTCATATATGTTTGATTGGCAACTAATAAAGGAATATCTAAGAAACCTAAATCGGTATTAATACTTCTAAACATAGATCCCAATGCTTTTGCTTTTGTCATATCTTGTTTAATATTACCGGCCAATAAATCTTCCTTCTCTTTATTTGACGCCATTTGACCCAATGAGTCTAAAACAATTAATAATTTAGGTAATTCATAACCCGCAATTTTTTGATCCTTTAAATCATCTAATAATTGTGTTAACAACATATTAACGTCTTCAACTTTGTTAGAACGAATTAATCTGAATTTTTCTAGTGAATTATCAATACCATAATTTGGTAAATCTTCTAAGTCAATACTTTGTTCAGTATCAATATAAATAACTGAATAACCTTGCTTTTGTGCATTTTTAGCAACTGAATAGCAAATAAATGATTTACCAGCACCAGATTCACCTGCAACACAACTAATTCTATTAGTTGATATACCTCCACCTAATAATTTTCCTGATAAACAAGCATCTAATAAATAAACTCCTGTTGATAAAAACTTACGTTCTTTAATCTCTTTCTCTATTTGAATAGGAATAGTTTTTGATATATTATCCAAAATAGTACCTACTTTACTAAACTCAAATTTTTTAATTTCTTTCTTTGCCATAATTCTCTTTAATTTTTAATTTTCTTATAATGTATATATAAAGAATAATACCCTCCTTCTAACTATTACTGATAACAGCTTAAAAAAATATCAAAGGGGGTATTATTATTTTTATATATACTATATGACAAAACAAGAATTTTTAGAAAGAGCAAGAGAGAAACATGGTTATAAATATAAATATGTAGATATATCGGATAAGATATTATCTACTGATAATATAAAAATAGAATATAATGGTATAATTTACAGTCAAAAAGTAGTAAAGCACATCTTATTAGGAAGATGCCCTGAGAAAAATACACCAAGAAAGACTACGGAGGAATTTATTAAAGAGTCTAAGAAAATATGGGGTGAAAATAAATATGATTATTCATTAGTAGAATATAAAGGCGCTCACAAACATATAAAAATTATTTATGATGGTGTTATATTTGAGCAAAGTCCATCTGGACATTTGAATTCGGCAGCTGAACTAAATATGAATCAAGAATATTTTATAAAACGAGCAATTGATAAGTGGGGTAAAGATAAGTATGATTATTCATTAGTAAAATACGTAAATTGTAAATCAAAAGTAAAGATTATCTATAATAAAACCGGTGAAATATTTGAACAAAGTCCAACACTACACTTATATAGAGCGCCTGAAAATATAGTTTTAGCAATTAGGAAAACAACCGAACAATTCATAAAAGAATCAAATCAAGTACACGATTTTAAGTTTTCGTATAAAAAGACTAATTATATTAAAAATCAGGTTAAAGTTATAATAACCTGTCCTATACATGGTGATTTTGAACAACGTCCATTATCACATATACAAGGATTAGGATGTCCTAATTGTTCAGAATCAAAAGGAGAAAAGGCAATTGCTAAATATTTAGATAAGAACAATATTTCATATTACAGACAACATAAATTTGATGATTGTAAAAACATTTTTCAATTACCATTTGACTTTTATATACCATCTAAACGAATGCTAATTGAGTTTGATGGGAAACAACATTACGAACCAATAAAATACTTTGGTGGTGTTGAAGCCTATGAGAGATTGAAAGTAAATGATAATATAAAGAATGAGTATTGTGAGGATAACTACATTGATTTAGTTAGAATTCGATATGATTCGATTGATAATATTGTAAGTATATTGGATGGTATATTTAAAAAGACAACTTGTTAGGTTGTCTTTTTTGGGTTAATAAAACAATTTATATAATCATAACCAGTAGTAATCCTAACGACTAAAGCAGTATTATCATATCTTATTCTTAATTTAGAAATGCTATCATTAACATCATTTAATGTACTTGATAAGTATGTATGGTAATCCACCAACGAACTAATCTCATTCTCTTCTATAATCTTCTACATCCAATTTTATATTAACTATATAATACGAGCCTTTAGAGTTAGGATTCTCTGCTTTTACAATTTCACTATTATTATCCAGAAATTCCACAAAACAGTGAATCATCTAAACTTTCATTAAATTTTCTTATTTTCATTAGTTTGGTATATTAATTTCTCTTGAATAGAATAACCCACCTACTAATCTAAGTATAAAGTGTGTTATTTTATTTTTTACTTTTTTATTAGGTGCTAATTTAGTTCTCCATCTTAATCTTTCTTCATCTGCGAATTTTCTAGCATCATAAATAACATTATTAAAATGTTTAATTTGCCCAATTTTATCATCCCAAAGTGCATCGTGTATTAGATCACCGATAAATCCTTGATCGATTGGTCTGAAAATTGACCAAGCCCAAGATGGAACTGATGATAAATCAGTTCTAAATCCTTTTGGTATAAGTAGTACATAACCATCTGATAGAGTTACTTCAATATCTTCTGTTATTTCAAATGTTCTATTCCCGGGATATTCTGGTAAGAAGTTCATGGATATATGTGTTGGTTGTTCTAAGTAATTTAGTTTCATATTATTATATTATTTTTATTGAGTTATATATTATTTTTTAAATTTACTTGGATACATCATTCTAAGTTCGTGCCCTTGTGGAATATCGGATACGTTAATACCCATTACTTTCTTTTTAGTACTAAAATCTTTACCATCAATTAGAAAGTTATTATTAGATGACCAAGTTTCAATGGTTCTATTCCACATTTGACCTACTTTGAATGGGAATCTAACATTTTGTTTATTCTCTATATCGGATATTCTACCATCGGATGATTTAGTAACTTTAAAAGTTAAGTTAGGATTTCTACTACCTTTAAATATGTACACTTTTGCTTCGTTGAATTCTTCAAAAATTTTTATATGTTTCATAATACTATATATAAAAAAATTTAATTATATTTGCATTATGAAAAGCTTAATAAATGAGAGAGTACGATTAAAAATGCTAATAAACTCAATATACGGTAACTATGCTGATTTACATAATGCTGATGAGAATATTAGCAGTATTATGCACTATAATTTACTTACGAAAAAAATTCGTAAAGTTCATAAACGAATCTTCAAACTTAAAAAAATACTAAATGACTAATAATGATAAATGGTATGATGTATATACAATAATATGTATTAAAAACTATGAAACTTTGAATGTTGGTAGTTCTTATAAGGTACTATTTGGTAAAGAGAAGAAAAGTTAAAGAGTTTATTAAAATAATATATACATTATGTATATAAAATTATTTGAAGAAACACAATTCGATTGTTAGCTGTTCTTTTACAGCGGGAGGTCTTGTAAGTTATTATGGTATTGATTCTGATGATGTTTGGAACATCTTTGCAGAGAAAAACAAATTAAAATTGAAGAGTTATGAGTAAAAATAAAATACAAAAGTTATTAAAAAAGATTCTTTTAGAAAATAAACCTAAAGAATATTGTAGTAATTATAATGGTAAGTATTCAATGACGGTGGATTATAAAAATTACAGGATACATATATCTCATAATCCTATAGTAGAAACTAAAAAACAAAAAGGATTTTTTTGCAGTAGAGATATAGAAGTTAATACAGGTAGGTCATATACAAGTGTACATATATATCCAAATAACAGTACAATAGACAGTTTTTGTTTTAAATTTGAAGAAGGTGAAATTTTACCTTATCTTAAAGAGTATGTTAAACGTTACGAGCAAAAAAAGGAAAACAAAAAACAAAAATTTTTAAATAACTTGTGCAATGAGCAAACTTAAAGAACAACTTAGATTTA
>JACCEB010570529.1_pt1 | contig 19938 bp, 17 predicted proteins | sample 7454761 | NCBI WGS metagenome assembly JACCEB01 (sample SAMN15323454, study PRJNA562643) | freshwater metagenome | isolation source: river surface water | place: USA:Blue River Watershed | collected 2017-08-18 | reverse complement strand
CAACACCTATAACCTGTTGAAATATCATTTCTTTCATAGCACATCTTTTTCTTACAAAGATAATGCTTATTCCGGCGTTTAAAACTCATTCGTGTTTGTGCGGCCTAGCTCCATGGGTATTTCATATTAATAATTATATAAAATTAAAAACCCAACTTAATTAAAGTTGGGCAAAAGTACAATTTTTGTTTATGAATTTGATACAAATTAATCTTTTTTTGGAGCGTTAGGATCCATTAACATACCAGTGCATAAACAATGCTTACGATTGGTTCGGGTTAAAATATCATAATTAACACAGCTCTGACAACCTTTCCAAAAATCTTCATCATCAGTTAACTCACTAAAAGTAACAGGTTTGTAACCTAACTCCGAATTTATTTTCATTACTGGTAAAGAAGTAGTTAAGCCAAATAACTTAGCGTTAGGAAATTTTGTTCGAGATAATTCAAAAGCCTTTAGTTTAATTTTTTTTGCCAAACCCTCTCCTCTGTATGTTTCATTTACAATCAAACCAGAATTAGCAACATATTTATCATGTCCCCAAGATTCAATGTAACAAAAACCTGCTACAGTATCATTTTCTAAAGCAATAATCGCTTTGCCTTCTAGCATTTTCTGTACAATATATTCAGGTTTACGTTTAGCAATACCAGTTCCTCTTTTTTTTGCCGCATCCTCAATCATATCCACAATGATTTGCGCATATTTAGTATGAGTTTCGTCGGCAACCAATATATCTATAGTCATTTTAAATCGATGTAAAAAATTAGTATTAATTAAATTGATAAACGGGTATCCACCCAGTTCCAACGTATGGAACTAAAAAGTTAGCCCCCCTATAAGGGCCTGGGCCTTATAATACTAATGATAGATAAAGAAATGGAAGTGTAATTCAACATTTTTTTTAAAATCTGGGGACAAAGGTAATAATTTTTACATAACACAACATATTTATACTGTAAAACGTTATCGAAATTTTTTATATAATCATTGTCACTTTTTTTTGTTTCAATTGTTTTTAGTAAATTCGAAAATTACAACTGTGAGTTTTTATGAGAGATTACGTTTTAGGTACAAGTGGACAAATTGAAAATGCATTAAAAATTGTAGATTCAACAGTTTTTTATCCAGCTAAAAATCAGATTAATAATATAGTAATTTGTGGTTTAGGAGGATCGGGAATTGCAGGGCAAATTATTGCAAAATTAATGGAAAGTAAAGTTAATAAACCTGTAACGGTAATAAACGATTACGATATTCCATTTTTTGCCAATCAAAATACATTGGTGATAGTTTCATCATATTCGGGAAATACCGAAGAAATTTCATCCTGTATTTTACAGGCACAGGAAAAAAAATGTGAAATTGCTTGTATAAGTTCTGGAGGAGAAGTAGCGCAAATAGCCACAATCAATAAATATAATTGGATAAAAGTGCCTAGTGGTTTTCCGCCACGCACGTGTTTTGCATATTCTTTAATTGCTCAACATGCTCTTTTTCAGCATTACGGATTAATTAATGATTCATGGAAAAAAGAAGCTCAAGAAACAGTTGATTACCTAAATGCACATTTAGAGGATATTCAATTAGAAGCTAAAAGATTAGCAGACAAACTAACTAATAAAATAGCAGTAGTTTATTCTTCATCTAAATACAATGGTGTAGCAGTAAGATTTTGTCAGCAAATAGCCGAAAATGCAAAACAATTGTGTTGGAGTAACAAATTCCCCGAAATGAATCATAATGAAATAGTAGGATGGACTACAAAAAACGAAAATTTAAGTGTGGTATTTTTACATTTCAAAAATGATCATGAAAGAGTAAGTAAAAGAATGGATTTAACAAAAGATGTTGTTAAACAATATGCATCAGATGTTCAATCAATTTCTTCCAAAGGTAATAGCGAATTACAAGAAGTGTTGTATATGGTTTATTTGACGGATTGGGTATCTGTTTTTATAGCCGAAAACCGAAAAGTTGATCCGATAGAAATTAAAGCAATTGATAATTTGAAAAACGAATTGTCGCAGATAATATAAAAAGTGGTGCAAAATTCTTTACGATTTAATTGGATTTACAGATTATCACACCGAATATCAGTATTGTTACACCCTTTATTAATGCCAACATATGGCGTTTTACTACTTTTTTTTTCCTATAAAATACCTGGATTTAGTAGATGGAATTATGGGAAAGATTTATGGGATGCATATTTATTTATTATATGGTGTTTTTCTTTTACCTTTTTAGCCCCCACACTATTTGCATTAATTTTAAAAAAATCTGGTTATATAACCAGTTTAAGTATGGAGGATAAACGTGAACGCACTTATCCTTTTTTATTTACAGGTTTCATGTACGTATTATTTTACTTTTTTAGCGGAGATTTAACCGATTTTAAAGCCCCGATTGTAATAAATATTTTTATTTTAGGTGCAGTTATATCTATTTTATTGGCAGGAGTAATTTCCTTATCATGGAAAATTAGCGCTCATATGATTGGAATAGGCGGTTTGTGCGGAATGTTTTTCGTTTTAAATGTTTGGAGTTCCATATTATTTACGCACCTAATTTCTTCTATTGTATTTGCCGGACTAGTTGGATTTGCTAGACTATATTTAAAAGCTCATTCACCAATGCAAGTATTAACAGGGTTTTTACTTGGATTTTTTTCTATTTCCATTTATGTTTTTATTTGGTAAATTATGCAAATTAAAAAATTAAAACCAGGGGATTGTGTAGGAATTACTGCTCCTGCAAAACGAATTGATTTTAAGGAAATTACCTATGCTATAGAGGTTTTTGAAAGTTGGGGTTTAGAAGTGAAATTGGGCAAAACTATCGGAACAGGTGAATATTTATTTTCTGGAACGGATGAGGAAAGAGCTAAGGACTTCCAAACGATGTTAAACGATGAGGATATTGATGTTATATTTAGCGCTAGAGGAGGTTATGGTTGTGCAAGAATTATTGACTTAATCGATTTTAGTGGCTTGTCGAAAAATCCCAAGTGGCTTGTTGGATTTAGCGATTTTACTGTAATTCATAATCATTTATTTCAAAAATTTAAGCTACCAACCTTACACGCAAGTATGCCAGTTTTTTTTAAAGAAAATACAGATGCTGCATTACAAAGTGTTTACAATGTATTATTTAATCAAAAAATCAATTATCAAGTTAATTCCGCTTTTCCAGAATTATGTATAGATGGCGAAACCGAAGCAGAAGTAATTGGTGGAAATTTATCGGTAATTTACAGCTTATTAGGTTCCTCCTCAGGATTAAAAAGAGGAAAATACATTTTGTTTTTAGAGGATTTAGCGGAGTATTTTTATCATGTAGACAGGATGATGCAAAATTTAAAGCGCAACAATTTGTTTACAGATTTAGCAGGTGTTATTATAGGAAATTTTACCGACATGAAAGATGGTGCATTACCTTTTGGAAAAAATCCTTACGAAATTATTTTTGATTACTTTAAACACAAAAATATTCCAGTTTTTACAGGTTTTCCTGCCGGACATTCATCGGATAATAGAGCAATAATTTTTGGCGAGAAACTATATTTTAAAGTAATTAATGGGAAATGTTTCTTGAAAAGTATTGATTTTTAAAATTAAATTTTTTAATTATTTTTTTAATACATTCGTTTCTACTCATTTTTTTAACTAACGTATAGATTTACACTTTTTAGTTTTATATTTGCAATTTGATTATAAATAAAATTTCTAAAGGTCATAAGTGATTTGTTAAAATAAATTTCATGTACAATAAAATTATCATATTTCTTCTCCTATCTACTCTTTTTGTTTCAGCTCAAATACCGTCTCAGCTACAAGGTATTAATCCTTCAACAGTAAGTAAAAGTGATTTAGATGCTTACGGGGTTTCACAAGCAGATATCGAACGCCTCTCAAAACAATATGGAGTTAATCCAACAACACCAAGCTCTCCTGCAAAAAATGAAGCCATTAAAGAAGTTGTTGTTGATAAAGAAGCCAAAAAAGATGAAGATGTTAAACCATCAGAATCTCCAACAGTTAACAATAACGACCCCTATGTTTATGGAAGAGATTTATTTAATAATAAAAATTTAAAAGTTTATGAAAGTGCAACTCATATTAAAGCTCCATCAAATTATGTATTAGGCGTTGGTGATGAAATTACAATTAACATTTGGGGATACTCAGAACATTCGGGTGTTTATCGTATCGATGACGACGGAGCAATTCAGCCAAAAATTGTTGGTAAAATTTATTTAAAGGGAAATACTTTTGCTCAAGCCCAACAAATTATAAAATCTAGGTTTTCATCCTCATACGATTTAGCTAATTCACAAATTAGTATTGAATTAAATTACTCAAAAGTAATTCGTGTAAATATAGTGGGTGAAGTTAAAAACCCTGGCACTTACTCAGTTCCTGCAATTAATTCGGTTTTTAATATATTGTCTTTAGCTGGAGGAATTAACAAAAATGGAACTATTAGGAATATTGAAGTTAAAAGAGCGGGGAAAACTGTAAAAATTTTAGATGTATATGCATTTTTAAAAAATCCTAGTTTCGAAAATGATTTCTTTTTAATGGAAAACGATTTTATTGTTGTGAATAACATTGGGAATGTTGTTGAATTAAAAGGTAAGGTTAAACGACAAGAATTGTACGAATTAAAACCCAATGAAGGTATAATAGAATTATTAGAGTACTCTGGTGGGATTTTGTCTTCAGCATATACTGAATATATAAATTTATATAGATATCAAGACAACAAAGATATTTTAATCGAAGTTCCATATGCTGAATTGGTTAAAACTAAAAAGAATTTTATTTTAAAAGACGGCGATAGAATTGAAGTTAAGTTAATTCCTTCAGAAATTAGAAATCGAGTAGAAATTTCTGGAGAAGTAAATTTGTCTGGTTCATTTTTATATACAAAAGGAATGACTGTAAAAGACTTAATTTTAAGAGCAGAGGGTCTAAAAACAACAGCTTACATGGAAAAAGCTTTTATCCGAAGATTAAAAGAAGATTATACTTTTGAAAAAATTGAAATTAATTTAAATAACGAATTATCTGGTTCAACAAAAACAGAATTAATTGAATTTGACAAATTAACTATTGTATCTAAAAAAGAATTTAATGATGAATTTAATGTTCAAATTATTGGAAGTGTTAGAAATCCTAATAAATTTGAATACTCTGAAAACTATACTTTAGCAGATTTATTATTTATGGCAGGCGGAGTTTTACCAGAAGCAGACCTAACAAAAGTAGAAATTACAAGGAAATATGATTTAAAAACAAAAACAACCTTAGGAAAGCAAACAGTTGAAGTTGTAGAAATTGATGCTAATGTTTTATCTATCAAAAATAAAAATTATCCTCTATTACCAGGTGATGTTGTAATGGTGAGAAAAAACCCAATGTTTAAAGAAAATGATTTTGTAACTATTGAAGGAGAAATAAAATATCCTGGAACATATATTATTTCATCTAAAGATGAAAGAATAAGTGATTTACTGGCAAGAGCAGGAGGCTTAACAGATTGGGCTTTTTTAGAAGGGGCTTATATCGAAAGAACTAAAGTAGTAGATGGAGATGCATTTACTGTGTTAGATTTAAAAAAATTGATTGATGGTGGTGAAAAACGTTTCGATTATATTATTCGTTCTGGAGATAAAATTATAATCCCTCGTACACAAGACTTTATTAAATTATCTGGGGCAGTTCGTTTTCCAAAAGTAGCAGAATTTGGAACTATAAATATTCCTGTTCACAATGATAAAAACGCTCGTTTTTATGTAAACAAATACGGAGGAGGTTTTGATAAAAAAGCCAAAAAATCCAAAATTTACGTTGAAAGCCCTGGTGGACAAGCCAAAAGAACAATAAATTTTGGATTATTTAAAATTTATCCTAAAGTACGTGTAGGAGATCATATTTATATCGTTTATAAAGAAGAAAAAATTAAGAAAGAAGAAAATAAAAATCCTATAGATTGGAATGCTGTTATTGAAAAAACCACAATTAAACTAACAGGGTTTGGAACTTTATACGTTTTATTACAAAGAATCAATTTTTAATTTTGGAACAGGAAGTAATTAAAATAGAAGAAATTTACTTAAAATTATTAAAAGGTTTTAAGTTGCTAAAAAGAAATCTATTATTGGTTTTAATATGTTCGTTACTTGGTGGAGTTTTAGCTATGGTGGTAAAGCCCGAACCTAATTACGACGCAAACACATCAATAATATTAAAAAATCAAGGCGAAAATAAAGGAATACTTAACCTTGCCTCTAGATTAGGAATTGGTGGTAAGAGTGCAATTAATTTTGATAAAATTAAAGCCGTAGGATTATCAAGAAATATATTTTCAAAATTATGTACCCACAAAGTTAAAATCAATAATGAATATAATTTTTTAGGGATTCATTTATTAAAATATTATGAATTAGATCAGAAATGGAAAAACAAACCAAATCTGGTTAATGTAAATTTCTCCAAAAATTCTCAAGCTTTAGATACCGTTATTAATACCTTATTTTTAAAGTCAAATAAAAATATTAAAATTGAGGAAAATAAAGAAAAATTAGTTTTGATTAGTGTAAGTTATGAAAATCATGATTTAGCTTTAGAAATTAATAAAGTTTTAACACTATTAATTCTAGAATATTTCGAACGATTTGAATTAGATGAAGATTTTAGAACCAGAACCATTCTTCAAAACAAATTAGATTCTATTAATCAAGAGTTAATTAGTAATGAAAATCAATTTGCTAGATTAAAAGATGAAAGCATAAATACGATTAAATCTAAGGGGTTAGTAGGTTTACAAAACCAACAAAGGAAACTTACTATTTTAAACCAAATGTTTATTGAAGTGACAACTCAATTAGAAATGGTAAATTTTAAAATATTAGATAAAACTTCTTCGTTCGAGATATTAGATCAACCATATGCTCCATTAAAAAAGAATAGTACATCAATAATCACGTATATAATTGGAGGTTTAATTTTTGGTTTCATAATAGGATTATTGATTTCAATTGGTTTTGATTATATTAAAAACATTCATCATAAAGTAAAAGATTTAGTTTAAATGGATGAAAAAGTAAAATCTTTACTTAACAATACCTTAATTTATACTTTGGGTAATTTTGGTTCAAAAATTTTAACTTTTGCTCTATTACCTCTTTACAGTTTTTATTTAAATAAATTAGAATTTGGTAATTACGACTTAATTATCACAACAATTACTTTAGCCGTTCCAATAGTAGGTTTTCAATTTTCGGATGCAATTTTTAGATGGTTAATTAATCACGAAAAAGAAAAAAATGATAAATCAACAATAATAACTAACGGATTGTATATCTTATTATTTTCAATCGGTTTATCTGCAATTTTATTTTGGATATTATCTTTCATATATAAATTACATTCTCCAATATTAATTTACATATTATTTTTAGTTTCTATTATATATCCAGTAATACAGCAAATAATTAGAGGTTTAGGGTTAAACAAATTATTTGCTTTTAGTGGTATTGTATATTCATTTTTTTTGGTTTTATGCACAATTATATTTGTTGTATTCCTAAATTATAAATTAGATGGATTATTATTCTCATCTATTATTGCCAATTTAATGGCTATATTATGGTTAGCTATTAAAGGTAATATAATAACATATTGGGATAAAACTAAATTAAGTTTCAAAGAAATAAAATTAATGATGAATTATTCTTGGCCATTAATTCCAAATACAATTAGTTGGTGGTTGGTAAACTCTGCAAATAAATACATAATTTTATTTTATTTAGGTACAGAATTTAATGGAACATTTGGCTTAGCTAATAGATTTCCAGCATTATTAGTTATGATAAATTCCATATTTATGCTAGCGTGGCAAGAAAGCGCTATTACAAATTTTGATGATGAAAATAGAAAAATATATTTTTCTAAAATTATAGATGGTTTAATGTGGGTACAAATAATAGCAAGCGCCCTATTTGCAATATCATCCGAGTGGATAGTTAAATATTTTATTGCAAAAGAATTTTATGAAAGTTGGGAAATAATGCCATTTTTATTTTTCGGTGTAGCTTTTTCAACTTTTGCAGGATTTTACGGCACTTTTTATTTAAGCTCAAAAAAAACTAAAGGTGCTTTATATTCTTCAGTAATTGGTGGCTTAATTAATGTTTCTATATGTTATTTATTAATTAACAAATATGGATTACAAAGTGTATCATTTGCAACATTTATTGGATATTTATTTTTATTTATTTTCCGTATATTTCACACTAAAAGATTTATTGAAATTAAATATGATTTTAAAAGTGTTTTTATACTTTCATTAATAACAATAGGTTCTTTAATAATTTCATTAACAAATAATAATACATTAAAAATTGTATTATTAACTTTAATAACTACAATTAGCTATATAAAATATAAATTTATAATCAAAATACTAATTAATAAATTGTCTTTAAAATTAAAAAAATCTAAAAACTAATTATGGAATTTGTAAATAAAGATAGAATTAATAAACTTAAATTATTGATAGAAAAAGAATTAACTCCCTTAATTGATGGAGATTATGCTTTAATTGATGTGCCAAATTATCGAAACATTGGTGACAATCTAATTTGGAAAGGTGAATTAGATTTTTTAAATACTATTCCTTTTAAAAATTTATATTCGGCAAATATGGCAACATATTGGTACAAAAACGTTCCTAAAAACGCTATTATATTATTACAAGGAGGTGGTAATTTTGGGGATATTTATGTAGATAGTCAAATGTTAAGGCTGGAAGTAATCAAACAATTTCCAAACAATAAAATAATAATTTTTCCTCAAACAATTTACTATCAAAACGAAGACATATTAAAAAAACAATCAGAAATTTTTAATGCACATAAAAATTTAATTATATGCGCTAGAGATTCTGAATCCTATAAACGTATTACCAAATATGTAGATTCATCCAAAATAAAATTATTGCCTGATATGGCTTTTTGTATGGATTTAACATCGTATCATGAGCATTCAATAAAAAACAAATTATTGCACATGAAAAGAGTAGATAGAGAATTAAATACGGGATACAATGACGAATTAATTAATCAATTTTTATTAATTGGAAACGAAGGTAAATCTATTGATTTATTGGATTGGCCTTCCTATAGCATGAACAAAACTATCAACAAATTTATTGCTAAAATGGATGCTGTAGAGTATCATTTATCTCATAAAATGGTACGTGTTCCAGTATTTAAACATTTTGTAAATAATGAATTTGGTTTAAATCCAAAATCTAATATGGATAAATATATTAAAACAGGTATTGATTTTTTAAATTCTTACGATAAAATTGCAACCACACGTTTACATGGATTTATTTTGTCTGTTTTATTAAATAAAGAGGTTGGATTTATTGATAATTCATACGGTAAAAACTCAACTTTTTTTAATACATGGATAAGTGATTTTGAGAGAGTATCATTAATTAAAAGCGAATAATGAATAAACAAGATATTTTAGTTTCAGTAATTTTACCCTTATACAATGCCGAAAAATTTATAAAATTGGCAGTGGATAGTGTTTTAAATCAAACATATAAAAATTTCGAACTAATTATTATCAATGATGGCTCTACAGATAATTCGTACAAAATTGTTTCTGAAATATCTGATTCAAGAATTCTTTTAATTAATCAAGAAAATTTAGGATTAGCAGCAACATTAAATAAATGCTTAAAGTTAGCAAAAGGCGATTTGATAGCAAGAATGGATGCAGACGATATTTGCGAACCTAACAGATTAGAATTGCAAGTAAAATGTTTTCAAAAAAATCCTAACCTAGTTTTATTAGGTGGTTCCACTAAATATATTGATGAAAATGGTAAATTAATTGCTCAATCATTTCCTATTGTTGGAAGTAATAATATTAAATATTTTTTATTAAACAAAGGAAATGTTATTGCACACCCAACTGTTATGTTTAAAAAAGAGGCCGTTTTAAAAGCTGGTGGCTATTGTGAAAAAATAGGACAGTATTTTGAGGACCATGATTTATGGGTTTCAATGTTTAAATTAGGTGATTTTGAAAATTTAGAAACGCCTATTTTACAATACCGATTAACTCCTGGATCTATTTCTGGAATAAGGTTAGAAAATGATGATTTTAACACTAAAGTTTTAGCGTTTTTAAATAAAAAACATAATGGAAAAACACAAGATTTTAATCTAATATCTGAAAGAAAAATTAATCTTGCTAAAATAACTCAAGAAGAAAAGATTAGATTATTTAATAATGGCATTTTAAGTTTAAAAAAGAGCGAAAATAAAATGAAACTAATTCTAAATAGTATCCCTTTCTTAAGTTTAAAAAATAAATTAAAATTGTTATCAACCATTAGAACTAAAATTTAATGCTAAATTTACGATTAATATCTATTTTTGAACTTGTTATTTGTTTAATTGCATTTAATTTTTTTCCTGATAATTTTAGGTATTTTATCTTTTTACCAATAATAAACTACATCTTACTAACCATAAAATCTAGGCATAATTTACCGCTAACTTTATTTTTTATTTATGCTATAATTTTTTACTTATATTTAATTCCAAGATTTATTTTTGATTTACCTATAGTTTATTATTTTCAATATGACGATATTTACTTTTACAACAAAAGTTTATTAGTTATAATAATATATCTTTTAAGCCTAATGTTTTTTGTTAAACCTTTTGATAAAGATTTTAAATTTCCAGAGTATAGCAATTTTTTTGGAGGTAATAATAAAATTGTAGTTATAAACTGTTTAATCATGTTAAGTATTTACCTTTTTGGTTTTTCAGGTAAAAATATTACAGATGATGTAAAGTATGGAACAGAAGATTTTGGTGAAAAATCCGTTTTTACCGAATATTTTATTTTGTTTTTAATAATCGCATTAGTACATACAAAAAATCATCTTATTAAGTGGGGAATAATTTTATTTTCAGTATTAATGATGGTGAAATGTGTTTTGTACGGAAGTAGAGTTTCTGCACTATTAATTCTTTTAACCATATTTGCTATAGAATTCGCCAATCGTTTTTCGGTAAAAACAGTTATTATTAGTGCTTTTATTGGTATTTTAGTAATGAATCTATTAGGTATTTTAAGGGAACAAAGCGATAAAGAATTAAATTTTCAATCTCTAGCGCGAGTTAATCCTGATAATATAATGGCTTCAACGCAATCAAATATGTTTTATGGTTCTGTTTGTTTTGTTGGATTATTAGATGATGAGGTTTTTACAATTGAAACGAGAGTAAAAGCATTTGTAGGATTTATAATCAGATTATTTTTACCTTCAAAACTCTCATTCGAAGAGGGTTCATTAACAGATTATGGACAAAAATTTACCGATTGGGGAGGAGGAGCTCACCCAGCAACATATTTTTATGTTTGGTTTGGTTGGTTAGGTCCTGTAATTTTTGGTTGGATTATTGCTAAATTGATGAACTTGTTAAAAAACGAACAAATAAATAAATATTGGATGTTTGTAGCTTTAATTTTAATTATAACAGTTCCAAGATGGTATGGTTACGAACCAGGAATTATTTTTAAAATGTCGTGGGTTGGATTAGTTATTTTAATTGTTTTAGAAAATATGTTATTTAAGTTTAGTAAAAAAGAACATGAACATACTAGTTAATTTAGCTACCTTAAAAAAAGGAGGCGGACAAAATGTGGGATTAAATTTTATTTATAGTATTTGCAACACTAATTATAATAATTATAATTTTTATTTTGTTGTTGTAAAAAATTCGGATATTCATAAAACATTAGTAAAAAATGCTGTAAATAATATCTTTTTTATGCCTAGTAATCCTATTAAAAGAATGTTAATGGAAATTTTAAAAGGAAAAAAAATTATTAGCGAAAATAAAATAGATATAATCTACAGTTATTTTGGCTATGGTTTATATCCAAAAAAATGTCCTCAAATAAGTGGCTCGGCAGACTCAAATTTATTTTTTCCTGAAATTGATTTTTGGAATCATTATTCTGGTATAAAACGATTTATTAAAGATCTTATCGATAAATATCGTATTTGGGGTTTAAAAAATGCAACAGCTGTAATTTTTGAGAATGAAGCTATGCTACAAAGAGGTGTAAAATTGTTTAATCTAAAAAAAACAATTTTCATTAAACCCTCAGTTTCCGAAATTAAAGATGTAACAGATTTTAAACTACCCACTACAATTCAAAATCAAAAAAAAGGATTGTTTTTTTGTGGATGGCAAAAAAACAAAAATTATTTATTTATACCAGAAATTGCTGCTGAACTTAAACGAAATAAAATCGATTTTCATTTTGTATTTACAGCTCCTTTAAATCAATCCTTTGAACATTTAGAATTTTTAGAGTTAATAAAAAAACTAAATGTTGAAGATATGATTTCTATTATTGGTTCTATAAATAAATCACAAATACCTTCTTTATACGCTTCTGTAGATTATGTTTTTTTATTAAGTAAGCTGGAAAGTTTTAGTAATAATATTATTGAATCTTGGTTTTATAAAAAATTATTAATAGTTGCTAACGAGGATTGGGCAAAATCTATTTGTAAAGACGCTGCATTTTATGTTGATATTGATTCAGCAAAATCTGTATCGAAAAAATTATTAACCCTATTAAATAACGAGGAGTTATACCAAAAAATAATTTCTGAAGGAAATGAAGAATTAAGTAAATATCCTACTATTTATGAAAAAACAAAGCAAGAATTAGATTATATAAGAAAAATTTATGAAGAAAACATTTAAAAGTATTATTGTAATTTCATACGAATTTGTAATGAATGTTTTATTTTCGTTACCTCGTTACAGGTTTTTTATATTTTTTAAAAAAACTTTGTTACAAATAATGGGTGCAAAAATTGGAAAAAATGTTCATATTTATCCTGGGGTATGGATTACTCCTGGTAGAAATTTAACTATTGAGGATGAAGTTGATTTAGCCAAAGATGTGTTAATAACAACAACTGGAGGTGTATTTATAGGTAAAAAAACTTTGGTGGGATATCGCACACAAATTTTATCTTCTAATCATACTATTCCTCGTGTTGGTGAAGCTTTTCCAATTTCTGGTGATAGTCATAAACCAATTTATATCGCTAATGATGTTTGGATTGGTGCCAATTGTATTATTACTGCTGGAGTAAAAATTGATGAAGGAGCAGTTATTGCTGCTGGAAGTGTTGTTACTAAAGATGTACCTAAAAATGCGATAGTAGGAGGAGTTCCTGCAAAATTAATAAGATATAGAGATTAAAAATTTAATTATGAGAGAATATCAAGTTTGTACAAATTGTGTAATGGACACTACGGATAGTAAAATTACTTTTGATGATAAAGGTGTTTGTGATCATTGTAATACCTATTATGATAAAATTTTACCTAATTGGCACCCAAATGAAAAAGGACAAGCGGAATTAGATAAAATTGTTGAAGGTATTAAAAAGGAAGGAAAAGGGAAAGATTTTGATTGTATAATCGGTATGAGCGGTGGTATTGATAGCTCATACTTGTTATATTTAGCAAAAGAAAAATTAGGCTTACGTCCGTTAGTTTTTCATGTGGATGCTGGATGGAATTCTCAAATTGCAGTAAATAACATAGAGCGTATTGTAGATAAATTAAAATTGGATTTATATACCCATGTAATTAATTGGGAGGAAATGAAGGATTTACAATTGGCATTTTTTAAGTCTGGTGTACCTCATGTTGACACTCCTCAGGATCATGCATTTTTTGCAACAATGTACGATTTTGCTTCTAAACACAATATTAAACATATTTTAACAGGTGGTAATTATTCTACCGAGTGTGTAAGAAATCCTATGGAATGGATGTATTTTCAATCAGACTCTATTCAATTAAAAGATATTCATAAAAAATTTGGAAAGAAAAAATTAAAGGAATTTCCAGTTACCAATATTTTATGGCACAAAGTTTATTTGCCTTATTTTAAAGGTATTAAAGTATATCGCCCACTGGATTTTATGCCATATCATAAAGAAGATGCAAAAAAAGAATTACAAGAAAAATTTGGATGGCAACCTTATCCTCAAAAACATTTCGAATCGCGTTTTACTAAATTTTACGAAAGTTATTGGTTGTTCGAACGATTTGGTTATGATGTAAGAAAAGTTCAATTTTCGAGCTTGATTTTAACAAATCAAATGACTAGAGAAGAGGCTTTGGAGGAACTCAAAAAATTACCTTACGATAAAGAAAATATTCACCACGAATTTGAATTTATTGCAGATAAATTAGAGATTTCTGTTGAGGAGTTACAATCCTATTTAAAAGCTCCTCTTAAAACCTACAAGGATTATAAATCGCAAGAAAATGTTTATAAATATGGTGCTAAAGTTATGCGTGCTTTAGGATTAGAAAAAGGTGGAAAAAGATAATATGATTGGTATTATTAATTATGGTTTAGGCAATGTACAGGCCTTTGCTAATATTTATAAAAATTTAAACTTAAATTATCAATTAGTTGATAACGAAGAAGATATTTTAAAATGTAGCAAATTAGTTTTTCCTGGTGTTGGTCATTTTGATCATGCAATGACTTTATTTAATGATTCGGGCTTAAAAAATGTAATCGAACAAAAAGTTTTAATAGATAAAACGCCTATAATTGGGATATGTGTAGGAATGCAAATGTTAGCAAAATCTAGTGAAGAAGGGGTTTTACCAGGTTTAGGTTGGATTGATGGTGAAGTTAAAAAGTTTAGTACTGAGAATTTAACACACAAATCAAAATTACCACAAATGGGATGGAATACAATTCAGCATTCTGGAACTCATTCTATTTTCAACAATATCCCATCAGATTCAAGATTTTATTTTTTACATTCTTACTATTTTAAATGTACATCCGAAAGTAATGTTTTATGTACTACCAATTATGGCATCAATTATCATAGTGCAGTTTTTAAAGATAATATTTACGGTGTGCAATTTCACCCAGAAAAAAGTCATCAAAATGGTGTGCAACTTTTACAAAATTTCGCAAACTTATAAGTATGTTACAATCCAGAATTATTCCGTGTTTATTAATTCATAATAAAGGATTAGTTAAAACTGTAAAGTTTAAAGATGCAAAATATGTTGGCGACCCTTTAAACGCTGTTAAAATTTATAACGAAAAAGAATCCGACGAATTAATTGTGTTGGATATTGATGCATCGGTTGAAAAAAATGAACCAGATTACAAATTAATTGAGCGTTTAGCTTTACAATGTCGTATGCCTTTGTGCTACGGTGGTGGAATAAAAACTGTAGAACAAGCTTTAAAAATTTTTAGTTTGGGTGTAGAAAAAATCGCTTTAAGTTCTGCAGCTATTGAAAATCCAAATTTAATCTCCCAATTAGCCGATAAAGTTGGTAAACAAAGTGTTGTGGTGGTTATTGATGCTAAAAAAAAGTTGCTAAGTTCTAAATACGAAGTGTATATGCACAACGCTAAAAAATCTACAGGGTTGAATGCTGTAGATTGGGCAAAAAAAGTAGAAGATTTAGGCGCTGGTGAAATTGTTATCAACTGTATTGATAACGATGGTTTAATGACAGGTTATGATTTAAATTTAATTGATAAAATTCGTGAGGTAACCAATATTCCTTTAACCGTTTTAGGTGGAGCTGGAAGTTACGAAGATTTCAATAATCTCATCCGTAAATATCAAGTTTTGGGTTTGGCTGCCGGAAGTTTTTTTGTTTTTAAAGGGAAATATCGAGCAGTTTTAATTAACTACCCAAATTTAGAGGAAAAATTAAGTATTTTGAAAGTTTAAAATTTTACAAAAATGAAACAAATTATACAAGATTTAAAAAACGGGGATACCATTTTGGAAGAGGTTCCGGCACCAGGTGTAAAAAGCGGTCAGGTTTTGATACAAACAACAAAAAGTTTAGTATCACTGGGAACAGAAAGAATGTTAGTGGAGTTCGGAAAAGCTAATTTTATCCAAAAAGCTCGTCAACAGCCCGATAAAGTAAAAGAGGTTTTAAATAAAATAAAAACGGATGGTTTACAACCTACCATTAATGCAGTTTTTAATAAATTAGGACAGCCTTTACCCTTAGGTTATTGTAATGTAGGTAGAGTTATTGCGGTTGGAAAAGGAGTAGAAGAATTTAAGGTAGGTGATAGAGTTGCATCTAACGGTCATCATGCAGAGTATGTAAGTGTTCCCAAAAATTTAGTAGCTAAAATTCCGGATGAAGTAAGTGATGAAGAGGCGGCTTTTACAGTTATTGGCGCAATTGGCTTGCAAGGAATACGATTAATTAATCCAACTTTTGGAGAAACTGTTGTAGTTATTGGCTTGGGTTTAATAGGTTTAATTACAGTGCAATTACTTAAAGCGAATGGATGTAAAGTTATCGGAGTTGATTTTGATGCGCAAAAAGTGGCTTTAGCTAAAGGTTTTGGAGTTGATGCAATTAATCCTGCTGAGGGTACTGATCCTGTAGCCTATGTTGTTCAAGCAACCAAAGATATTGGTGCGGATGGCGTGGTGATTACTGCATCTAGTAAAAGTAACGATATTATTAGTCAGGCTGCAAAAATGAGCCGTAAAAAAGGACGTATTGTTTTAGTAGGCGTTATTGGTTTAGATATTAGTAGAGCAGATTTTTTTGAAAAAGAATTGAGTTTTCAGGTTTCAGCTTCATACGGACCAGGTAGATATGATGAAAACTACGAGCAAAAAGGAAATGATTACCCAATTGGGTATGTTCGTTGGACCGAAAAAAGAAATTTTGAAGCTGTTTTAAATGCTTTAGCCCATAAAAGTGTACAAGTAAATAGCTTAATTACCGAGCGAGTTGCTTTACAAGATTACCAGCAAATTTATGGCGATATGGGCGGGGGAAAATCCATTGCATCTATAATTGAATATCCAGAAAAATTTGATTTGCCATCCAGAAATATTCAAATACATTCACATAATTTTAGTGGCTCAAAAGGTGTTGTAGGTATTATTGGCGCAGGAAATTTTACATCTGCAATGATTTTACCTTGTTTGAAAAAAACTCCTGCAAAATTGAAATATATTGCTAGTTCGGGAGGTTTATCTGGAACTACAATGGCTAAAAAGTTTAGTATAGCTCAATCCACTACAGATTATCAAAATATTTTAAAGGACTCCGAAGTAGATTTGGTAATGGTTACCACTCGCCATAATGCTCATGCAAACATGGTAATTGAAGCCTTACAAGCTAATAAACACGTTTTTGTAGAAAAACCTTTAGCTTTAAATCAGGACGAATTGGATGCAATAGTTGCACAACACCAAAAAGGTAAAGCTACAATAAATGTTGGTTTTAATCGCCGATTTGCTCCTTTGGCTAAAAAAATGAAACAATTATTGGGTAACAGCAATACACCAATGAATATTATTGCAACTATGAATGCAGGATTTATTCCTCCAAATGTTTGGGTGCACGATATGGAAGTGGGTGGAGGTAGAATTATTGGTGAAGCTTGTCATTTCATCGATTTAATTTCTTATTTATGCGATTCTCATGTGGTATCTGTTTGTATGAATGCAATGGGCGAAAATCCTGAGGAAAATACTGATAATGCTACCATTTTATTAAAATATGCCAATGGTACAAATGCTGTAATTAATTATTTTGCCAATGGTAGTAAAGCTTATTCCAAAGAACGTGTAGAGGTTTTTCATCAAAACCGTACTTTAATAATGGACAATTGGCGTAAGTTAAAAGGATTTGGTTTTAAAGGAAATAGCGATGCTTCATCCGGACAAGATAAAGGACATCAAAATCAGTTTAATTTATTGATAGAAAGAGTATTAACTGGGGGAGAAGCAATTGTACCTTTGGATAGTATAGTAAATACCACTAAAGCGTCTTTTGCTGCTATCGAAAGCTTAAAAACAGGTGAGTGGATTAAATTGTAAATTCAAAAATTATTTTTAACATTTTGAATCAATTTAACAAAAAAATAATTGCAATTGATGCCACCCGAAACAAATCTGGTGGCTCAGTTTTACATATAATTAGTTTGTTAAAATATTTTCAGCCAAACTATTATGATATTGAAACAATACATTTATTTGCTTACAAAAACTTATTAAACCAAATACCTAATTATCCTTGGTTGGAAAAACACGAACCTCATCAAACTAAAAAAAATATAATTTCACAATTGTTTTGGCAAAAATATATTTTCCCAAAAGAGCTTAAAAATATTGGTTGTGATTTGTTATTTAGTACTTCTGGTGGTAGTTTGTGCAGATTTAAACCCTTTGTAACAATGAGTAGAGAATTGTTATCGTTTAACCAAAGGGTTTTAAAAAGATATCAATTTTCTGTAAGATGGTTAAGACTCATTTTTTTAAGATATATTCAATTATCATCTTTTAAAAAAGCGGATGGAATTATTTTTTTAAATGATTATGCCTTTAGTGTAATTTCTAGCTATCAAAAAATAAATTGTGATTACACAATTATTAATCATGGGGTTTCCCAAATATTTAATTTTGAACCAAGGTTAAAAAATGACTTACAATCTGCAAATGAAATTGTTGTAAGTTATGTATCTAATGCCGAATTGTATAAAAATATTGACCAAGTAATAAAAGCTGTTTATCTTTTAATACAAGAAACAAAATTACCTTATAAACTAAAACTTTTAGGTGCTAAAAATGGGCACAAAAATGCATTAAAAATAATTTATGAATACATTAATTTATACGATCCTAATTTAAATTTCATACAAATTACAGATAAATTATCACATCAAGAATTGGTTGATTATTTATCTCAAACCGATATTATCGTTTTTGCATCATCTGTGGAAAATATGCCAAATACTTTAATGGAAGGGATGGCTTGTAAATTACCTATTATTTGTTCCAATATTTCTCCAATGCCCGAAACTGTTGGAGAAGGTGCTATATTTGTGAATCCCGAAAATCCTGAAGATATAAAAAATGCAATTTTTAAATACACCTTTGATTATAATTTAAGGGTTAGTAACGCAAATAAAGCATTTGAGAATAGTAAAAAGTTTTCATGGGAAAAAACATCAAAAGATACATTTACTTACTTACAACATATTTTAAACAACCATATCAAATCTAAAAATGTCGGTTAATAAGTTAAAATTTTTATTTTTTTTAAGCGACAAATGGTTTAATATATTATTGTTTTACTACAATAATATCAAGCTAAAACATCCTTTGTATATTTTAAATTTTAAAAATCCAACAACCTTTCACGAAAAAATTTTATGGCTTAAAATGTATTATCGTGTGCCAAACCATACTGTTTATTCGGATAAAATTAAGGTTAGACAATATTTAAATAATTTATTTGAAATAGATTACTCCGTCCCTTTAATTAAAGTTTATGATAAGGTTGAGGAAATAAATTTTAATGATCTTCCTAACGAATACATCTTAAAATGTAATCATGGTTCATCCATGAATATTATTGTTAGAAATAATGGAACGATTAATCAAAACCAAATAAAAAATCAATTAAATAATTGGTTAAAAACCGATTATGGTTTAATTGGTAGAGAGTACCAATATAAAAACATAGAACGTAAAATTTTGATTGAAAAACTTATAAATCATGATGAAAATGATACTTTAATTGATTATAAATTATTTATGTTCAATGGTAAGCTTAAATTAATTCAGTTAATATTAAAAGAGAATGGTGTTGAAAAAAAGAATTTTTACGACGAAAATTGGAATTTATTAGATTTACAAACTACGAACACACCTGTTTCAACCAACGTAAAAACATCTATACATTTTGATAAAATGTTAACGATTGCTGAAAAAGTAGCAGAAAATTTTTATCATATCAGAGTAGATTTTTACGCT
>JACCEB010248305.1_pt1 | contig 19938 bp, 18 predicted proteins | sample 7454761 | NCBI WGS metagenome assembly JACCEB01 (sample SAMN15323454, study PRJNA562643) | freshwater metagenome | isolation source: river surface water | place: USA:Blue River Watershed | collected 2017-08-18 | reverse complement strand
GTTGAAGTAAGCGGGCACGGTAATGACGGCCTCGGTCACTTCTTCGCCGAGGTAGTCTTCGGCGGTCTTCTTCATCTTGCGCAGCACCTCGGCGCTGATCTGGGGCGGGGCCATCTTCTTGCCACGCACCGCCACCCAGGCGTCACCGTTGTCGGCCTTGGCGATCTCATAGGGCATGAGGTGGACGTCCTTCTAGACTTCCTTTTCCTCGAATTTGCGGCAGATCAGGCGCTAGACCGCGTACAGGGTGTTCTTGCAATTGGTGACCGCCTGGCGCTTGGCCGAGGCACCCACCAGAATTTCTCCGTCCTCTTGGTAGGCCACGATGGAGGGCGTGGTGCGCGCGCCTTCACTGTTTTCAATGACGCGGGGGGTGTTGCCCTCCATGACCGAGACGCACGAGTTGGTCGTGCCCAGGTCGATGCCGATGATTTTTCCCATGATTTCTCCTGTTCTGTCGGCCCGCCGGACGGCGAGCGCAAGGCTTCAATTGGTAAGCAGGTGCGGGCGGGGGCCGATCTTTCAAGGCCCTAAGGCCCCAAGACCTTGAACCACCTTGAACCGCCTTGAACCACCTTCAAGCGCCTTGATGCACCTCAAGGCCCAGGGCTTCTTCACCCCTGTGCCACGGTGACCAGTGCGGGTCGCAGCACCCGCTCAGCAATCAGGTAGCCCTTTTGCAGTACGGCAACCACGGTGCCAGCCTCCTGCTGGCTGCCCTCGGGTCGGGGCACCACCGAGATGGCCTGATGCTGGTGGGGGTCGAACTTGGCGCCGCACTCAGGGTTGATTTCGAGCACCTTGTTGCGCTCCAGCGCGCTCTTGAGCTGGCGCAGGGTGGCCTCGGCTCCTTCGCGGATTTGCGCCGGGCTGGCATCCTGGATGGCCAGGCCCGCCTGCAGGCTGTCGCAGACCGGCAGCAGGCTCTCGGCAAAGGATTCGATCGCGAACTTGCGGGCCTTGGCCATGTCCTCATCCGCCCGGCGGCGGGTGTTTTGCATGTCGGCCTGGGCCCGCAGGTACTGTTCGCCCAGTTCGGCGTTCTTGGCTTTGAGCTCAGCCAGTTGGGCCTGGAGTTCGGTCAGGGCGCCGGCCGCAATGGCGTCGAGGGGCAGGTCGTTTTCCTGGGCGGCGTGTGTCGGTTTGTCGGACATGGGCGGGCAGGGCAAGCAATGGATTGAGTCGGCAGATGGGGGCTGCCGAGCCGGGTTCAAGGGGCGCTTGTTGGCTGCCGCGGATGGCCTGCGCCGCAGCAGCCCCGGCGGATGAGTGACCGAGCCGGGCGCTGGTTTACTCGACTGCCAGCAGTTCGACTGCGAACTCCAAAGTGGCGTTCGGGGGAATCACGCCGCCGGCGCCGCGTGCGCCATAGCCCAGTTCCGGAGGAATAAGAAGGGTGCGCTGACCGCCGACCTTCATGCCGGCCACGCCCTCGTCCCAGCCGCGGATCACCATGCCGGCGCCCAGGTCGAACTGGAAGGGGTCGCCGCGGTCCAGGCTGGAGTCGAACTTGGCGCCGCGCTCGCCGTCCTTGGACAGCCAGCCGGTGTAGTGCACGGTGACGTACTGGCCAGGCTGGGCCTCGTCGCCTTCGCCGACCACGGTGTCGTGGTACTGCAGGCCGGAAGGAGTGGTGTTCATGCTGAGGTTCCTTGAAAAAGCCCGTCAGTGTAGCGGCCCCCTCGACCTGCCTCGGGCTACCGGGGCCTGGGCTTGGGCTTGGGCTTGGGCTTGATCGCCCGCCTCAGGGGTAGATCTTGCGCAGCAGCTTCGCCAAGGCCTGGCGCTCGTCGTCGGACAGACCGGCGGTCGCCTCCTGGTCGGCCGCATAGGCCAAGGCTGTGCCTTCGTCCACCAGGCGGCGTCCCGCCGGGGTGAGGTGCAGGCCCAGCGCCCGGCCGTCACGGGGGTGGGGGCGGCGTTCGACCAGCTCGCGGTCCTCCAGCTGCTTGACCAGCACCACCAGGTTGGGCGACTGAATGTCCAGCAGTTGGCAGACCTGGCTTGAGGTGATGCCGGGGTTGCTGCCGGCCAGGGCCAACACGGTGAAGTCCACCGGCCGCAGCTTGAGCGGCGCCATGCGCCGGTTGAAGTTGCCCAGGATGGCTTCCGAGGCCCGGCGGGCGCTGTAGCCCAGAAAGCTCTCGATGAGGGCGGTGTCGATCTTGTCGGTCACGTTGGCAATGAAAGGCGGTCCTCGATGATGCGCACTCGCATCTCGAATTCGGGCAGGACCCAGGCGCGTAGCGCCTGCAGGGGCTCTTGCCAACGGGCGGCGTCGCCGCCGGGCGCAGCCGCCAGCCGCGTGCCTGCCCAGGCCAACAGGGCCACTGCGCAGGCGCGCAGGAAGTCATCGGCCACCCAGGCCGGCAGGTCGACACGGTTGGCCGCGGCCTCGGTGATGCGGCGCGCCAGTTGCTGCAGGACGGTGAAACGCGCTTTCTCGGCCGGCAGTGATACCAGCGCGTCCAGGGCGGCGGTGAAGGCGGCACCGCCATCGGGCATGACCTTGCGTTGGAGCAGGTCCAGCGCCTGGATCTCGTTGGTGCCTTCGTAGATCATGGCCACCCGCGCGTCGCGTACCACCTGCTCGATGCCCCACTCGCGCACATAGCCGTGGCCGCCAAAGACCTGCAGGCAGGCGCTGGCGCCGGCAAAGCCCTGCTCGGTGAAAGCCGACTTCATGATGGGCGTGGCCAGCGCGCACCAGCGGCTGGCGGCCTCGCGCCGGTCGGCGTCGGGGTGGGCGCGGGCCACCTCCAGCTCGAGCGCGGTGTGGTAGGCCAGCACCCGGCCGCAGTCGACCCAGGCGCGCTGGATGCCCAGGATGCGGCGCACCGCAGGATGCTCGGCGATGAGGCTGGTGTCCTTGGCGCCGGGTGCGCGCATCTGTCGGCGCTCCAGCGAGTAAGCGGTGGCGCGCTGGTGAGCGGCCTCCAGGAGGCCAATGCCTTGCAGGGCCACATGCAGTCGGGCGGCGTTCATCATGATGAACATCGCGCCCAGGCCTTTGCCCGCTTCGCCGACCAGCCAGCCGGCGGCGTCCTCGAAGCGCATCACGCAGGTGGGGCTGCCGTGCAGGCCCATCTTTTCTTCGATGCGGTCGCAGTGGGCTCCGTTGCGCGCACCAATGCCGTCGCCTTCGGGCAAGAACTTGGGCACGACAAAAAGCGATAAGCCCTTGGGGCCGGGCGGCGCGTCGGGCAGGCGGGCCAGCACCAGGTGAATGATGTTGTCGGTGAGGTCGTGCTCGCCGCCCGAGATGAAGATCTTGCCGCCATCCAGACGGTGGGTGGCCCCGTCCGGCCCGGGCTGCGGTGTGGCTTTGGTGCGCACCAGGCCCAGGTCGCTGCCAGCGTGCGGCTCGGTCAGGCACATGGTCGCCAGCCACTCGCCGGTGGCCAGGCGCGGAAGGAAGAGGGCATGCACTTGGGCATTGCCGTGGTGCTTGAGCGTCTCGTAGGCGCCAGTCAAGAGGCCGGGCGCCATGGTCCAGCCGTGGTTGGCAGCGCTCAGCATCTCGTACAGCGCCATCTCCAGCACCAAGGGCAGGCCCTGGCCGCCATCTTCCTCGGCGTGCGCGAGCGCAGGCCAGCCGGCCTGCCAGAAGGATTGATAGGCCTCGCGAAAGCCCGGCGGCATGGTGACCTGGCCGCCCTCGAAGCGGGCGCCGACCTCGTCGCCCACCCGTGTGAGGGGCGCGATCACGCCGCCGACGAACTCGGCCGCACCCTCCAGCACCTGGCGCTGCAGGTCTGCGTCGTAGGCGGTGTGCGGCGGCAGGTCGGCGAGAACGCTGGGCGCGCGCAGCACCTCAGTGAGGACATGGCCGATCGCGACGGCGTCTGGGTGGTGGGCGAGGGACATCAGAAAGCCTGTGTGGGAAAGCCTGGCTGCGTCAGCGCGGCGCCATGCGTAGCGCGCCGTCGAGCCGGATCACCTCGCCATTGAGGTGCACATTGCTGGCGATGTGACAGGCCAGTTCAGCGAACTCCGAGGGCTTGCCCAGGCGCGGCGGAAAGGGAATGGACGCGGCCAGCGATTGCTGCACCACCTCGGGCAATTCGTTCATGAGCGGCGTGGCAAACAGGCCGGGGGCGATGGTGCAGACGCGGATGCCGTGCTGGGCGAGGTCGCGCGCCATGGGCAGCGTCATGCCCACGAGGCCCGCCTTCGAGGCGCTGTAGGCCTCCTGGCCCACCTGGCCGTCGAAGGCGGCGACCGAGGCGGTGAACAGGATCACGCCGCGCTCCCCGTCTTCCAGCGCGCTCTGGGCGGCGCATTGCGCGGCGAACAGACGCGCCATGTTGTAGCTGCCGACCAGATTGACGTTCACCACGCGGGTGAAGTCAGCCAGGGGGGCAGGGCTACCATCGCGCTGCACGATGCGCTTGGCGCTGCCGATGCCGGCCACGTTCATCAACAGGCGGGCCGGCCCGTGGGCGGCTGCGGCCTTTGCGAGGGCCTCGGAGGCGCTGGCCTCGTCGGTGATGTCGCAGGCGCAGGCGATACCGCCGATGTCTGCGGCCACGCGCTGGGCGCCCTCGGCGTTGCGGTCAAACACCGCCACCTTGGCGCCGCGCGCGGCCAGCAGGCGGGCGGTCGCCTCGCCCAGGCCGGAGGCACCTCCGGTGACGATGGCGGCTTGTCCTTGGATGTTCATGCGGCGGTTCCTTTTTTCTGCGGCGTGGCGATGTGAGGCACCGTGCCGGCGTGCAAGGCCTCGACCAAGGCGGCGCGGTGCTTGAGCACCGCCCGTTGGTTCAGGGACCCCTTGTCGGTGATCTCGCCCTTGTCCAGGCTGGGCGGCTCGGTGAGAAAAAGGGCGCGTGCCACGCGAGTGGCACTGCCGGTGGCCTGCTCGGACAGGCGGTTCACCAGGTCCTGCAGCCAGGCCTTCACCGGCGCGCTGGCGGCCACAGCCTCCATCGAGGCGGACTCGGGCAGGCCGGCAAGCGAGCGGATGTCGGGCGTGGCTACAAGCAGCGCGCCGATTTCGTTGAGGTTGAGGCCGGTGATCACCGCGTCCTGCACATAGGGCGCGCCGGCGCCGATGATCTTGCCGCGCAGCGGGCCCACGCTCACGAAGGTGCCGGTGGCCAGCTTGAAGTCTTCGGCGATGCGGCCGTCGAACTTGAGTCCCAGGTGCTTGTCGTTCTCGTCGATCCACAGCACCGCGTCGCCGGTGCAGAAAAATCCTTCCTCGTCGAAGGATTCGGCGGTGGCTTCCGGATTGCGCCAGTAGCCCGGGGTGATGTTGGGGCCCTTGTAGCGAATCTCCTCCTTGTCACCCATCTTCACCAGCTTGAGCTCCATGCCGGCTGAGGGCAGGCCCACATGGCCGGCCAGCGCATGCGGGTTGGTCACGAAGAGGGCGAAGGGCGATGACTCGGTCATGCCCAGGCCGGCGGTCATCGGAACGCGCTCGCCGTACTCTCGCTCGGCCAGGGCATAGATCGCGTCCTGCACCGGCTGCGACAAGGCTGCGCCCGCGTAGAGCATGGAGCGCAGGCGCGAGTAAAAGTTGCGGCGCAGCTGGTCGTCGGTTTCCATCGCCCGGGCCAGGGCCTCGTAGCCCACCGGTACGTTGAAGTACCAGGTGGGGGCGATCTCGCGCAGATTGCGCAGCGTCTCGCCGATCAGTGCGGGGGTCGGCTTGCCTTCGTCGATGTAGAAGGAGCCGCCGTTGGCCACACACATGAAGAAGTCGTGGTTACCTCCAGCGGTATGGTTCCAGGGCAGCCAGTCCACCAGTACCGGCGGCGTCTCGACAGTCGTCGGCATGGACTGCGCCATCTGCTGCTGGTTGGCGCAGATCATGCGCTGGGTGTTGATCACTGCCTTGGGTAGCTTGGTCGAGCCGCTGGTGAAGAGAAACTTCACGATGGTGTCGGGCCCGGTGGCCGCCATCGCTGCGTCAACTGCAGCAGTAGGTACAGTGGCCAGAAGGGCCGCCAGGGGGGTGATCTTGTGGCCGCGGGCGCTCACCGCGCCTTCGGTGTGGTCGAGGATGACCTCGGTCCCGGCATCCACCAGAGACTCGATCGGCGCCTGGAAACGCTTCCAGTCAGCGGCGAACACCAGCCCGGGAGTCAGGGTGTCCAGCACGTGACGGAGCTTGTCGTAGTCCTTGCTCACGAGCGAATAGGCCGGTGAGACGGCGCAGAAGGCGATGCCCGCGTACATGGCGCCCAGCGCCAGCATCGCATGCGAGAGGCTGTTCTCGCTCAAGATCACCAGAGGCCGCTCGGCGCTCAAACCGCGGTCGAGCAGGGCCTGCCCGATGCGGCGCGCGCTGTCCAGCGCTTGCGCGAAGGTGATACGTCGCCAGTCTCCGCCCAGGGCGGGGTCACGCTGGGCGAACAGGGTCTGGTCGGGCGTGGCGCTCGCCCAGCGCACCAGGTGGTCGGTCATGCGCGGTGGGTAGTCACCCAGCGGCACGTCGGCCTCGACGTAGGTGTTGGCGCCCTCGGTGCGCACTCGGGCGCGGTTCACGCCAAAGGTGTAGGGGCGAAAGACGGGGGCTTGGGCCTTGTCCATGCGGCTTCGCTCCTTCAGGCCTTGACCTTGGGGCCCGTACCGTCCAAGAAGGCCCGGACCCGGGCCTTGGCCTCGGGCGCGGCCTGAGCGATGCCTGCCAGCAAGGACTCGGTGAGAAAGCCATGGTCAGCCGGCTGCTCGGCGATGCGGGGCAGGCCGTTGATCAGGGCGTAGTTGGTCATGGGCGCGTTTTGCGCAATGCGCTCGGCCAATTCAATCGCCTTGGCCAAGGCCTCTCCAGCGGGCACGTGGTACTGGGCCATGCCGATAGACACGCCCTCGGCGGCCTTGTAGACGCGGCCGGTGAGCATCATGTCGAGCATGCGGTGGGCGCCAATGAGCTTGGGCACCCGCACCGAACCGCCGCCGCCCACGAAGATGCCGCGGCTGCCTTCGGGCAGGGCGAAGAAGGTGCTGTCGTCGGCCACGCGGATATGGCAGGCCGTGGCCAGCTCCAGGCCACCACCGACCACCGCGCCGTGTAGCGCGGCGATCACCGGCAGGCGGCCCTGCTCGATATCGCGCAGCACGTAGTACCAGGAGCGGGAGTGGTGCAGTCCCTCGGCCGCATCGCGCTCCTTGAGTTCGCTCAGGTCCAGTCCGGCGCAGAAATGGTCGCCCTCGCCATGCAGTACCACCGCGCGGACGGTCTCAGGCAACTCCTCGAAGCGCTGGGCGATGGCGGCGATCAGGCCGTCGTTGATGGCGTTGCGCTTCTTGGGGCGGCACAGGCGAACGATGGCGATGGCGCCGCGGATGTCGACCTGGACTTCGTCCAGACTGGGGATAACGTGGGGGAGGCGGGCCATGGGTTCCTGCTATAAAGCTATAAAACATATCTAGTTTAGGAAGTCGGGCCCCTCGCCGGCTCAGTAGAAACCCTAAGGAGATCTGCCATGGACCACAAGAACCTCATCGCCATCGACATTCACACCCATGCGGAGGTGAGTTGCTGGAATCCCTTCGACAACTACGGCGAGGAGTACGACCGCGCGGCCGACAAGTACTTCAAGAACGGCCGCCGGCCGACGATTGCCGAGACCATCGCCTACTACCGCCAGCAAAAGATTGGTCTGGTGATGTTCACCGTGGACAGCGAGTCGCAATTGGGCCGCCGGCGCATCCCGAATGAGGAGATCGCTCAGGCCGCGCGCGAGAACTCGGACATGATGTTGGCCTTCGGCTCGATCGATCCGCACAAGGGCAAGATGGGCGCACGCGAGGCCGAGCGCCTGATCAAGGAGGAGGGGGTGCGGGGCTTCAAGTTCCACCCCACCGTGCAGGGCTATCACCCCTACGACCGAATGGCCTGGCCAATTTACGAGGTGATCAACGCGCACAAGTTGCCGGCCATCTTCCACACCGGCCACAGCGGCATAGGCTCGGGCATGCGGTGCGGTGGCGGCCTGCGGCTCGAGTACTCCAACCCGATGCACCTTGACGACGTAGCGATCGACTTCCCCGACATGCAGATCGTCATGGCCCATCCGAGCTTCCCCTGGCAGGACGAAGCGCTGTCAGTGGCTACGCACAAGCCCAATGTGTGGATCGACCTTTCGGGCTGGAGCCCCAAGTACTTCCCGAAGCAACTCGTTCAGTACGCCAACACGCTGCTCAAGGACCGTGTTCTTTTTGGTAGCGACTACCCGCTCATCACCCCCGAGCGCTGGATGAAGGATTTCCAGGAGGCCGGCTTCAAGCCCGAGGTCATGCCCGGCATCCTGAAGGACAACGCAGTACGACTGCTCGGCTTGGCCTGAGCGGGTGGGGCTTTGATTTAGGTCTTTCGCGTTTTGCTTTGGCTCCAGGTACTTGACGCCAGGCTCCTGGTGTCTGTGGTCTGGGGTCTAGCCAGCAGCGCGACGAGCATGGTTTCGCGCCAGTAGGGCAGTGGACGAATAGAAGCCACGAGGGCGCCACGACGTCAGCCCTGAAGTCCTCCGCCAGAGGTAAGCGTCGGGTGTGTGGCAGGGGTTTGGCGGCGCCTTTGCGGGGCCGAGGAACGCAGGTCGACAGGGGCCGAAGAGCGAGGCATGTTTGAGCCGCCGCAGGCGGCGAGTTTGCCTCGCGTGCCCCTGGCGACCGAGTACCGCAGGGGAGCCCGAAGGGCCCCCGCATCGAAGCCGCCGGGCCCCTGCCGCACACACGGCGCGTGCCACGCCAACGCAAAGGCCAACGCAAAGGCCAACGCAAAGGCCAACGCAAAGGCCAACCCCTCGCGTGCCACGTCAACTCCAACCCCGGCGGGCCAAAACCTAAGCTCTGCCCGCGCCAAGTAGTCACAACCTCAAGCACGGCAGCCCGGAACATGACGTTGGAGATGCTCCGGTCGAGTTCATCCCCCAGGCCCTGATAGGCAGCGCCAACCCGACCCGCCAGCCCGTCCTGCGCCTCTACGTCTGCTCACACAAGACCGGGAACCTAGTTCCCGCCGGCGGGTACTTACGGTACAGGCCGCAGCACACAGCATGTGGCCATGTTTGGCATGAAGGGGACCCACATGGATGTTGTACGCAATTTCCTCGCCCGCTATGAACAGACACGCGAGGAAGAGATGTCGCTCGAAGACTATCTCGAACTCTGCAAAAGCGACCCACTGGTTTATGCCACCGCTGCCGAGCGCATGCTGGCTGCCATTGGTGAGCCTGAGGTCATCGACACCCGGCATGAGCCTCGGCTGTCCCGCATCTTCGGCAACAAGAAGGTGCGCATCTACCCCGCCTTCCGCGACTTTTACGGGCTTGAAGAGCCCATCGAGCAAGTGGTCTCCTGCTTTCGCCATGCCGCCCAGGGGCTGGAGGAAAAAAAGCAAATCCTCTACCTGCTGGGCCCCGTGGGAGGCGGTAAGTCCTCCATCGCCGAGCGGCTCAAGAGCTTGATGGAGCAGGTGCCTTTTTATGCACTGAAGGGATCGCCGGTCAACGAGTCACCGCTGGGCTTGTTCAACAACGCCGAGGACGCCCCGCTGATGCATCATCAGTACGGCATTGCGCCGCGCTACCTGCAGCGCATCATGTCCCCTTGGGCGGTCAAGCGTTTGCAGGAGTTCGGCGGGGACATCCGCAAGTTTCGGGTCGTCAAGCGCTACCCGAGCATCCTGCGCCAGGTGGGCATCGCCAAGACGGAGCCGGGGGACGAGAACAACCAGGACATCTCGTCGCTGGTCGGCAAGATCGACATTCGCAAGCTTGAGCAATTTGCCCAGGATGACCCGGATGCCTACAGCTATTCCGGCGGCCTGTGCCTGGCCAACCAGGGCTTGCTGGAATTCGTCGAAATGTTCAAGGCGCCCATCAAGGTGCTGCATCCGCTGCTGACCGCCACCCAGGAGGGCAACTTCAAGGGCACCGAGGGCTTTGGCGCCATTCCCTTCGACGGCATCGTGATGGCCCACTCCAACGAGAGCGAGTGGAAGGCCTTCAAGAACAACAAGAACAACGAGGCCTTTCTGGACCGCATTTACATCGTCAAGGTGCCCTACTGCCTGCGGGTGTCTGAGGAGGTCAAGATCTACGACAAGCTCCTCCACAACTCCTCGCTCAAAGAAGCGGTTTGCGCCCCAGGAACGCTCAAGATGATGGCGCAGTTTGCGGTGCTCACCCGGCTCAAGGAACCCGAGAACTCCAGCGTTTTCTCCAAGATGCAAATCTACGACGGCGAGAACCTGAAGGACACCGATCCCAAGGCAAAGAGTTACCAAGAGTATCGCGACTACGCTGGCGTCGACGAAGGCATGACCGGCATCTCGACCCGCTTTGCCTTCAAGATCCTCTCCAAGGTTTTTAACTTCGACTCCCAGGAGATCGCGGCCAACCCGGTGCACCTCATGTATGTGCTCGAGCAGCAAATCGAGCGTGAGCAGTTTGCGCCAGAGGTCGAGCAAAAGTACCTGGCCTACATCAAGGACCATCTCTCGGCTCGCTACGCCGAGTTCATCGGCAAAGAGATTCAGACGGCCTACCTGGAGTCCTACTCCGAGTACGGTCAGAACATCTTTGACCGCTATGTCACCTACGCCGACTTCTGGATTCAGGACCAGGAGTACCGCGACACCGACACCGGCGAGAGTTTCGACCGCGCCGCGCTCAACGCCGAGCTCGAAAAGATCGAAAAGCCTGCGGGTCTGGCCAACCCCAAGGACTTTCGCAACGAGATCGTCAACTTCGTGCTGCGGGCGCGTGCCCAGAACGGCGGCAAGAACCCGCTTTGGACCAGCTACGAGAAGCTTCGCGCGGTGATCGAGAAGAAGATGTTCTCCAACACCGAAGACCTGCTGCCCGTGGTCAGTTTCAACACCAAGGCGAGCGGCGACGAGCAAAAGAAGCACGAGGACTTCGTCAACCGGATGGTCGAGAAGGGCTACACCCACCGGCAGGTTCGCTTGCTGTGCGAGTGGTACCTGCGTGTTCGCAAGAGCTCCTGACCCGCTGACCCCGGGACACACCCGACCCTCCCAACGCCCAGGCACGCAGTAACCCAGGAAGACCTCATGCCCGTCACGCCACCAGGCACCGTTCTCCAGCAGGTGATCGACCGTCGGCTGTCCGGCAAGAACAAGTCTGTGGGCAATCGTGAGCGCTTCTTGCGCCGCTATCGCGAGCAGATTCGGCAGGCCGTCCGCCAGGCGGTGGGCGACCGCAGCATTCACAACATCGAGCAGGGGGCAGACATCACGATTCCCCGCCGAGATCTGTCCGAGCCTGAGTTTGCGCATGGGCCGGGGGGTAGCCGGGAATTGGTGCACCCCGGCAACCAGGAGTGGCTGCGGGGCGACCGCATTGCCCGTCCCAAGGGCAGCGGGAAGGGGAGCGGGCAGGGCGAAGGCTCACCCGATGCCCAGGGCGATGATGACTTCACCTTTCGCATCACGCGGGATGAGTTCATGAACTATTTCTTTGACGACCTGGCCTTGCCGCGGATGATCCGCACCCAGTTGCTGGCCGAGGTGCCCGAGTGGAAGCTGCGTAGCGCCGGGTTCGTCCCCGAAGGAAATCCCACCAGCTTGCATGTGGTGCGCTCGCTGCGCGTTGCCCTGGGGCGGCGCATCGCCATGGGCAGCGAGGCGCGCAGGGCGCTCCACGAGGCGCAGGCCGCTTTGACGCAGCTGCTCGACACCGCAGGCACCTTGGACGCATCAGACACCTTTGCAGCCGAGGTGGAGCGCGCCCGCGCCGAGGTTGACGCGCTGCGCGCCCGGCTTACCCGTGTGCCCTTTCTCGACCCGATCGACCTGCGCTACCGGCATCGGGTTCGCGATCCCCTGCCCACTTCGAAGGCGGTGATGTTCTGTCTGATGGATGTCTCAGGCTCGATGGACGAGTCCCGCAAAGATCTGGCCAAGCGGTTTTTCATCTTGCTCTACCTCTTTCTTGCTCGCCATTACCGGGAGACCGAGGTGGTGTTCATCCGCCACCATACACAGGCCTCAGAGGTGAACGAGGAGGAGTTTTTCGGCGCCACCGAAAGCGGCGGCACCGTGGTCTCCAGCGCGCTCACCTTGATGAACCAGATCGTGCGCGAGCGCTACCTGGGCAGCGATTGGAACATCTACGCCGCGCAGGCTTCCGACGGTGACAACTGGCAGCAGGACTCAACCAAGTGCCGGCACCTCCTCGCGCGCGAACTGCTTCCCCTGGTCCGCTACTTTGCCTATGTGCAGGTGGCCGACGAGGACCAGAACCTGTGGGAGGAGTACAGCAGTCTTCGTGCCGACCATCCGCAATTTGCAATGCAAAAGATCACTGCCGCCCAGCAGATCTTCCCGGTCTTTCGCGAACTGTTTCGCCAGGCACCCGCAGGGAGCGCGCAGCATGCCCAGTCATAAACACGGCAGTCCCTCCTCTGTCGTCCCCGGCCTGCCGGCTTGGCTTGTGCGCCCTCCCGGAGATTTGCCGCTCGATCCCGGCCGCCGCCTGCCTGCGGGCTCAGACTGGTCTTTTGACCTGATCGACACCTACTTCGACGCGATCCGAGAGGTGGCGGGTCGCTACCGCCTGGATACCTACCCGGTTCAACTGGAAATGATTTCCGCCGAGCAGATGCTCGACGCCTATGCCTCGGTGGGCATGCCGGTGCATTACCGGCACTGGTCCTATGGCAAGCAGTTCATCGCCGCTGAAAAGCGCTACCGGCGCGGGCAAATGGGACTGGCCTACGAGATCGTCATCAACTCCGACCCCTGCATCGCCTACCTGATGGAGGAGAACACCCTGCCGATGCAGGCTCTGGTGATGGCCCACGCCTGCTTTGGCCACAACAGCTTCTTCAAAGGCAACTACCTGTTTCGGATGTGGACGGATGCAGGCTCCATTGTTGATTACCTGGTCTATGCCCGCGACTACATCGCGGATTGCGAGCAGCGCCATGGGGTCGATGCGGTCGAGGAACTGCTCGATGCCTGTCACGCCCTCATGCACCATGGCGTTGACCGCTATCGGCGGCCACAAAAAATCACGCTCGCCCAAGAGGAGGCGCGGCGCAAGGACCGCGAGGCCTACCTGCAGCAGCATGTCAACGACCTCTGGCGCACCCTGCCGCGTGCGCCCGACCGGCAGTCTCAGCCCGAGGAGAAGCGCTTCCCGGCCGAGCCGCAGGAGAACCTGCTGTACTTCATCGAAAAACACGCGCCCCTGCTCGAGCCCTGGCAGCGGGAGGTGGTTCGCATCGTGCGCAAGATCGCGCAGTATTTCTACCCTCAGCGCCAGACCCAGGTGATGAACGAGGGGTGGGCCACCTTTTGGCACCACACGCTCCTCACCACCCTGTACGAGGACGGCCGGCTGGCCGACGGCTTCATGATGGAGTGCCTCGCCTCGCACACCAATGTCATCTTCCAGCCCGGCGTGGGGGACCCGCGCTACACCGGGATGAATCCCTACGCGCTGGGGTTTGCCATGTTCACCGACCTGCGGCGCATCTGCGAGCAGCCCACCGCGGAAGACCGGGCCTGGTTCCCGGACATTGCCGGCAGCGACTGGGTGGCCACGCTGGACCATGCCATGCGGCACTACAAGGACGAGAGCTTCATCGGGCAGTACCTCTCGCCCCGCCTCATGCGCGAGATGCGTCTTTTTTCTGTGGTGGACGACGCCAACCAGAGCGAATTGGAGGTCTCCGCCATTCACGACGAGTCCGGCTGGCGGCATTTGCGCGAGGCTCTGGCCCGCCAGTACGACCTCAACTGGCGCGAGCCCGCCATCCAGGTGTGGAACGTCAACCTGCGGGGTGACCGCTCCCTCCTGCTGCGGCACCTTCGGCAAAACGATCGCCCGCTGAACGAGAGCGCGCACGAGGTGGTCAAGCACCTCGCACGGCTGTGGGGCTTTCGGGTGCGGCTTGAAAGCGTGGACGCGCAGGAGCGCGTCATCCAGCACTGGGAGGTCACGCCGGCGGGGGCACCGGGCTGAGGTCGTACTCGCCTGTCTGAAGCGGCGGCTCTGGTGCTTGCGCGGAAGCTTGTGGGATTGATGCGCCGTGCTGGCGGTCGGATCCGCCCGCGGCCCGCCCCAGGTTCACGAGCGCCGAGCGCGCTTCACCCAGACCCTTGAGTGTGGCCAGGGCCAGTGTCATGGCAGCCTGGCCACCGAGGGTGGCCTGCGTCCCCGCCAGCAATGCGATGCATTCGCCGGGCAGGGCCAGGGTTTCGCGCAGGCTGCACACGTCGGCTGCACGAACCACCGCATGCTGTATGCCTTCGCCAACATGTGGCCTCATCACCAGGCCGTGCAGGTGGGCCTGGTCCTGGCTGGCGCGGTGGTTGATGACGGCCCGTGCAGCTTCCAGCAGGCCGGTGCCCATGGCGTGCGCCGCGATCTGCGCGCCGGGACTCTCTTCCAGCCAGGGCGCGATGGCGAACCCGAGGCCTGTCTGCAGTGCGGTGCAGGCGAAGGTGCGTGGCATGGCCTGCAGCGCCCGCGCCCATTCGATATGGACCTTGAGCGCTGGGAGCACGCCACTTCCGCCCGGATTGACCATCTCTCCTCGAGGAAGACAGTCCCCCAGGCCGTGGCTACTGAGGTCGCGTACGGACCGCTCGACGAGTCCGCCTGCGAAGAGGAGTACCGCTGCCGGGGCCTGCGCCGGGGTCATGGCCATCGTCACCGCGCTGGCCATGAGCACGGGCAGTGCGGTCAACGCCAGCCGGCAGGCCCAGTGCGCGCGCCCCGGTCCACCGGCCAGTGCGCGCTCCGAAAGCGAATACGCCCGCCAGCCGGCAGCCGCCAGGCCCGCACCCACCCAGGCTGCTCCCGCGAGGGCGCCAGCTGGACCTGCGCCCTGTAAGGCATGCCGTACTCCGCTGGCCACCAGCGATCCGGTGGCCTGGGCGAGGAACTCCCGCAGGGCGCTGGTGCGGGCGCGCAGGGCGGGGCAGGTGGGTTCGGCTTCGCTGGCAGAGACAGCGGCCTCAAGGTCAACAGAGGGCTGATCAACGGATGGCGACTGAACGGTCGGCTGCGCAATAGGTCGCTGTCGAGCGGGTGGCAGGTGAAGGCGGACGATCTGCTGCATGGGAGGGCTGGCGTTGAAAGACCACCAGACTCCTCCTCGCCCGTGTCGCCTCGATGAAAAATTGCGCCTCTTCAGGGGCAGGTCAGGACGACACCGCTCACTGCTCGATCGGTTGAGCTACCAGCTGCGCAGCGCGTTCCCCGCCAACGCCAACAAATACCCAAAGCCAAAAAGAAAAATCCCGCCGAAGCGGGATTGAGTGAGGGGGAGAACAGGCTGCCAGCGAGCAGCCTGAACATCCAAGCCGATCAGGCCTCGCCCCAAACCTCCTGTGCAGTCTCGATCACGAGGCGCAGCTTGGTGCGCTGGGCTTCAACCGCGATGTTGTTGCCGTGGACGGTGCTGGAGAAGCCGCACTGAGGCGAAAGGGCCAGTTGCTCCAGCGGCGCGTACTTCGCGGCTTCGGCGATACGGCGCTTGAGGTCGTCCTTGCTTTCGAGCTGTCCGAACTTGGTGGTCACCAGGCCCAGCACCACGGTCTTGCCCTTGGGCAGGAAGCGCAGCGGGCGGAAGTCGCCAGAGCGGTCGTCGTCGTACTCGAGGAAGTAGGCGTCAATGTCCATCTCGGACAGCAGCGCCTCGGCCACCGGCTCGTAATTGCCAGCCGCTGCGTGCGTGCTCTTGAAGTTGCCGCGGCACAGGTGCATGGCCAGGGTCATGCCGGCGGGCTTCTGGGCCACTACCTTGTTGATGAACTTGGCGTAGCGGTGCGGCAGCTCGTTCGGGTCGTCACCGCGCTGGCGAGCGGCTTCGCGCATTTTCTCGTCGCACAGGTAGGCCAGGTTGGTGTCGTCCATCTGCACATAGGTGCAGCCGGCCGCGGCCAGCGAGCGCAGTTCGTCGCCATAGGCCTGAGCCACATCGTCGTAAAACACAGGGTCAAGCTCGGGGTAGGCCTCGCGGCTGATGCCAGCGCGGCCGCCGCGGAAGTGCAGCATGGTCGGCGAAGGGATGGTTACCTTGGGCGTGTAGCCGGCAGCCACCTGCGACTTCAGATACTGGAAGTCGGCCAGCTGGATATCCTTCACATGGCGCACCTTGTCGATGACGCGCATCACCGGCGGGGCCAGTTCTTCGGTGCCATCGGGCTTGACGATGGTCACCGGGATGTCGGTCTTGACGCCGCCGATCTGCTCGAGGAAGTCAACGTGGAAGTAGGTGCGGCGGAACTCGCCGTCGGTGATGGATTTGAGGCCCACGTCTTGTTGGAACTTCACGATTTCCGTGATCGCCTTGTCTTCCACAGCGCGAAGCTGCTCGGCGCTGATCACGCCCTTGGCTTTTTGCTCACGGGCCTCGAGCAGGTATTGGGGGCGCAGGAAGCTGCCCACGTGGTCGTAGCGGGCGGGTAGTTTCACCATCGGTTTCTCCTCGTTGTTTTGGCAAATTCAAGCCACTGATGCTACAGCGGCGGCGTGGGGTGACTGAGTGTGCGGCGCTGCAGACCCTGTGGCGGGCGCGGCAGACGCTGCAGAGGAGGCAGGAGCGGCGGGAGCGGCAGCAGTTAGGGCCGCTGGGCCTTCTGCGGCGATCATCTTGTCAATCATCCGCCGCGCCTGTACCCCGCCGGCATCGATGTTGAGCATGAGCAGTTTGCGTCCCGGCCAGGCCTCGACGGACTTTTGCTGATGCTCCAGGATGGTGGTGTCTTCGGCGAAGACCTGGCCTTGACCCTGCCGGATCTGGGCGGTGAGTTCGGCATCCTGGACGCGGAAGTTGCGCGCCATGCCCCAGAAGTACCACATGGTGCTTTCGGTCTCCGGAGTGATGAAGTCCACCACCACACTGGACACCTTGTGCTGCGGGGCGGCCTCGTAGCCGCCGTGGCCGGCCAGGGCCACGCCCACTTCGATCATCACCTGGCTGGGCGGGCTGAATCGGCAGACCTGCCAGCGATCGACCGGCTGGTCGTCCGGCAGGCCATGGGCGCGCAGGTTGGCGCGCCAAAAGGGCGGCGCCATCACGCCGTCCATGTAGCGACGGCAGACCACCTCCTGGCCCTCGATCCGCGTCGTCACTGGCGTCTCGTCAATCTCCTTTTGGCCAATGCTGGTGCTGTGGACATAGGTCTCGTGGGTGAGGTCCATCAGGTTGTCGATCATCAGCCGGTAGTCGCAGCGAACGTGGTACATGCCGCCGCCATAGGCCCAATCCGGGCTCTCGGCCCAGGCCAGGTGAGGGATCAGCGCCGCGTCGGCCAGTGCCGCCTCGCCGGGCCAGACCCAGATGAATCCGTGGCGCTCGACCGCGGGATACCGGCGGATTGCGGGGAAGGCGCCCACCCGCTGCCCGGGCATCGACACCGTCTTGCCGTCGCAGCCCATGGCCAGGCCGTGGTAGCCGCAGACCAGGGCGCCATCGCAGACCTGGCCCAGTGAGAGTGGCGCGCCGCGATGCGGGCAGAAGTCCTCCAGGGCCGCCAACTCGCCGGGGCGCGGACGGTAAATCACCAGTTTCTGGCCGCAGATCTGGCGCCCCAGGGGCTTGGCGGCGATTTCGTCGGGGGTGGCGGCGACGTACCAGGTGTTTTTCGGAAACATGGAGCGGTGCTGAAGTGGGGGGGGCGGGCGGCCCCGTCTGACGTTGTTGGCTCACGGAGCAGCGGCGATATTAGCAATGTTGAATACTGTATGTATACAAAGAATGCGGGTTTTCCCGCATAAATAGATCATTTTGCCCATTATTTCGCCAAGAATGAGGACCGTCTGCGATACATTGCATACATGGCAAATGCAGAAAACCACCTGGAAGCCCGGCCTGCTGAGGCTGATTCCGGCGGATCCCAGGCTTTACGGGCACTGATGCGGCTGCGCGAAATGGTGCTGGCCGGCGAGCTGCCAGCCGGTTCCCGTATCGCCGAGCTGACCCTGGCCCCGCGCCTGGGCGTCTCCCGCACGCCGATCCGCAGCGCGCTGGTCCGCCTGGAGCAGGAGGGCTTGCTCGAGGCGCTCCCTGGTGGCGGCTATGCGGTGCGTACCCTGTCTGAGCGGGACGCGGCCGACGCGATCGATCTGCGCGGCACCATAGAGGGCCTGGCGGCTCGCTTGGCCGCCGAGCGCGGCGCGGCTGCGGGCGTGATCGGTGAGGCGCGCGACTGCCTCGATGCGATCGACCAGTTGTTGCAGCCCCCGGTGCTGGACGAGGCAGCCTTCGCCCGCTATGTCGATCTCAACGCGCGCTTTCACCATCTGCTGGCCGAGATGGCTGGCTCGGGTACCCTGGCGCGCGAGCTTGAGCGGGTGATCCGCTTGCCCTTTGCTTCGCCCTCGGGTTTCGTGGCGGTGCAGGCCAATTCCCCGGGCGGACGCGATATGTTGGTGGTGGCCCAAGACCAGCACCGACAGGTGCTAGAGGCGATCGCCTCTGGCGAGGGCGCCCGGGCGGAATCCATCATGCGTGAGCACGCGCGCTTGGCACGCCGCAATTTGCACACCGCGCTGGCTGGGCGTGACCCGCTGCAGATGCCCGGTGTGCGGCTGATCCGAAAGGCCTGAGGCCTTTTGGGAAAGCGCTAACATCCGTCCCACCCCGGATTTTGATTTGACCTGATCCACAGACCTAGGAGACCCCGAATGAAAAAACGTACCCTGATCCAGGCTCTGGGCTTGGCGGCCCTGGCCTCGGCCAGCGGCTTGAGCCTCGCCCAGCAGCAGCCCTTCAAGATCGGCCTGATTCTTCCGATGCCCGGCCAGCAGGCCACTACCGGCCGCCAGATCGAGGCCGCCACCCGCCTGTGGATCGCGCAAAACGGTGATACCGTCGCCGGCCGCAAGGTGCAGGTGATTCTCAAGGACGACACCAGCCTGCCCGATGTCACGCGCCGCTTGGCCCAGGAACTGGTGGTCAACGACAAAGTCGACGTGCTCGCCGGCATGGGCATCACGCCCTCGGCCATGTCGGTGGGCCCCATCGCCACCCAGTCCAAGACCCCCTTGGTGGTGATGGCTGCCGCCACCTCCAGCATCACCGAGGCCTCGCCCTACATCGTGCGCACCAGCTTCACGCTGCCGCAGGCTTCCGTGGCCCTGGCTGACTGGGCACCGAAGAACAACATCAAGACCGTGGTCACCCTGGTTTCCGACTACGGCCCGGGCCTGGACGCGGAGAAGTTCTTCAAGGACCGCTTCCTGTTCAACGGCGGCAAGGTCCCTGAGACCCTGCGCGTGCCGATGCGCAACCCCGACTTCGCCCCCTTCCTGCAGAAGGTTCGTGACCTCAAGCCCGACGCACTGTTCGTTTTCGTGCCCTCCGGCGCGGGCGCTGCGGTCATGAAGCAGTTCCTCGAGCGCGGCATGGACAAGGCCGGCATCAAGTTGATCGGTACCGGCGACGTGACGGACGACGATCAACTCAATGACATGGGCGACGGCGCCCTGGGTGTGGTCACCTCGCACCACTACTCGGCCGCTCACCCCAGCGCCGCGAACAAGAAGTTCGTTGAGGCCTTCGAGAAGGCCAACAAGGGCCTGCGCCCCAACTTCATGGCTGTCGGTGGCTATGACGGCATGCGCGTCATCTATGAAGCCCTCAAGAAGACCGGTGGCAAGGGCGGCGGCGAGGCGCTGCTGGCTGGCATGAAGGGTCAGATCTTCGAGAGCCCGCGCGGCCCGATCTTCATCGACGCCCAGACCCGCGACGTCGTGCAGAACATCTACCTGCGCAAGGTCGAGAAGAAGAACGGTCAGCTGTACAACATCGAGTTCGACGTCATCAAGGACGTCAAGGACCCCGGCAAGTCCAAGTGATGCCGGAGGGCGGGCCACCTGCGCGTGGCCTGCCTTCTTCTTCCTGGGGAGTGCGGGCCTGCGGGCCCGCATTCACTTCAGGCGGCCTGATTCTTCCGCACCACCATGCTCACCATCCTCTTTGACGGCATCGCCTACGGCATGC
>JACCEB010439522.1_pt1 | contig 19942 bp, 10 predicted proteins | sample 7454761 | NCBI WGS metagenome assembly JACCEB01 (sample SAMN15323454, study PRJNA562643) | freshwater metagenome | isolation source: river surface water | place: USA:Blue River Watershed | collected 2017-08-18 | reverse complement strand
GCACTGTGACGGCATCCGCCCATTCACGTTCGCATGGTGATCCCAGTTGTTATGGTAAATCTGCACAAACCGAACGCCCCGCTCAACCAAGCGCCGCGCCTGTAACACAGAGTTCGCAAACGTGCCCGGCTTCTTTGCAGCATCCCCATACAACGCAAACGTCGATTCCGGCTCCGCTCCCAAATCCGTTAACTCCGGCACGCTCGCCTGCATCCGGAACGCCATCTCGTACTGCTGAATCCGCGTCAGCGTCTCAGGATCACGCAATGCCTGATGCTGCAACCGGTTCAAGGCATTCACCCCGTCCATCGACACCCGGCGAACGTCCGCACTCACCCCAGGCGGATTGTTGATAAAAAGAATCGGATCGCCCTTCGACCGGAACGCAACCCCCGCATGCTCGCCCGGAAGATAGCCCGAGGTCCAAAGCCGCGCCGAAATCGCCTGCTCCTGCTCCCGATTCGTCGGCTCAGCCACCAACACCACAAATGTCGGTAGATTCTTGTTCATCGAGCCCAACCCATAAGAAGCCCACGATCCCAAACACGGACGCCCCTGCACCTGATTGCCAGTCTGCATCGCCGTGATCGCCGGCTCGTGATTGATCGCCTCCGTATGTAACGAACGCATCCAGCAAATGTCGTCCACGCACTGGGAAAGGTTGGGAAGCAACTCCGTCATCCACATCCCCGCCTGTCCCTGCCTCGAAAACTGGTATTTCGTCGGCGCAATCGGAAAACGGGATTGTCCTGACGTCATCGTCGTCAGCCGCTGATTCCCTCGCACCGAAGGTGGCAAATCCTTGTCGTACCAATCGAGCAACCCCGGCTTGTAATCGAACAGATCCAGCTGTGAAGGACCGCCCACCATGTGCAAGTAGATGATGTGCTTGGCTTTTGGCACGAAATGCGGGGCGATTCCACCAGCCGCTTCAGCACCAGAAACCCCATCCCCCAAAAGACTCATCAACGACATCCCACCCAACAGGTGAGAGCCCTGTGTGAAGAAATGACGCCGCCCCTGAAGCGTTGAAAGCAGTTGCATGTTCATGATTTTAAATGGGTTCAAGGTTCTACTTATTCAACACCTCATCGAGGTTCAGCAACTGATTGGTCACCATGGTCCACGCAGCGTGCGCAACCGCAGGCACCCCCTGCTCCTTTGGTCGCTCTCCCACGGAAACCAAGGCCTCCGCCTCCTCCCGGTGCGACTCATAATGCGCAGTGAACTTGGTCAAGGTCTCCCGCAAGATCGCAAGCTCCTCCCCACTCAAACTCCGATGCAATGTGCGCTTCACCAAAAGATTCATCACGCGCCCAGGATCTCCCGCAGCGTCTTGCCATGCTTTCGCCGCCAGAACACGCGCGGCCTCAACAAACTGCGGATCGTTCAAGGTCACGAGAGCCTGCAACGGGGTGTTGGTCCGCTCTCGACGAACACACGACGTTTCACGGCTCGGCGCATTGAAAATGTCCATCGAAGCCGGAGGCGCCGAACGCTTCCAGAACGTGTACATGCTCCGTCGGTAAAGCGCTTCACCCGCATCACGCTTGTAGTTCCGCGTGTTGCCTCCCATCGAAACCGCCTCCCAAACGCCGTCCGGCTGATACGGCTTCACGCTGGGACCACCAACCCGGTCCGATAACAACCCACTCGCAGCCAACGCATAGTCGCGCACCATTTCCGCATCCATCCGGAATCGTGGGCCACGGGAAAGCATCCGATTCGCCGGATCCTTCGCCAACTTGGCTTCGTCCGCCGCCGCGGACTGCCGGTACGTCGAAGACGTGAGCATCAACCGGAAAACATGACGCATATCCCATCCAGATTCGCGGAACTCAACCGCCAGCCAGTCCAGCAACGCCTGGTTAGACGGCGCTTCACCCATGATTCCGAAATCCTCGGCAGTCCTCACGATCCCTTCGCCAAAGACCTCCTGCCAGAATCGGTTCACCGTGACCCGCGCCGTCAGCGGGTTCTCAACATCCATGATCCACCGCGCGAGCCCCAACCGATTGGCTGGCATCTTCTCCGCGTCATATCGGTGCAGCGCCGAGAAAACTCCCGGCTCCACCTTGTCCCGCGGTTGGTCATATTGGCCGCGGAAATAGATGGCGGACATGGGCTTCGTATCCATGCGCTCCTGTTGAATGTAGGCAACCGGACTGCGTTCCTGGATCTCCTTCTTCTCCTCGTCCAAATCGGCCAACAACGATTCGTCGGCAATCTGATCCAACTCCGATCCTAGGAAAAACTCCCGCAGTTTACCTGCTTCAGGTGGCGTGCGCTGCGCCGCGCTCTTCGAAAGCAAGCCGTCCATTTCCGAAGCTCGCTGCAACAGCGCCCCAAAGCGCGGCGGCAACTCCCGACCGAATACCCGCACATCCTGCACGGAACCAGACACGAACTCCCGCCCCTTCTCGCCACCAATCCGCAACGGGGCCACATTCGTAAAATGGGAGGCACACTCGCCGCGCGTCGCTGCCTTCGACGCACCGCCATTCACGCCGATTCGCACCCCACCCGCCTTCCCGCTTCCATCGCATGAAACCAGCACGTAGTTCCATTGCCCTGGCTTCAACCCGCTGCGCTGCGTCGCCACACGCAACCCATTTCCAGAAGCTTTCTCGCCCATGTTGAACGACACCTCGTTGTTCGACTCAAGATCGATTGCCCACCCCGGAGCCTTGGGACCATCCGTCCGCTGCGAAATGATGGTTTGAACCGCTTTCCGCTCTTTCGCTGGCCATAGCCAAAACCCAACGGAAAAACCCTTCCCGCCGTCCCACTGCGAACCAGGCAGTTCCACTTGCGTCCCCGTGTCCCAAACCAACCGCGACCCCGTTTTCCCATCCTTTTCACGAACCGGTTCAACACCGAGACGGACAACCTCCTTCGCCCCCGCGCGGCTCACCAACAACTCCGTGCCCCGCGCCTCCGACAAGGCCACGCGCAAGGCCTGACCGGCACCTGAAACCCGCGTCTCCAGCGCATCGGCGTCCGCTGTCCGCGCCCACGCATCCGCAGCGCCACCCAACGCCTTACGCCTCTCCTGCATGCGCCGGTTGGCATCCGCCTGCAAGGTGGGGATGGCTGCCCACCGCGCCTGATCCGCTTCCCCCGGTAACACCATCACCGGCGCAGTGTCGCGAATGTTTCCATCCAACGCTGCCTGCGTGGTGTTCCGGAAAAATGCACTCATGGAGTAAAAATCCTTCGTCGTGATGGGATCCATCTTGTGGTCATGACAGACCGCACAGTTAGCCGTCAGCCCAAGCCAAACCCATGCAGTGGTTTCCACCCGATCGCGGGCATAGTTGAAGAGGTTCTCCTCCGCAATCGTGCCCCCCTCATTGGTCGTGATGTTGCACCGATGAAAACCCGTCGCGATACGCTGCTCCGCCGTCGCATCAGGCAAAAGATCGCCCGCCAACTGCTCCACTGTAAACCGGTCAAACGGGACATTCTTGTTGAACGCACCAATCACCCAGTCGCGGTAGGGCCAGATGTCGCGAAAGTTGTCGAAGTGCAACCCGTGCGTGTCTGCGTATCGCGCCGCGTCCAACCAATACCTCGCCCGATGTTCGCCATAGCGGGGAGAAGCGAACAAACGGTCCAGCCAGCGCTCATACGCATCCGGACGCTGGTCCTTCACAAACTCCTCCAGCGCCGTTGGCTCTGGCGGAAGCCCCGTGACATCAAGTGCAGTCCGCCGGCCAAGCGTGGCGCGGTCGGCCTCCGGCGCAGGCCCGATTCCAAACGATTCCAGACGAGCCAACACAAATGCGTCGATCGGATTCCGCACCCAGTTGCCGCTGCGAACCTGCGGCACCATCCCCCGCTCCGGCTTCAGAAAAGACCAATGCGGCTGCCAAGGCGCCCCCTGTTCAATCCACCGCTTCACCAACGCAATCTGTTCCGGCTTCAGCTCTTTGTGCGAATCCGGCGGCGGCATCACCTCATCCGCATCCTTCGTGACCAAGCGCTGATACAAAAGCGACTTCTCTGGGGAACCTTTCACCACCACATTCCCATCATCTCGCTTCGCGAACACACCATCCTCCCGATCCAGCCGTAACCCCACTTTTCGCGACCCAGGATCGGGGCCATGACAATGAAAACAGGCGTCCGCAAGAATGGGACGGATATCGCGATTGAACGCAACCGTCGTCTCGGCGGCCTGGCTCCATCGCATTAAGCCAATGGCCATCAGCCCGGACAGCACATGAGGGAGACGATGCATCTTGCCCGCGCGAACTAGGGGCGAGCGGACAAACGGAGAGCAAGGGGCCGAGCAGGAGGAACTCATAGAAAGGATGCGACGCTTTGTGACGACCCCTGAAAAGAACATTTCTCGGGTGAAAAAATGCCGCAGTTCACGCCGGTCGGAACAAGCCAAGGGTACCGGAAATCGAGCGGGTGTCCGGTTGCCTGCGGGTGTCGCACCACCTATTTTTCCGAGATGTCCAAGAATGCTGCCGTCTCTCGCCTCGTCGAAGGGCCTTTCTCCGAATCCTCGGTCATCCAAGCCGCACGCAGCGCGCTCGAGGAAATAGGGGGCAAGGTTTCATTCGGCATCGTGTTCGCGAGCGCCGATTACCGCGCACACCTCACCGACTTTGCGGAGTTGCTCCAACTTCATGGCCACATCCCTCTGCTGGCCGGTTGCAGCGCCTCCGCCATCGCCGGACCAGGACGAGAGCTCGAAGGCGCTCAGGGCTTCTCTCTCGCGTTGTTCTACCTCCCAAAAACATCCATCCGTCACTTCACGTTCAATGAAGACCAGAGCGATCACACGACGGACGCCTCCGATTGGCACCGGATCAGTGGCGCGGCGCCGCACGATGTGGATGCCTGGCTTTTTCTGGGCGACCCGCGCCGCGTAGCGCCGGATCCATGGCTCGCGAACTGGAACGCAGCCTATCCCGGTGTCCCGACGATTGGCGGCCTCGCGAGCGGGGGTGTGCGAGGCGACGATATCTTTGTGTTTTGCAATCGAAAAGAGGTCGAAGCGGGTGTCGCCATTGGGTTGAAAGGTGGCGTGAAAATCCGCACCGTCGTGAGCCAAGGCTGCCGCCCCATCGGTGAACCACATGCGATCACAGGCGCAGCAAAGAACGTCATCACCGCCATCGGTTCACGGCCCGCGTACGAAGTGCTCAACGACTCGTTTCAGTCGATGACACCTGCCGAGAAGGCCCGCGCAGCAGGGAACATTTTTGCCGGCCTCGCGGTGAACGAATACGTCGATAACTTCAAGACCGGCGACTTCCTGATCCGCCACTTGCTCGCAGCAGATCCGGAAAGCGGCGACGTGGTGGTCGCTGCGTTCCCGCGGGTGGGCCAAACGCTGCAGTTCCAACTCCGCGACAAGAACTCCGCGGACGAGGAACTCGATCGACTTCTCGCAAAGGCTGCGCGCCGCAAGAGGAACCCACCCTTTGCCTGTCTCCTGTTCGCCTGCGGTGGACGAGGTGAAAGTTTGTTCGATTCCCAGCACCATGACGCAGCGGCAATCGAAAGGCATCTCGGCCCGATTCCGCTCGCTGGTCTCTTTTGTAACGGCGAGATCGGTCCGGTGGGCGACCGCAACCACGTGCACGGCTACACGGCAGCAATCGCGCTGTTCGAGTGAGCCCACTCCTCTTGGCAGTCCACGCCTAACCCCAGAACACCATGAATCAGAACCGTTTCCCCCGCGCTCTTCTGCTCCTCCTCACCGTACTGCTCGCAACCGATTCCCTTCGGGCCCAATCCTTCGGCGACCTTGCAGAGGAACCAAAAGTGGCTGCCGTGCTCATCGCGGACACCGTTGCGTTCAAGCCGGGGACTCCCTTTCGCGTCGGAGTGAAAATGACGATGAAGGAGAAATGGCACACGTACTGGACTTTTCCGGGGGACTCTGGGTCCGCCCCGCGCGTGGAATGGGATCTCCCACAAGGCGCCATCGTCGAAGGCCCACTCTGGCCACTGCCCCACCGCCTCGCCGGACGGGGCGAGGTGGTGACGTACACCTACGACGGCGAGGTGTTGCTCCCCTACGCAATCACGCTACCCGCTTCCACCGAACCAGTGAACCTCAAGGGGTTGCTCAAATGGTTCGCCTGTGAACGTACCTGCATCCCCGGCGAGACCGCACTCGCCCTCACCTTGCCTGTAGGTGTGCCCGCTCCGGCGAACACTGAACTTTTCTTCCAAACCGAAAAGCGGTTGCCGCAAGCCGGACCCGCCCCATTCGCCGCAACATGGCAAAATCCGGCAGCCGACATTCTCGAACTGTTGCTCACCGGAATCCCAGAACGATTCAAGGTCGAAGTGATGCCTCTTCCCCCAAAAGGGGTCCAACCCGACGGGGGATCTTTTCAGCGCACAGGCGACTCCTTCACGGCGCGATTCAAGATGGACGAACCGCTTCAAAGCCCGGCGGGCTGGAAGGCCCTCGTGGTGCTCGACGATGGCGAGCGGAAGGGCTGGGAAATCACCGCCACCGCGTTCGCGAAGGAACGCCCAAACCCAACGCCTAGCGAAGAATCCGCCCCCCCTAATGAGCGTTCATTGTTGGTCGTGCTTCTGTCCGCGCTGCTCGGAGGTCTCATCATGAACTTCATGCCCTGCGTGCTGCCAGTCATCGCCTTGAAGGTCGCGTCGTTCAGCGAACACGCCACAAAAGACCCCCAGCGCTCCTTCCGCATGGGGCTCGCCTTCACGGGGGGCGCGCTCGTGTTCTTTTTGGGACTCGCACTGGGCGTCATCGCGCTTCGGTCCGCAGGGAAAAGTTTCGTCTGGGGGTTCCAGTTCCAAAATCCATGGATGCTCTCCAGTCTCGTTCTCGTGGTCTTTCTGTTCGGACTGAACCTTCTGGGTGTGTTCGAGATCGTTTTCCAAGGAGGCACCGCCGACCGCATGGGCGAGATGGCAGGAAAAGGAGGGTACACCGGCGCCTTCTTCCAAGGGATGTTCACCACCCTCCTCGGCACCTCCTGCACGGCCCCCTTTCTCGGAGCCACCCTAGGCTTCGCCGTCACCCAACCTGCACCCGTTGTTCTCCTGCTCTTCACAGCCGTCTGCATCGGGATGAGCTCGCCCTACCTCTTACTCTCGGCAAACCCGAAATGGGTGCGCTTCCTCCCAAAGCCCGGGATGTGGATGGAACGACTGAAGCAGCTCACCGGATTCATCATGCTCGCCGTCGCAGTGTGGTTGCTGGGCGTCCTGGGTGACAGTCGAGGTTCCGACGCCGCATTCGGGCTTTCCGCCACCCTCCTCGCCGCCGGATTCGGTGCATGGCTCCTCGGAATCCTCAGAAACCGCCTCATCGGCTGGATCTCGCTCCTCGCAGCCATCGCGCTCAGCGGCGCGACCTTCCTCGCTCCCGCTCTCGCCCGCGCAACCGTTACCGGCGCGCAATCCCCCGGATCCCACGGAATCCTGTCGTGGGAACCATTCACCGAAGAGGCACTCGCAGCCGCTCGGAACGCCGGAGAACCCGTATTCGTCGATTTCACCGCAGCTTGGTGCGCCAACTGTAAGTACAACGAGAAAACCACGCTCGAAACGCCTGAAATCGCCAAGGCGTTCGCCGAAAAAAAAGTGCGCCTCCTCAAAGCGGACTGGACCACTGAACCGCCTCACATCACCGCGTTTCTGAGAAAGTTCCAACGCATCAGCGTCCCGTTCTATCTCCTGTACCATCCCGGTAAAGACGCCCCCGAAGTCCTTCCGGAACTCCTTTCGAAATCATTGATGCTTGAAACCCTTTCACGCTTACCCTGACCGCTCCATGCCTCTTCCCCAACCCCTCGATTTGCCAGATCCGACATCCTACGACGCTGTCATCTTCGACTGTGACGGAACCCTCGCGGACACCATGCCGGTCCATTACCAAGCGTGGTGCAAAGCGCTTGGGACCGACGCCACCTTTTTCCCAGAACCCGTGTTCTACAGCTTGGGCGGCGTCCCCACGGTGCGAATCGTGGAACTGCTGAATGAGCAGCACGGCCTCACGCTTCCTCCAGATGCAACCGTAGAGATCAAGGAACAGTTGTTCCTTCAACTGTGCGAGCGGGTCGAGCCCATTGCCGAAGTGGTTGCCTTCGCGGAAAGCCTGCGCGGGAAAAAGCCGATCTCCGTCGCCTCCGGCGGACATCGCCACGTCGTCCACAACACCCTCAAAGCAATCAACATCTTCGATTGGTTCGAACACATCGTCACCGCGGAGGATTACAACCGAGGCAAACCCCACCCAGACCCGTTCCTCGTCGCAGCCCAGCGCATGGGCGTCGCACCCGAACGCTGCCTCGTCTTCGAAGATTCGGTCACCGGACTCGATGCAGCACGCGCCGCCAACATGCTCTCCGTGTTCGTGCCCGCGCCCATTCGCGCCTGAGCCCTCCTCGCCCTATCACCCATGGACAACGGGTTGCTCGTCGAAACGCTTAAGCGACACTTCGGCTATCCGACGTTCCGCCCGCTCCAGAACGAGATTATCTCGGCCTCCCTCGCGGGCCGTGACGTGTTTGCGCTGCTTCCGACCGGCGGCGGGAAATCCTTGTGCTTCCAACTGCCTGCCCTGCTGCGTGACGGCCTCACCATCGTTGTGTCACCGCTCATCGCACTGATGAAAGACCAGGTCGACAGCCTCACTGCGAGCGGCATCTCAGCCACCTTCCTCAACTCCACCCTCGGTGAAAAAGAATCCCGACAACGCTTCGCAAAACTCTACGCGGGTGAGTACAAGCTCCTGTATGTCGCACCCGAACGGCTGATGCTCGATAGCTTCGTCGAACGGCTTGGCGATTTCAACGTGTGCCATCTCGCCATCGACGAAGCCCATTGCATCAGCGAGTGGGGACACGACTTCCGTCCGGAATACCGTCAGCTCGCCCAGCTGAGAGACCGGTTTCCAACCATCCCTTTCACCGCCCTCACCGCCACCGCAACGTCCCGCGTCCGCGACGACATCATCCGCGAACTGCGCCTCCAGAACCCCGCCACATTTGTCGCGAGCTTCAACCGTCCGAACCTGACTTATCACGTGGTCACGAAGGAGGGCGGCCTGAAACAGCTCCTCAGCATCATCGAACGCAGACCAGGCGAATCGGGCATCATCTATTGTGCGAGCCGCAAATCCGTTGAAACCGTTGCTCAAAAACTGACGGCCCACGGAATCCTCGCAGCCCCCTACCACGCCGGCCTCACCCCTGAAACACGCGCGCGAAACCAAGAGCGCTTCCTACGAGATGATGTGCACGTGATTTGCGCCACCGTCGCCTTCGGAATGGGCATCAACAAACCGAACGTCCGCTTCGTAATCCATCACGATCTGCCAAAAAATATCGAAGGTTATTATCAGGAAACCGGCCGGGCTGGACGTGACGGGCTCCCCGGCGAATGCGTGCTCCTTTTCTCCGCGGCGGACGCCATCAAACAGAAGGCATTCATCGAGGAAAAGTCCGACGCAGAGGAACGTCGCGTCGCGCGCGATCAACTCCATCAGATGATCCATTACGCGGAAGCCCGAGATTGTCGGCGGGCTCGCCTCCTCGCCTACTTCAGCGAAACATTCGACCAAATCCCCTGTGGAGGCTGCGACAACTGTCTCTCCCCTCGCGAAACATTCGACGGGACCGTGGCTGCGCAAAAGTTTCTCTCGTGCATCTACCGCATCGCCCAAGTCTCGCGTTTCGAGGTCGGCCTCAATCACGTTATCGAGGTGCTCACGGGCGCACGGACCGCTAAGATTGAGAGGTTCGGGCATGACCGCCTTTCAACGCACGGAATCGGTCGCGAGTTCTCTCGGAAAGAATGGCAGATCATCGGACGAGAACTCATCCGCCTCGGACTGGTGGGACAATCGTCCGAACTGCTGTCGACCGTCCATCTCACACAGCAGGGTCGAGACTGGCTGAAAGCCGGAAGACCGCTTGAACTCACGCGCCCCAGCGCAACCCAGTTGCCCGACCCCGTGCCAGCCGCCGCGGAAGATACGCCCGCTAAACCCACGCGCAGCAGGTCAATCAGTCCGCCCTCCAAACCCGCTAGCCCGCGAAAAGGTCCATCCATCCCCGCCGCAGCCTCCAGCCCAATCTCCGATGCGGACGAAGATTTATTCCAAAAACTCCGGCAGTTACGGAAGGAGATCGCCGACGAAAGGGGCGTCCCACCATACGTCGTGTTCCCCGATGTTTCCCTGCGCCAAATGGCGGCGGCTAAACCGCTCGATCTGCACCAGTTCTCAACCATCAGCGGCGTGGGCGAACGGAAGCTCCGCGATTTTGGCGAGATTTTTGTCGACGCAATTCGGCGCTTTTCTGGCACTATCGGGCACTCCTAAACGTTTCAACATCCGCTGACCGAAGCCTCACCCCAGCACGGCGGCCCTCTTTTACTCTATCATGTGCGGCATCGTAGGTTATATCGGTTCACAGCAAGCGCTCCCCATCCTGCTCGAAGGCCTGAAGCGGCTCGAGTACCGCGGCTACGACAGCGCCGGAGTCGCTCTTCTGCACGCTGGTGCGCTCGACATCCGAAAAAAGGCGGGACGAATCGGCGATCTTTCGTCACACCTCAAGTCCGCACCGCCAAAAGGTTCGACCGGCATTTCCCACACGCGTTGGGCAACCCACGGAGGTGTGACAGACGCGAATGCGCACCCCCACTGCGACGCATCCGGCCGCCTCTGCCTCGTGCATAATGGCGTCATCGAAAACTACGCTCAACTTCGAGCGCAACTGACCGCCGAAGGCCATGTGTTCAAATCCCAAACCGACACGGAAGTCCTCGCGCACTTGGTCGGTCACGAACTTCAGAATCTCCTCTCTTCTCAATCAGAGACGCTGCCCGACCGGACTCTGCTCCTCGACGCGCTGCGCCGCGCGCTGCGCCAAATCGTCGGGACATACGGCATTGCCATGGTCCATGCCGACGTGCCTGACGCCATCTTGGGTGCACGCCGTGGGAGCCCACTCGTGCTCGGAGTCGGCACAGGCGAGCACTTCCTTGCGAGCGATGTCAGCGCAATCGTAAACCACACAAAAGACGCGGTTTATTTGAAAGATTTCGATCTGGTCTGTCTGGGTTCGGAGGGCTTCGAAATCAGCAGCCTTGCGGGGAATCCCGACGACCCAGCGGCCTACGAGATTCAACGTGTGGACTTCGACAGCAAAGATGTGGAGAAGGGCGATTATCCGCACTTCATGCTGAAAGAGATTTTTGAACAACCCGACACCATCCGGGACGCAATGCGAGGCCGTCTTTCCGTGGAAGAGGCCACGGCAAAACTGGGCGGCTTGAACATGACAGCGGCCGAACTCCGCACCATCGAACGCGTCGTCTTCACCGGCTGCGGCACCGCTGCCCACGCCGGAATGGTCGGCGAATACTTGGTGGAGCAACTCGCGCTGATCCCTTCAGAAGTCGAGTTCGCAAGCGAGTTCCGCTACCGCAACCTCCCGCTTCCCAAAGATACGCTCGTGTTCGCTCTCAGCCAGAGCGGCGAAACAGCCGACACGCTCGCAGCACTTCGCGAAAGCCAACGGAAGGGCATCCGGACCCTCGGCATCTGCAACAATGTCGCATCCACCATCGCCCGCGAGAGCGACGGCGGCGTGTACATGCATGCAGGCCCAGAAATCGGTGTTGCTGCCACCAAAAGCTTCACAAGCCAGTGCACCGTTCTCACCCTCGTCGCATTGCTGCTCGGACGAATCCGCCATCTCTCCTCAGGCCAAGGTCTTGAGATCCTCCGCGAACTCGAGGTTCTCCCCGATAAAGTTCGACGAATCCTCGCGCTGGACTCCCAAATCCGTGCAATCGCAACGAAGTACGCAAACGTGCAATCAATGATGTTCCTCGGGCGGAAGTTCAACTACCCCGTCGCACTCGAGGGGGCCCTGAAAATGAAGGAAATCTCCTACATCCACGCAAGCGGCCACCCCAGCGCAGAACTGAAGCACGGCATCATCGCGCTCATCACGCCAGACGTGCCGAGCGTCTTCATCGCTCCGGAAGATTCCGTGTTCGAAAAAAACCTGAGCAATATTGAGGAAGTCAAAGCTCGCAAAGGACCTGTCATCGGAATCGGTACAGAGGGAAGCCGCCTGGCTGAAGTCTGCGACGATGCCATCCTGATCCCCCATTGCCCCGATTACCTTTCCCCCATCCTGACCTCCATCCCGCTTCAACTCCTCGCTTATCACACCGCAGTCGCTCGGGGTTGCGACGTCGATAAACCCAGAAACTTGGCCAAGAGCGTCACCGTCGAGTAGTCGGGAGGCAGAAAAGTTTCCCGAGGCGGAAGCTCGACAACAGCTCCTTTGAGTGAGCAATCCGGAGGAGATAAAATGGTTCAAGGAACCGTTGCTATCGTGACGAACCCGCCCGAACAGTCCGGCGGGAACGGCCACGCATCTACCACTACCACAGAGTGATCCTGCGTCGCCGCCTCGGCTGATCGCCTCGAGCTACCGCGCCTGTTCCGTAACAACCTCCCAGACCAAGCGGAAGCGGCTGAGAAACGGTTCGAGATACGCGCCGAAAAAGACCCAAGCCAAAGCCGCCACCGAAAGAAACGGCCCAAACGGGATACGCGCCGCCCAGTCCCGATGGCCCATCAGAGACGCCAGCACCGCCCACAGCGAACCCACGCAGGCCCCGCCGAACACCGTCACCACAGCCCCCTTCCAACCCAAAAACGCACCAACGCCGGCCATCAACTTCACATCCCCAAAACCCATCGCCTCACGGGGTAAACTGAGCCGTGTAACCTCCAACTCGATTGAATCGACCGCATTCAAATCGTACAAGCTGCCACCTACGATCCAGCGTTCCAGCGCAGCCTCCACCTCTCCGGCAGTCACCTCCACAACGCCCCCATTCGAAAGCGCTAACCGCATTCGCGTGAAGCCCAGTCGCACGCGATCCCCCTTCCGATAGAACAACTCATTCCAAGAAGACGTCTCCCCATCGAACCGGATCTCCGCCAAATCTCCCATCCGCCGCCACTCGAACCGCACCGGCTCCTCAAACGCATACTTCACAGTTCCCAAGAACCGTTTCCCCAGCTCCGCCACCAACCAAAGCATGCCAAACCCTGTTGCAGCACCAATCAACGATGCGCCCAATCCACTCTTCCACCCCACCACCCCATGCATCGCTGGAACCAAGGCCGAACACGCCACTCCAATAACCGCCAACCCAAGCGTCGTCTGATCAGGCAACAGATAAAACTCCACATCCACCACTGCACCAACCAGTAGCAGTGAGGAAAATATCCAGAACGGCAACACCATCCGCACATCCACCAACCAGAAATGCGCAGCCACCGAGGCGAAAATCAGCGCCGTCGCAAGCTCCACCACCGGATACCGCATCGGAATCTGCATCCCACACCCCCGACAACGCCCCCGCTGCACCAGCCACGACACCACTGGCACATTTTCTAACCAGCCCAACGAACGCTGACAGCTCGGGCAAAACGATCGCCGAGGCTGGTTCACCGACATCTCTCGTGGCCACCGATAGATGCAAACATTCAAGAACGAGCCAACACACAACCCCGGCAGCAGCGACAGCAACGCCACCCACGGAAGCATCTGGGGAGTCGTCCATCTTTCCATAAACGATTCCCCCTCGCGCTTTCCCTCCGCCGTCGATCGCTTACAAAATCGCCCCCATCAAGCGGGCTAGCAATCCGTCGATCGACACCCGCTCCTGCTGCATCGAATCGCGATGACGCAACGTCACCGTATCCGCCTTCTCCGGTCCGTTCTCACCCACCGTATCGAAATCAATCGTGACGCAGAACGGTGTGCCTGCTTCATCCTGCCGCCGATAACGCCGACCGATCGCACCCGCGTCGTCGTAATACACGTTCATGTGCGGACGAAGCAAATCCCTCACTTCCAATGCTTTCTTTACGAGCTCCGGCTTGTTCTTGAGCAAAGGGAAGATCCCGACCTTGATCGGCGCCACACGCGGATGGAATCGCAGCACGGTACGCGTCTCGGTCTGTCCCTTGTCATCTGTGACTTGCTCCTCGTCGAAGGCCTCGCAGATCAGGGCAAGGATCAACCGGTCAACGCCCGCGGAGGGCTCGATCACGTGCGGCACGTATTTGGTGTTCGCCTCCTGATCAAAATACTCCTGCGATTTCCCCGAATGCTGCTGATGCTGGGTCAGATCAAAATCGCCGCGCGCCGCAATTCCCTCCAGCTCCTGCGTCCCAAACGGGAACCGGTACAAAATGTCGACCGTAGCCCGAGCGTAATGCGCCAGCTCGTCCTTCTTCTGCCAATACTCCTCCAGCGATGTGCGCTTCAACCCAATCCCTTCGTACCACCGCATACGTTCCTCAACCCAGTACTTGTGCCAAACCTCCCAGCCCCAGTTGGGTGCAGGTTCCGTCAATGACGTCTCCGCGAGCCTCGCCACCGCCCCCGCACTCTTCTCGACCACCTCATCCGGCTTGATGAAAAACTCCAACTCCATTTGCTCGAACTCACGCGAACGGAACGTGAAGTTCCGTGGAGTCACCTCATTGCGGAACGCTTTGCCAATCTGGCAGATGCCGAACGGGACCTTCACCCGTGAGGTCTCCAATACGTTTTTGAACTGCACAAAAATCGCCTGAGCCGTCTCAGGCCGTAAATACGCCACATCCTCCTCCGTCGCCGCCGGTCCCACATAGGTTTTGAACATCAGGTTGAACGGACGCGGCTCCGTCAACTCCCCGCCGCAATGCGGACACGGCGTCGCCGGTGCAGTCGCTCCAACCGGGGTCGCCAATGCCTCCAACGCAGCCTTCGCGGAATCCAACTTACCCGCCTCGCCAGTCGCCCGAACCACCGGCGCAACCTCCTCCGGCTTCTGCACGAACGCGAGATTCGGAAGCGCCTTCCCTCCCTTCCCAGAAGCCCACTTCAGCAGCGCCTCAGCATCCACTTTCCCCCCAGAAACCAATCCCTCCAACGCCGTAATCCAAGGCGTCGCTCCAATCATCTCCCAAACCTGATCTGACCGAACAAGCTTCTTGCAGCTCCGGCAAGTCGACATCGGATCAGAAAAGGTGTCCACGTGCCCCGACGCCTTCCAAATCTTCGGATGCATGATGATCGTGGCCTCCAGACCCACAATATCATCTCGGAGACGCGTCATGCTCTTCCACCACAACTCTTTCACGTTGCGCTTCAACTCCGCCCCAAGCGGGCCGTAATCCCAAAACCCATTCAAACCCCCATAGATCTCGCTTGATTGAAAGATCAGTCCGCGACGCTTGCAGAGGCTCACAATCTTCTCCATTCGGGACACGTTAGGGGCAGTTTGACTCATAGGATTTGACGAAAAAGGATGCCCCCCCCCTTCCGACGCGGGAAGCCCTTTCTGCACCGCGCAGAGACTGGCTTAATCCAGAAACATCCGCAATGAACGGCCCCCGCGAAGGGGAGCAAAACTTTGTGTCGCATGTCCGTAAACCCTGCAGAGATTAGTCCCGTCCTCCCTATGCACAAACTCCTGTCCCTCACCCTCTCAATCTCCCTCGTGGCGGTCGCAGCTCCGCAACCAGACGGCCCACCACCGCTTCCCGCAGGCTCCGATGGATCCCTCCTCGCACACGGCATCTACGCCACCCATGCGCCCGTGGCTCATGAGACAGTTGCAATCAAAACCTCGCTCCCACTCACCTTCGGGAAGAGCAACCGCATTGCATTCGTGGGCAATACCCTTCTGGATCGCGCCCAATCAGAAGGACACTTGGAAACAGCACTGCAACAAACGTTTCCAGGTTTAGAACTGACCTTCCGAAATCTCGCGTGGTCCGCCGATGAGGTTGACCTTCAACCACGCCCCGACAACTTTGCGTCCCAGTTACAACACCTGACCCACACCAAGGCCGACGTCGTCATCGCCGCTTGGGGTTTCAATGAGTCGTTCCGCGGAATCGAGGCAGTTCCCGATTTCAAAAATCGTCTCGGCAACTGGATCGACTCAATCGCGACCCACGCATTCAACGGTTCATCCGGTCCACGTCTCATCCTGCTCTCGCCGACCGCCAACGAAGATATTCCCGGGGTGCCGGCGGGCACACTCAACAACAACCGCCTCGCCGAATACTGCCGCGCGATGCGCGAAGTTGCCTCCGATCGACAGGTCGGATTCATCGATCTCTTCAACCCGACTCTCCAACTTCTCGGACGCGAGAAAACTCCCTTCACGATCAACGGGGTTCATCTCACCAGTGCAGGCGACCGATGGGTCGCCGAAATCATCCATCGCGAACTTACGGGGAAATCCGCACCGCTCCCCAACGAGGAGTTGCGAGCGGCAGTGGTCGATAAAGATGCACAACACTTCCGGAGGTATCGTCCGCTCAACACGTTCTACTACACCGGCGGACGGAATAAAGATTACGGATATCTCGATTTCTTGCCCGCGATGCGGAACTTTGACGTGATGGTCGCCAACCGCGACCAACGGATCCACCAGATTGCACAAGGCAAGACGTTCAAGGGACGTCCCGTGGATGATACAAATCTCCCTCCGTTGGAAGCGGTCACACAGGGCAAGGGTGCGAATGAGTGGCTTGAGCCTGAGGACGAACTCTCCGCTTTCAAAGTGGATCCGCGTTTCGAGGTGAACCTGTTCGCCTCCGAGAAACAATTCCCCGAGCTCGCACGCCCCATCCAGATGCGATGGGACGCAAGGGGCCGACTGTGGGTTTCATGCTCCACAACCTACCCGCACACCTATCCCGGCGCAGAGCCCAACGACAAGATCATCATCCTCGAAGATACCGACAAAGACGGGCGCGCGGACCGGTGCACCGTCTGGGCTGACCGACTGCACATTCCGCTGTCCTTCGAACTCACAGCGAAAGGTGCGTATGTTTCGGAACAGCCTCATCTGACGCTGATTGAAGATACTGATGGAGATGGGAAGGCGGACCGCAGAGAGAAGGTGCTCACCGGCTTCGGCTGCGAAGACAGTCACCATTCCCTTCACGATTTCGTTTGGACGCCGGATGGTGATCTCCAGATCCGAGAATCCATTTTTCATCACTCGCAAATCGAGACGGCTTACGGTCCGGTGCGATTGAAGAACAGCGGCTGGTTTCAGTTCACCCCGTCAACCCAGCGCCTCACAGCCTTCGGAAGTTACCCAAGCACAAACCCTTGGGGAGTCACGTTCGACCAGTGGGGGAACCACGTTGCAAGCCACCCCATCTTCGCAAACGCATTCAGTGCCGCGAACCCGCCATACCCCGCGCAACACCCCGCTGCAGGGAAGCTCCCCGCGTATTCGGGAACGTGCGGACAGGAGTTCATCGATTTCCCGATGTGGCCCGCCGACCTGCAAGGCTGCTTCGTCAAAGCACGTTACAAACCCACAAACCGAATCGAACTCCATCAATGGCTCGAGAAAGAAGGCCATTACGAGGAGAACTATCTCGGGGATTTGCTGTTCTCCAGCAACCTCAGCTTTATTCCTGTGGATGTGGGGTTTGGCCCCCGTGGCGACCTGTTCGTTTGCGACTGGTACAACCCAGTGAAAGGACACGCGCAGTACTCCCTCCGGGACCCACGCCGGGATCGCACCTCGGGCCGCATTTGGCGCATCTTGCCCAAAGGGGCGACGCTTCAAGAGCCTCCAGCCATCGCGGGGGCACCGGTGCCCGCGCTCCTAGAAAATCTGGGCCGGCAGGAATCCCGCTACCGGTACTGGACTCGTCGCGAACTACGCGAACGACCCGCTGAGGAGGTGGACGCCGCCCTCGGCGATTGGATTAAGCAACAATCGGGGACATCCAGTGAAGGCGCCCGACGGCTCACCGAGGCTATGTGGATTGCGCGAGGAATCGGAAAACCTCGGATTGAGCTGATGCAGGCCCTCGCCACAAACGCAGACCATCATGCTCGGGCCGCAGCAGTGCGCATGCTCCGCCACTGGCACACCCAAGCTGGACACCAAAGCATCTCTTTGCTCGCGCAAGCCGCGGAAGACCCATCCGGTTTGGTCCGTCTCGAAGCAGCAATCTCGGCGAGTCACATCGGTGGCAAAGATGCGTACAACGCCATCATGCCCATCATGCATGGACCGATGAGCGATCATCTTCGCTACGCGCTTGCATGCAGCCTCGGATCCGAAGGGATTCGAAAGGTCTGGGAATCCGACCCCGCCGCCTCCGCGATGGTCACTAGCTTCCTCCGCGCCGCCTCAATCCGAGGAGGAAAACTGACCGTCAATCGGCAAGCATCGACACCTAAAGACAGGGTCTTCGATGCGGACAAAGCCCTCGCGACCGTAGAGATTGCGACCGTCCCCGAGCGCATGCTCTTTACCCCAACGGAGTTCACCGTGAAAGCAGGACAACCCGTGAAACTCGTGGTGACGAACCCGGACCTCATGCAACACAACCTGCTGATTGTCCAACCCGGTGCCCTTGAAGAAGTGGGAACGGCCGCCAACGAAATGGCCAAGGACCCGAATGGCGTAGCCAAGCACTTCATCCCTCCAAACAATCGAATCCTCCACGCCACCAAACTGCTTGAGCCAAATACCGGACAAGTTTTGAGGTTCAACGCCCCCTCCGAACCCGGCGTCTACCCCTACGTCTGCACCTTTCCCGGACACTGGATCATTATGAACGGAAAGATGGTCGTCACCCCCTGACGACTTTCATCACACGCCGAAAGGTCTCGAGGCCCGAGCCCAAGGGCCAGAGACCTCGTAACCCTCGGAAACGCGGTCTCCGAACTAAGCCCTCTCAAGAAAACTCAGCCCGTATCCATTGATGCGAGCAAGCTTCCCGTCGGGTCCGTACATCCCGCCACCCGGGATGTTCGGGCTGTAGGCAGGGAAAGAAGGACCGCTGGTCTGCTTCGGGCCATACGGCTGAAGACGACTCGCTGCAATCGATGCGAACTCAGACGAAGCTGCCGAAACGATAAGGCTGGAAATGCCGCTAACGCTGATACCCATAGGCTGCTAACTTCAACGGATTACCGTAGGTGGTCAATCAATATTTCATCGCAAGACCCTGACTGCACGAAGGCTGCGCACCAAAGAAATCGCTAAAGTTTTTTAAATATCTCACAGGAGATTTGTCGCGCACTGACCTCAACGCGAGCCCGTGCGGCCGCGCGCTTCCGCGGGTTCGATACCACAAACAAATACTCCTTGTTCCGAAGGTGACTGACCTTCCCAACCTTCCTGCCCTGCCGGTCGTGGATGCCAATCTGGGCCCCCACATAACGCTTGTAATCCATTTCCAACGTCTCAACACGCGCGCGTCCCCCGTACATCCCTCCCAACATCTGCTCGAACTCCGCGCGATCCAAATAGCCCTCATTGCTGAACGAAACCACCGTGAGCGGCGCACAAATCGCCGCCAGAATGGCCTCCATCGCAGGCCGAAACCCCGGACGCGAGTTGAACAAGCTTCGACGATCCCGCACATCAACCCTCTTGCACGCGATTCCGTAAACCTCGGGCTTATCCCACCGGACAAGCGTCTCCCAGATATGGTAGTTCCCAAGATAGGAATGTTGATTGTAAGGCGGGTCCAAGTAAGCGACCCCCACATCAAACCGCCCCGCCGCCTCTAAGGCATCCATCCGATGCGCCTCAGAGCGTCCCGCAGAAATCCGCCCCAAAACCGCCGGCATCCGAAGCTCCAGCGTTCGATGCGAACGGGCCGCCCACTGCTTCAGGAATGCCATCTGCAGACCCGCCGTCGAATCCACGCGATCCGCCGCCTCCATCAGCGAAACCAACAACACCGCCTCCAGATGCGGCTCCAACCCCTTCCCCGCTATCGCCTCCCGAATAGCATCAATGCGCTCTCCGTTGTGCGGCTGAAAAAAGCGTGAACGCTCGCAAAACGTCTCCGTGAAGTACCCCGGAACCCCACGCAACCCATTAAACTCCTTAATCAATCGCTCCGCAT
>JACCEB011864473.1_pt1 | contig 19955 bp, 16 predicted proteins | sample 7454761 | NCBI WGS metagenome assembly JACCEB01 (sample SAMN15323454, study PRJNA562643) | freshwater metagenome | isolation source: river surface water | place: USA:Blue River Watershed | collected 2017-08-18 | reverse complement strand
TCTTCATTTTGTTTTATTATATTGTCTTTTGATTTACATGATTTTAAATGCCGTCTCATGTGTGTATATGCTGAAAATGTTTTATTACAATACATGCAAATTTTATTATCTGTTAATTTAGTTTCTTTATCATTTTCATTAATACTATTTATATTATTTATATTACTATGATCATTTATGGTCATACTTTGGTCATCATCATGCACATTTGTGGTCATATTTTGGTCATTGTTTTTTTCATTTTTATGATATTTATTTTTATGATGCCACATACTTTTATATGTTTTATATATTTTATTGCAAATTATACATGTATATTTTTTAGTTTCCATTATATAATTTTAGATTAATTCTTTATATCAATTTAATACATCCATTTTATATCCATTTCAAATATCCATTTTATATAAAAACTCAGGGGGGAGAATGATATTCAATAAAGTATTTATAACCTTTGGTTTTAATATTTCTATTATACAGAACTTTTATACAGGGTATAAATTAAACTAAAAATTTATAAAATGAAGTATTATTTAAATTTTTAACAACAATTACTATTGTGTTCTATCTAAACACAATTTCACAAACTGATGATAATTAAAAACATTTTATATTTTGATTTTTTTAAATGCTTTCTTCATTTCCTTACCAGCTTTGTTCATTGTATTAGAAACAGTTTTAACTTCATTACTATGAATACAATTATCTATAACATTAACTGCTGTATTTACATCTTTTTGTATTTGATGTGTATCAACAGAAACTGCTAAATCAACTTCTAAACCGACTATAGCTGCTACATCACCTGATACTCCAATAGTTGCTTTTCCATCTTTATAAGTCGCACATCCACCTCCACCAATTTCTAAATGTTCTCCAAATGTTACGCCACCACTTGCTGTTCCACTTGCTTCTCTTAAATTAATTGTATTACTTATATCTACACCAACATAAGAACCAGATGATAAACCACCATTAACATCAACACCGTTTTTCCCAACACTAGCTGATGCAGATAATTCTGTTCCAGATTTAGCATAAGCATCAATTGAAGAACTATTACCTAAACCATAAGAACCTACGGTTATATTAGATGTAACATGAACTTCAGTTGTATCAGAATATTCAACATTAACAAAAACATTTTTATTTTCTAATCCAGCAGATGCAGAAGCAATAGTTCCAGTTTTTGCACTTGCACCAATATCTACTGATGCAATATTATTTGATACACCTATGGATGCACTGGCTTGAATTGAATTATCAATAGACACAGATACATTAGTATTTGTTACTTCTACAGAACTAGTAGGTTGAGTTTTAATTTCAACTGACATATAATAAGCTTATAATTTATTTTATAACCAACTATCCCAAATTGTTTAATTGTTTCAGTTATATTATAATGTTCACTTATTGTGATACCTATCTATTCATCTTCGGAATAAACGAGTTTAAATTCATATTCACTTAATGTAAAATTTGTTTTTAATCTTTTTTGTAGTTTTTCCATTTCTTCTTTTGCCATACGTTCTCGTTCTTCCTCTTCCTCTTGTTCTCTTATTTTCTTTTCGATTTCAGCTCTTTCAATCGCATTTTCTTCTTCAATTTCTTCTTGTTTTTTTCTTCTTTCATAAGCTTCAATTAAAGGATTATAGTTTGCATATGGATTTCTTTCTACGCGTTTAGGTTGAGTAGATGCACAATATACAAAATCTTCATATTCTGGATTTTTAGTAGCATATTCAATATTACTATTATACAAACTTGAATTATTACTATCATGATAATCATTTATACTTTCCATTTTATAATTATAATTATACATAATTATAATTATAAATCAATTATCAGAAAAATTAATTATTTATATTCTTTTACATAAAAGTAATAAAATAATTATTATTAATATTATATACATTAAGCTATATTGTGGCATATTACAACCACCATAACAGTGTTTTAAACAAGGTCCTTGACAATTACAGCTAGATTTTTCCATATAAATAATCTTAGATTAAATCTATGATTAAATCTATGATTATAATAATGATAACTGAAAATGTAATTTACGATTATATAATTGTTGGTGGTGGTATTGGAGGATTATATGCTAATTATAAATTATTAAATAAAGGTAAAAATGGCTTATTATTAGAAAAAAATGATCATTTTGGTGGAAGAGCGTTTGAAATGAATTTTCATGGAAATTTAATTAAATTAGGAGCAGGTATAATTGCAGAACATAATACTAATTTATTATCACTATTAAAAAAATTAAATATTAAAATGTCTAAATTCAAAGCATATAATGATACAAATTTTGAAGATTACAGAATGGGTGATGCAATTTGCGACATTAAACACATATATGAAAAACATAAAAAAACTATAAAAAGCAAAGAATATACTATGAAACAATTTTTAATTAAATATTTTGGACCTACATTTACAAAAAAATTTATATTAAATTGTGAATATCATGATTTTGTAAATTCTGATGTTGAATATTTTATAAAATATTATGATATTAATGATATGACACATGAACCATATAATGTATTAATAATTAAATGGTTAGATTTAATTAATAAATTAGTTAGAAATAATTGTCACAATAATATTACTGTTTTAAATGTTACAAAAGATAATAATACATATAATGATACATTTAATGTAATTACTAAAGATAATATATTTCAATGTAAAAAAATTATATTTGCAACAACATTAAAACCACTCATTAAATTATCAAAAAATATAATTAATAATAATATAATTAATTATAAAAAGTATATAGGAACTGTTCCATTTATTAAAATATTTTGTTATTATAAAAATGGATATACAGATGATTTTTCTTATTTTACAATTGTTAATAATAAATTACAAAACGTTATTAAATTTAATAAAAATATTTTAATTGCTTCATTAAGTGATAGTAAAAATGCTTTATACTGGAATAAAATTAAACAATTAAGTAAAGAGAAACAAATTAAAATAGTTAGTAAATATTTAGCTGGATTGAATTTTAAAGGAACTATAAATGATATTTTAATTACATTTTGGGATGAAGGAATTCATTATTATAAACCAAATAAAGATTTACATAAAACAATTAAGAAATTATCTAAACCTGCAAAAAATGTATATGTTGTTGGAGAAATAGTATCATATAAACAAGGATGGGTAGAAGGTGCCATTGAATGCGTTGATAGAGTATTATAATATTAATAAGGTTTAGGTTTAGTTTATTTGCTTAAAATACTAATTTTCTTTTCATATAATCCTTCTAATTTCATTTTAACTAATTCTTCAGATGTATGAATACGTAATAATTCTTTTAATTCCTTCTTCTTCTCCAAATTAAACGCTTGAAGTTTATATAATTTAATAATTTTATTATCTTCAGATTCAATATATATTTTATCATTTACAAATAATTGTATATAAATACCAATAATATTAATACTATTTAATTGAATTGATAAAGCCTGTTTTTCTGTTACTAATTTTTGTATTTCATCTCTTTTTTCTTGTAATAATAAATTTTTTTGAGTTGAGTATTTAAAATTTTGAGGAATCCTTCCAGTATCAGGTGATTTTTCAATATCTTGTAATTTTTGTTGAATTGAAAGTATAATACCATCTAATTCTTTAATATCAGTAATTAATTGATTATATTTCTTCACATCAAATTGATTAGTTATTTTAATTTGATAATTAAGAATAATAATTTTTTCATAGACTTTTTCTAATGCATCTAATTCCATACAAATTTGACCCATATCTTTATATTTTTCTAAATATTCATCAATTTTAGATTTTTTATTTAATGGACATTCTATATAATAGCAATTATGATATGAGTGTCCTTTCATATTCGTAAAGCGAATGTTACAATTATAACAAAGATCTTTTACTGATGCAAATTCATGCTCTAGACTTTTAATCATCCAATCATCTAATTCTAATTTTGTATAACTACCACCGCGAACTTTCTCTATACCATATTTCATCATATATTTTTTAGTAATTTTATCTTCATCTAATGGGTCTTTTGATTTAAATGTTTCTACTAGTTTAATTGGTTTATATTTGGATGTAAAAGCACAACTTTGGAAATTCTTATGCTGACTAAATCTAACACCAACATCAATAGTTGTTTTTCCAATATAATAATAATTGTCTTGACATTCAATAACATAAATATTAAAAAAGTCTTGAACACTTTCAACACAATCTTTACAAATTTCTTCAGTTTCACTTATTTCATCATAACAAATAGGACATTCGTTAATCATTTATTAATTATAAAATTAATGTTAAATTATAATTAATATATTAATCAATTTTTATTAGTAATATAATAACCTTTGATTTGTGTAGACGTTTTGAACGTCTTATTAGCTTAGCTAATTACATTAATCAATTTTTCTAATCTTATATCACCTACGGTGATTATTTTTATTAAGACTTGTTTAATAAAAATTGATTGGGGGATTGAAAATTAAAGATTTTAAATCCTCACAATTAACTTTCTAATATTATCATGGGAAAAATTGAAATAATTTTTTATTATAACAATTTAAGAATTAATGATATGTCTATGATTCACCCAAATCATAATACTAATGATATTACTACTAGTATCCTTCGTGGATTGACTATTAGTATCGACACTGATGCTTTTATTACAATTAAAAATGAAGAACCTATTGATGTACCATATCCAGATGACGATGGTTATATTACTATACATACACATACTGATTGTAGCTTCTCTTTTAAATCATCAAATGTTCGTATTATTCAGAATGGACTCAATTTAGAAATATTTAGATGCAAATATTTTTGTAATATTTCGCAAAAATCTATGGAATTTGTATTTGATATTTTTGACGGACATATTATTAATAAACATCGTATTATGGTTCAGGAACCTAGAACGGATGGTCCTAACCTTAACCCAGCATACTATATTTCTGCTGGATATTATAATGAAGGCCGTAGTACTCGAGAAGGTAATGGAGTTAGATGTGGCTATAGTATGTTTTTTGTTTTTGATATTGAAGATACGCGTGAAAAATCAACCTACTCAGTAAAACAATTACTTGATATTCAGCCAAAAGAACTTGTTGATAGAATTGCATTCTATTTGGGTTGTAATAAATCTAAATATGAATACACGCTTACTGATTTTCCAGTTATTTTTGAAACAAAATATAAGGGAGAAATACCAAAATACTTATCTATACATCAGCTTAAGAAACTCTATGAATTAGGAGTTCTTAAGATTGCTTTTGAATATAACTATGATGTGTATATGTTATCAGATGAATCTTTTGATTATATCTATGATTTGTATATGTCATCATTAGATAGTCATTATTATTATAAGGATTTTATAAAAACATTTGATTCCAAAGAAAAAATGAATCAATTTAGTGAAAAATTTATTTCTAATTTCTTTAAAAATGTATTATAATATTCATATATTTTATTTAATCATCTTATCTGGAGAATAAGCATGCATAATTAAAATAATATGTTGTTTTGTTGGTAGTCCTTTAAATTTACCCTCTGTGTAATATAATGGCGTATGTCCGTGTTTTATTTGTCCCATTCTTGAATTAAGAAAACTAATGCGATATGAATAATAGTCCTGACCATCAGGTTTATTTTTTCTGACTGGAATATATTGTAATTTATTAGCTTTACCACCAACTTCTTTATACATTGCTAAAAATCCTTTATCAGTCCTAGTTCCTTTTTTTAATCCACGTGCTACTTCACTAACACCATATAATTCTGCTATTTTTTCATATTTAGCAATTGTTTTTAAACTAAGCCATGGATATTTTTTATCTTCTGATGCTTTTAATTTAGTATAATCTTTTAACCATTTTTTAAATACAACCATTGCTTTCTTCATATCATCTGTAATATGCGGATGATATTTTGCTCTATTATACATTGTATTGATTACATCAAATTGATAACGAAGAGAACGTTTTGAAATTAAATTAATAGTATGATTAGCCGTATTACTATCCTTAAATCCAGTATTTTTTAAAGATTTATCTGGATGTAGATCATTATATAGCTCACCTTTTGGCATTAAATAATAGTAGAATATAAAATAAAATGTTTTTACTTTTTGATCTTAAGAATATCAATATAATCGTCCAAAAGATTAATAGTCATTTTTGTTTGGTTGGCTTGCTGTAATTTGATAAAATCAGGTGACAAGGATTTTGAAAAAGACCATAATTCAATATGAAAACCATCATAATAAATAGCATAGTTTAGCATCTCAGGTAAAGACATAAGTCCTTTATATGGAATAGAACCATCTCCTGATACTAAAATGATAGTCTTTACATGGTCACTACGTTTTCTATAAACAATCCCTGTAATAGTTGATTGAACTGCACAATTTATAACTGATATATTTGAAGGCATTTCATTACAAACAAATCCGTGTCTATAATCAAATTTTGTCCATATATTTTTCAAATACTCAACTTCTTTTATTGATTTACCCAATCCAAATATTGCCTTGAATTCGATATTACGACCGGCTTCAATTATTCTAACCATTCTTTCAATATCTAAATTGTCAATTGAAAGAATAGAACCTTCTAGAAAAGATGGCCAATGTATAACAATACTAGGATTATGCATAGGCATCATTTCATACAGTGTTTGTCGTTTTGGAAATGCCGGGTCTGGTATTATAGTTTGAGCAACTTGAGCAACTTGAGCAACTTGAGCAACTTGAGCAACTTGAGCAACTTGAGCAACTTGAGCAACTTGAGAAACTTGAGCAACAGGAGCAACTTGAGCTGCATTTGTATCCTTTTTATCCTTAGCAAGCTTTTGTGCCCACATATCTTTAACTGTTTGAGAAACTGGAACAACCCTTGAAGCCCATGTAGGCTTTGGATAAGTTCTATTCGTATCTTGTGTTGGCGTCTGTGATGTTAATCCAGAATTAAGAGGTGTTTTATTGATAGGAGTATAATTAACTGCCATCAAAATCAAATTAAAATAATATTATGTATATAAAAAAATATTCAATTTTTATTATTATATATTGATTTATTTCAAGTTTATAAATTATATTTTATATTCACCTACGCTAATAACTTTATTATATAGTTTATTGTATAAATCTTTATGTTTATCCTTATTTAATTTTGATAACAATTCTAAATCTTCAATAACAGTATTTTCATAAAATATATCTTCTTTTAATAATTTAATAACATTTTCATTATTATTAATTGTATTGTATATCATATTCTCATTTCTAAAATTATCATATTTAATCTTACATAATGTTGGTTTTAATAATAACTTTATAATATTATTATAATAATTATTAGTAGGATAATTATTAATTACTAAGTTTATTTTCATCTCTGCTTCAGCACATAATTTATCAATACAATAATCTCTTATTTCAACCGGAATATCATTATTACCTTTAGTATTATGATACCAAATAACACTCTCTGCTAAATAGATATTAGATAAAATATCCGCCATATGACCTGAAATCATTTGATCTGATTTAATTTTACCACCCATTAAAGCAACAAAGTTAACTAAATTCGCATATTTTTTAACTAAATTTTCTAATCTACTAAATCTATTATTATTATTAATAAATAAATTAGAAAAATATAATTTAGTGCAAAATAACACCATACTATTAAATTCTTTTTTAAATTTATTCAAATCATTTGTTTGAATAGCATCAAATATACTATAAATATATGGATGAGATTTATTTAACCCTTGTCCAAAAATAATTAAACTACGAGTTAATGTATTAGAACCTTCTACTGTTATACCAATAGGACTTGAATTATAAAATTTAGTAAAGAAATTATTTGGACCTACGCAAATTGCACTACCTGCATATATATCCATACCATTTAATAATACTTTACGTGCTCTTTCCGTTGTTTGTTGTTTCATAATAGCTGTTAATACTGATGGAACTGCACCACTATCTAAAATATGAGATGTAAAAGCGACAGATGATTGAATAACCCATGTATTATAAAACATTTCTAAGAATTTTTCACGAACACCTTGCATATTTCCAATTTCTATTTTAAATTGCTCTCTATGTTTAATATAATTATATATGCCATACGTAATTGCTTTGGATGTTCCATTAGCACTTGCAGGTAAACTAACTCCACGTCCAACAGCTAAACATTCCATTAACATTTGCCAACCATTGCCTGCCATTTTTTCTCCACCAATAATTTGTTCTAAATCAATTTGAATTTTACCTTTTAATGTTCCATTTGGAAACCCAGCATTATTTGGATTATGATAAGTTTCTTTAATTAATCCAGGATGATTCTTATCAATTAATGCTAAAGAAATACCGGTTCCACTGGGGGAACCGTTCCCCCCTGTTTTTAATAAATTATCAGGGTCTTTTAAATTAAATGCAATACCTATTAAATCAGCTATTGGTGCTAAAGTAATATATCTTTTATTTAATTCTATTTCAATATATCTATTTTCACCAATTTTTTTTACAATACCAACATCAATATTACCAGTTGCATCACTACCATTATGAGGTCCAGTTAATCCAAAACATGGGATTAATTTACCAGATGCCAATTTAGGTAAATACATATTTTTTTGTTTTTCAGTTCCATAATGTTGTAATAATTCACCAGGACCTAATGAATTAGGAACCATAGTTACAACAGCAATTGATGGATTATAGGAAGCCATCATTGTAAGAATTTTTGATTGGGTCGAGATAGATAATCTATTACCATCAAACTTATTATCAATTATCATTCCTAAAAATCCCATATTTCCTAATTCTTCCATTAAATTATTAATATTAATTTTATTATTTAATGGATAAACATTTGATTCTCCATATTTTTGTAAAATAAGTTTTGTCTTTTCAATCATATCATTGCTATGATTATCATCACTATGATTATCATTACTCTGATTATTATCATTCTGATTTTTTTTTAGTTTATTATAATTAATTTTACCACTAAATATATCTCTATCAATACTAACACCTCCTGATTTAAGAGCAATTAATTCAGTTTGAGATATTTTTGGAATTATTTTTTTAACATTATTAAATAATCTTGAATACATATTATTATTAATTAAAAATAACAGTTTAAATAAAATAAATTTATTATGAAATAAATATTTTATATTCAATAATAATTTATGTAATATATATAATATATATTATATATGTCTAATTATAATAAATATTTAAAATATAAAACAAAATATTTAAATTTATTAGAAAATATTAAAAACCAAAAAGGTGGTATACTAGTAGATTTACCTTTGGAAATTATATATAGAATAATGAAACAAATGGACGATGATGATAAAATTAAAATAGCAATATCATTACATGAAGTATACCCAAATATTGTATATCCAATTAGTTTGACAAATAATTGGTCTTTTAGACAACTAATAACACCAGGACCACTAGGTTGGTCATATGCACAAAAATTTAGAATAGCTAATTTAGAAATAGAAGAATTAGATAATTTAAGACAGTTATTATATATTAATCCACGAAATAGATTATCATTAAGAAGTTTAACATTTGGTAGATATTTTAACCAACCATTAGGGAATTCTTTAGCATCATTAACATCGTTAACTCATTTAACATTTGGTATGAGTTTTAATCAACCATTAGGGAACTCTTTAGCATCATTAACATCGTTAACCCATTTAACATTTGGTAGAAATTTTAACCAACCATTAGGGAACTCTTTAACATCATTAACATCGTTAACTTATTTAACATTTGGTATGAGTTTTAATCAACTATTAGGAGAATCTTTAGCTAATTTAACATCATTAACCCATTTAACATTTGATATTAGGTTTGATCAAGAATTAGGCGAATCTTTAGCTAATTTAACATCATTAACCAATTTAACATTTGGTAGAAATTTTAACCAAGAATTAGGAAATTCTTTAGCTAATTTAACATCGTTAACCCATTTAACATTTGGCATTATTTTTAATCAACCATTAGGAAATTCTTTAGCATCATTAACATCATTAACACATTTAACATTTGGTGAGTTATTTGACCAACCATTAGGAAATTCTTTAGCTAATTTAACATCATTAACACATTTAACATTTGGTAGGTTTTTTAACCAACCATTAGGAGAATGTTTATTATCATTAACATCATTAACTCATTTAACATTTGGTGGTGATTTTGAACAAGAATTAGGCGAATCTTTAGATAATTTAACATCATTAACACATTTAACATTTGGTGAGTTATTTGACCAACCATTAGGAAATTCTTTAGTTAATTTAACATCATTAACCCATTTAACATTTGGTGATTTATTTGACCAAGAATTAGGAAATTCTTTAGCATCATTAACATCATTAACCCATTTAACATTTGGTAGAAATTTTAACATACCATTAGGGAACTCTTTAGCATCATTAACATCGTTAACTCATTTAACATTTGGTAGAAATTTTAACATACCATTAGGGAACTCTTTATCATCATTAACATCGTTAACTCATTTAACATTTGATGGGTTTAACGAACGATTAGGTGAATCTTTAGCATCATTAAGATCATTAACTCATTTAACACTTAAATATTTTAACAAACCATTAGGAAATTCTTTAGCATCATTAACATCATTAACTCATTTAACACTTAACTATTTTAACAAACCATTAGGAAATTCTTTAGCATCATTAACATCATTAACTCATTTAACATTAGATGATTTTGACCAACCATTAGGGGAATCTTTGGCATCATTAACATCATTAACCCATTTAAAATTTTTTAGATTTAACAAACCATTAGATAATTCTTTGGCATCATTAACATCATTAACCAATTTAACATTTTATGAGTTTAGAAAACCAATAGGTGATTCTTTAGCATCATTAACATCATTAACCCATTTAACATTTAGATATTTAAACGAACCAATATTTAATTATCCTTTAGATAATTTAATAGAACTTACTATAAGTAGAGACTATTCATTTATTGAAACAATACCACAAAATGTTAGAATTAACTATGTATAATAATTAAATCAACTGAGGGTTATTAACTATTGTTTTATTTAAAATAAAAAATATTTAAAATATAAAATAAAAAATATTTAAAATATAAAATATTTACATTACCTCAAAAAAAATAAATTTTTTGAAATTAATATTATTAATATAAATATTTTTATTATTATTACAAGTACCACAATGGTCTTCATTTGATAAATCTATTTTTTTATTAATTGTTTTTTCACAATAATCAATTTTCCAACGACCTAATAAAACATTTGATTGGTTAGACCTAAGAGAAGACTGTAAGTCATGTTTAAAGTTTTTTAATTTAGCAATTACTAACCCTGCCGAAAGCTTGTTTATCATTATAATTATATAATTTAAATAATTAATTATTAAATCAATTTTTATAGAATTAAATATTTATGATTATTTATGAGTTTGGATTTAATTCCGTTGTACCAATTCAGTATTATGAATATTATGAATATTATTATTCTCCAACTTGAGATTAATAATATGCTCCTTCTTTGGTATTAAATCTAGCAATCCATGGCCAACCATAATAATTATCTTATTATGATTATTGTATTCAGCCAAAGTATTAATAACACGACTAAGCCATCCACCGCCCTCTGGAACATCTGGTGTTTCCTCAGTGCTAAGTTCAGATAAAATTTCATCCAATAATAAGATGGATGCATTAGATGTCAATACAATATAGATAAACATCCGTTTCTTTTGTCCTCCAGACATTTCAACTGTATCCTTACCTTTGGAATTTAATAATTCTTTTAGACCTAATCGTTCTTCAAGCCATTCATCACGCCCTTTATAATCCACTATTTCTTCTCGTGTGAATTGTGGAGTATATTCTGATGCTTGAACAATATGAAAGACACTTGACATGATATCTTTAAATGCCAAATTTTTTCTATTAATAGCACCAAAATATACATCACCGCTAAACAGATTTGATGTAAACATGCGAAGAAGAGTAGATTTACCAATACCATTTGGAGCCTCTAAATAATAGAACTTGTTACGATGAAATGTGTATGTTAGGTTAAAAATTTTTTGTGTTTTATTAGACTGATATAAATCTTCATAATAACCAAATGATGCATTCATAAAATCAACAGTATCTATCAAACCAATTGGTACTATGTTTGTATTATATAATTTATGACGCTCAAGACATTCCATCAAATTAATAAACTCATCGTAGTAAGTGTAATACTTGAATGACTTGAGATTATCAGCTAAACAACCTAACATCCAACTAATATTACTAAAATAGTGTATTTGACTAATGTTTTTGTTAACTAATGAAATGAAGGTAATAATCAAATTGGTAATCAAAACAACATATTTTTGCTTATTTTGTTGTACTTCAATCTTCTTGGTTTTATTGATTTCAAATTCAGTATCAAGAGAACATCCCATAGCTAGTTTAGTTTTTACATAAGATGAATCATCAAATTTTGTTATCGACTTGGCACCTGGTTTTGTATTTTCATACAATTTTTCATCAGTAAGATATGCTAGTAGACAAACCATACTAATACAGAAGAAGATAAATATAAACCTTATAGGATATCCATTATAATCATCCATAAAGTAGATGGAAATAGTAAAACTAACAAATGAATTCCACAACATAGGAATTATAAATAGAAAATCACGTAACTTAGATGTATCTAACATGAGGTCTTTGAATTGCTTTTGGTTGATACCTGGAATAGGAACCCCACATTGAACTTTAGCCATTTCAAGCCTCAGTTTTAATGTTTCACTCATAATACGAATTTGACGATAAGTTACATTATTGATAACAATAATATTGATATAGTCAAATAGTAATTTATAAATGATACACATCATAATATCAACATCAGTCTGAGCAAATAATTTATTAATTTGGATGTTCATATAAGATGCAACAATAGGCATCAAAATAAGACCTATCCGTGAGATGAAAGGTAAAAGCATCAATATATTGTAAATCATATGTATACACTTAATTGGTATAAATATATTAGTGAGCCAATTGTAAATGGAAAGCATACACAATTATTAAATTAGAGTTAAATAAAATATTATCAATTTTTATATATAAATCAAAGATGTTTGCATACATGGCTACTAAAACAATTTACTGTTCAAACTTACGCTTTCTAATGCGAAGAGTCAATAACTTGTCCAGGTCACCTCCTGATTTACTAAATACAGTGCATTTGTCAATGTCAAAAATGTTATTCGCATTTAATGTGGATGCTACTTGGACAAAATAAGGTAACTCGTCCAAATTATGCGGGATGGACAAAATAAAGTATCTAGCATAATAATAACCAACAATTGGATAAAGTGCTTTGAATGTCAACAATAAATCTTCTGGTAATTCAGTACGAGAAGATGCATACCAATCTGCGTCTTTTTCTTTTACACCGCAAACTAATGCTCCAATATAAATTCGTAATCTGTTGTATGTGAGGTGAGGTAATGTTCTTTCAGGACGCCCTCCCAACATTTTAACATAATTAATTATATGTAAATATTTATCAACATCAAAAGAAGGATTGTTGATGAAAAAATAATTAATAGTTGATAGATTATGATGATTTAATCCTGGAAGAACTAATGGTTCATTTAAGATAATCACTAACAATTTATTGAACACGACACTATCTGCAAATTTGACAAAATATAACAGATTCCCGTCAATTTTAAAATCTTTCGGACAGAATACCTTTAATAATGCATAACGAATGCTTGTATTATAAAGGGTTTTTGGTTGTGGAATAATACCGCCATCTATCATTACTTGCACATAATTGCGAAGAGTTGAAGCAGGGTCAATACTATTCTTAATTGCGAGATTGTTTTTATAATGATTGTCAAAAGCATTTGAACTAGCGAACTTAAAAATGTTCATTATGCAAATAAATTTGACTCTGTCTTCCAAAACAGAGCTTGATCTTGGTTTGATTGCAAATGGTAGTTTTTCTTCAATATTACTAAATGTTTTTTTGAAATGCAATGTTAATGAATCTGAATGCGATAAGATAATTTTTAGAAATGTCTTATTGCAATACATAAAGTTATACAAATCAATTGGACTCAAAAACGTTAATACCATCTGCCAAATTTCAGATGGTATCTCGTAAAAATCACAATCTGATAACAAGACACGCTTAAAATCATCAGACAAAGACGTAATTATATTTTGAATGCTACAGAGAGACATACAGATAAACATAAATATAAGAGGTATAGTATTAATAATTTATTTCAATTTTTCTGATTAAAATTTAACTTTGTTAAATTTTAATTAGAACTATAGTAATTGTTTCGACGTCTATATTAATGACGTCCGGAATTATTTCATTTTTTTATCCTCTATATATAAATTTTTTAATAAATATTTAATTCTTGTTTTAATTGTAAGTATTTTTCTTTATATTTTAAATATTTATTTTTAATCTCTGAACATTGAGATTTTAATTTGACAGGATCTTCAGTAAATGCACCATCATTTATACATTTCCATGCAACATTAGGAAATTGTTGTTTTCTGAGTTCGTCAATTAATGTTTTAAAACTAGTTTCAACTGCTGAATATGTCTCTTTTAAATAAGGAACATCAACTATTCTACCAGATGTTTCGGAACGTGATGTTGCTCTTTGAATTGCTGTTTCTACTTTTTGAACAGTAACATAATAAATCTCAATATCATAAGGTAGCTTTCTTTCTTTAATCATATTTAATAATTTTAATATCACTGTTAATGTTTTACCAGTTGTATCATAAACAAAATCAAACTTTTCACCAAGTACTCTTTCTAATATTAAGTTCATTAAAATATAATTTGCTTCTTTAAAACAAAGTGATCCATTAGCACATTCAGTAACAGATTGATTTTTATCTTTACCATAACTAGTACATTTTATATTTTCAGGTAATAATTCAGCTATTTCATCACCACTAAGAAGCACAACAGTTGGTTTCATAATAACCTTATGTATATATGTTGATTTACCTGTTCCAGGTGGACCCATTAAAATAGTGAATTTGGCATTTCTACCAGTAGGAGGTTTTTTACCAGAAAAAAACTTTTCAACTATGGTTTTATGTAAAGCAGCTCTTGAAGCAAATTTTGCTATATCTTCTGGTGTTAAATTATTCAAATCTTTAATATCTTGACCAGGACATGTAAAAGCTTTAAGGTCATTATCTGGTGGAGCTAAAGTTGTAACACTTACAAATGTTTTTTTTACTGCAGCCATTATTATATAAATACTAAGAATAAAAATTTTTATATTAAATTTAATTCTTTTTTTAAATCTAAATATTTTTGTTTATATTTTAAATATTTATTTTTTACTTCTGTACACTGGGATTTTAATTTTATAGGATCTTCAGTGAATGCACCATCATTTAAACATTTAAATGCAACCTTAGTAAAACCTAATTTTTTAATTTCTTCATTTAAATCTTTAAAATTACCATCTATTACTGCAAATGTCTCACGTAAATAAGACTCACTTACTATTCTACCAGTTATTTTAGAACGCTTCATTGCTCTTTCAATTGCTGTTTCTACTTTACCTACATTAACATAATAAATTTCAATATCATAATTTAAACCTTTTGTTTTAATTATATTTAACATTTTTAATATAATTGCTAATGTTTTACCAGTTGTATCATAAACAAAATCAAACTTTTCACGAAGCACTCTTTCTAATAGTAAGTTCATAAAAATATAAGTAGTTTCTTGGCGACAAAGTGAACCATTAGCACATTCAGTAACAGATTGATTTTTATCTTTACCATAATTAGTACATTTTATATTTTCAGGTAATAATTCTCCTATTTCATCACCACTAAGAAGTACAACAGTTGGTTTCATAATAACCTTATGTATATATGTTGATTTACCTGTTCCAGGTGTACCCATCAAAATAGTAAATTTAGGATTTCTACCAGTAGGAGGTGCTTTACCTGAAAAAAAATGATTAACTATACTTTTATGTAAATCAGCTCTTGAAGCAAATTTTGCTATATCTTCTGGTGTTAAAGCATTAATATCTTTAATATCTTGACCAGGACATGTAAAAGTTTTAATATCATTATCTGGAGGAGTTAAATCTTTAAGATTTACAAATACTTTTTGTATTGCAGCCATAATTATATATAAATACTAAGAATAAAAATTTATTTTAATATTTATAATATTCAATCCAAAATATATTTAAATATCTCGCTTTAAAGCGAGATATTTATTCTTGTATTTCAAATATTTCTTTAAGAATATTTGGTTTTTGCTAACAATTGGTGTTCTACATACAGGGCATATTGTAAGTGATGGATTATTAGCACAATCATAACATAATAAATGACCACAATTTAATACAGTATTGCGTTCTTTAGATATACACACTGGACATGTAATTCTATCAATCAATGTAGAACTATATTCTTTATAAGATGCATCATCTTCTTCTGGAATTATTCTATCTCTAGCGCGTGCGGCAATAGCTTTTCTAATTTCTTCTGATATTTGTGTATTCATCGCAGTTTCATACGTTATGGCCATTTCTGCTAAAGATGATACGTTTGTATTTGTAGAAGTTCTTGCTTTATTTAGTATATTAATAATATATTGTTTCAATCTATTATATGATGTTATGAGCTTCTGGAGTTTATCTTCATATCTTCTTAGTTGAACAAAATTATTAATAGTTTGATTCTCTAATAAATAATTATGTAATCTTTCTAATAAATATTTTCCATATAATATTCTAAATGTATATATTTTATGTATTAATAATCTTAATTCATTTATTATATGAAATGTTAAAAAATCATCTGTTATAGGTAAGTCGATTGATATATTAAAATTATTAAGAGTTAATACAATGTTCGTAATTTCCATGTTAATATAACCATTAATAGAAGATATATTATGAAATAGAGTATCGTGATTATAAAATATATTATCTATAATATGAATATTTATAAAATTATTAGTATCATGATTATAATTTGCTCTATTAAGTGCAATTCTTCTAGTAACTTCATTATAATCTAAAATACGTCTTTCAATATCAGCTCTTTCTGCAGCTGTTCTTGTTATGACAGCTCTTTCTTCTGCTTCTCTTTCAGCTGTAGCTTTTTCTGCAGCAATTCTTTCTTCAGATGCTCTAGTTTGTGCAAGGGTTTCTTCTCTAATATCACTTGCTTCATTTTCGTCTATAATTGCGATATTATCTGTTACTCTAACTAGTGCATTATTTATATGGTCTCTCAATAAATTAAAGGAACGTGTTAATCTTATAAGTTTATCATCTTGTTGATTAAAACTATATAAATTAGCCAAATTAATAGTATTTTGTTCTAAATATTGTTGTAATCTATTTCTTAAAAATTGCACATGATGAACTGTATTTGTTTCTTCTAATAATGTTCTAAGATATTGTATTATTTGAAGCGATGGTTCACCATCTATATTTATAGTATAAAATCTCCTTGTAATATTTAGAAGACTTCTAGTAATAAGTGTAATATTTGTATTGATATCATTATATACATTATCTGGTCTTAAAAATATATTATTTAGGGTATCAAAATTTATATTCATATTATAATATATTATAAAAATTGATAAAATTTATTTAAAATATTAAAGAAATATTAAATAATGTTCAAACCGATTAATGCAGTAGTAGGTCATGTCGATGTTGGAAAAACATCCTTTTTAGATTATTTTTCTAACACTAAAACTAAAGAAGTTAATAATATTACTCAAGAAATTAGAGTATCAGAATATTCTTCTCAAGAAATTAAAGACAAATTTGTGATTGATAGTTTTGTTAAAAATTTTAATCTAGATGGTATTGTTTTTATTGATACACCAGGGCATGATTATTTCAAATCTCAACGCGAAGTAACTACACAAATATCTCATATGACTATTCTTATTATTGATGTAGTTCATGGTATTAATCAAACCCATATTGAAGTTATTAAATATTTTAAAATGCATAAAATAGATTTTATTATTGCATTGAATAAAATAGATAGTATTTCTGAGTGGAAATCAATTAAAGATGCTTATCTTAAAAATACATTTCAAAATCAATCAAAATTAGTAATGAAACGGCTTACAGATTATATGAATAATATTATTTGTCAATTAGCTGAACAAGAAATTAATGCGGCACCATATTATGCTAATAGTGATTATAAAACATTCACATCAATTGTTCCAATTTCTGCGAAAACAGGAGAAGGTATGATGGATATTATGATTTTATTATCTAAACTATTAACAAAAAAACATAGTCAATTAATTAAAAATGCTACTTATAATAATATTAATGGTTATTTATTAGATTCGACTAATGGGACATATGGCAAAGGTTATAAATATATTCATACTAATAATAACTTTAGTTGTAATAATAACTTGATTAATATTGCAAATAAAGAATCATCACACATTAAACATATTATAACTGGTTCCCGTCCTGGATGTAATCCAACAAAAATTAATGAAATAACTGAACCAGGTGTGTATACTTTAATTTTAGATAAAACATGTTATGATTGCGGTGATATTGTTATTAATGAAATAGATAGTTCAAAAACAAACTTTGATAGTTTACAAGAATGCAATATATTAACACTTGATAGTGTTGCAGATAATTATGACGAAACTGAAATAATTAAAACAATTAATAAAGATATTATTGAATTAGATAAAAATGGCATTGGTATTATAACTATTTCAAAATCCATGGAACGACCATTAAGATATATGTTTTCTGAAATGAATGTCCCGGTATCTTTAATTTCAAATGAACATTTATCTAAGACACATTTGATTAAAGTAGCCAATAATAACAAAACTAGAGATGTTTTAGATAATATTAAATATCAAAATTATCGCGTAATTGTTATTTTTGATCCTACAAATTATTCTACGAATCATTCTAATATGGAAAATAAATTAATGACTAGTGAAATTAAAGATTTTGCAAAACAAAATAATATTGAGTTATTATTTGATAATACAATTTATAAACTGAAAACAAAATATATTAATTATACAAAAAGTATAACTAATAAAATTAAAGCAGAATATGGACATTTAGCAGAAGTAAAATTAGAAATATTATCTCAATTCATTTTCATGAAAACAACACCTCTTTTATTTGGAGTAAAAGTTAAACATGGAGAATTAAAACTTAATACTATTTTAGCTGCATATAAAGATGGTAAACAAGTTTTATTAGGTAAAGTAATTTCAATTCAACATGAAAAAGATACACGTGAGAAAGCGAAAGTAAATGAACAGGTATGTATAAAAGTAGCATTAACTACTGGTAAAGTTGTGTATAAAGTAGATTTTGATGAAACATTTGAAGTGAAAACATATTTAGACAAAGATGATGTTAAAATCTATAATAAATTTAAGAATGAGATTGAATCCAAAGATTAATTTAATATTATTCATGTGTTCTAGCAGATTTCTCTCGTATACATGAAAATTCTATTTCAGAATGTTGCATTAATAAACATAAATGATTATAAAAATGAGCATGCATTTCTGTATCCATACATTCCATTTCAAATTGAGTGACTACCCAACCAGAATTATCATTAAAATCATCTAAATGATTAAAATATAAATAACCAAAATTGAATTTAATAAAAAATTTTGTTTCATCAAAGAAATTATCTTCATCAATATCTGAACCTTCACAATATTCATTTATTATAAAATGATATTTATTAGTATAATAAAAATCAAGAGCTTCTATATTATCATGAATATATAGATAATTAT
>JACCEB011579922.1_pt1 | contig 19966 bp, 16 predicted proteins | sample 7454761 | NCBI WGS metagenome assembly JACCEB01 (sample SAMN15323454, study PRJNA562643) | freshwater metagenome | isolation source: river surface water | place: USA:Blue River Watershed | collected 2017-08-18 | reverse complement strand
GAGGCGAGGAGACGGGGCATGGGGTGGACCGACTTAGATGGGAGCTGAGAGTTGAGAGCCGACGAGCACGGAGCGGGGAGGCGGCGAAGGGATCAGAAATCCTTTTTCACCCGGACGATGTAGTCGCGGAGGCGGACGTTGCCGAAGCGGCTGTAGAAGAAAGGGGCGCGGTTGTTGCCGGCGTCGAACGGGGGCTCGGTGTCGAAGACGTTGTTGACGGTGAGCTGGACGGAGAGGCCGCGGAGGACGGCGCGCTCGTGCTTGGCGCCGAAATTGTAGGTGAGGTTGGCGTTGTGGTAAGTCTGCGCGGCGACGGTGGTGCCGCCCTGGGGGCCGGTGCTGGTGGTGACGAGCGTGGGATTGGCGGCGCCGAGGTAGATCGGGTCGCCGGGGGCGCCGGCCTGCTTGTAGCCGCCGTGGTGGACGGCGGTCCAGGAGGCGCGCCAGTGGCGTCCGCTCGACCAGCTGAGGGTGCCGTTGAGCTTGGTGCGGTTGACGCCGCCGGAGTTGGGGAAATCGCGATACTCGAGGGCGGGGAGGCCGATGGCGGGCGGGAGTTTGAGGTGATCGATGAGGGTGGTGCGACCGCGGAGGGCGAAGAGGCCGAGCGGGGTGGCCTTGCGGTAGTCGACGGAGGCGTCCCAGCCGTCGGTGGTGCCGTCGCCCACGTTGTAGTTCGCGAAGGTGAAGAGCTCGATGACCTTGGTGGTCGGATTGCGCTGAACGGAGCCGGCGGGGGCGCGGTCGCCCATGTTGGCGAGCTGCTGGACGTTGTTCACGTTGCGGATGAGGCCCTGCTTATCGATGCGCCAGTATTCGAGGTTGAAGCGGAAATCCTTCAGGGCGCCCTCGGGCTCGACGATGACGCCGTAGGACCAGTTGCGCGAGGTCTCGGGGCCGAGGTCGGGGTTGTTGCCGGCGACGCTGAGCGAGGCGTAGCTCGTGCCGGTGACGGGGTCGAAGAAGACGGCGGTGGGCGTGGCGGCGGCGAGGCCGCCGGTGTTGATACGCTGGGTGAGCTGCGCGAACGTGGGCGGGAGAAACGCAGTCGCGTAGGAGGCGCGGAAGGTGAGCGTGCGCAGCGGCTGATATTTCAGGCCGAAGGTGGGCTTGGTGGCGTGGAGCTTGGCGATATCCTGCCGGCTCTCGGAGGCGCTGCGGGTGATGCGCGGGAACGGCGGGGAGTCGGGGAAGACGTTCACGCGGCCGTCGGGATTGGTGTAGACCTCGAAATATTCGGTGCGGGCGGCGACCTGGAATTCGAGGCCGCGGACGAAGGGTTTTTCGTTGGCGCCGGAGATGACGGGGACGCTGAGCTCGGCGTGGCCGGCGTAGGTGGAGATGCGCTGGCCGATGAAGTAGGAGTGTTGGTTGGTGGGGTTGACGGTGGCGGGCGGGAGCGGCGGAAACGTGCCGCCGACGTAAGCCTGGGGGAGGCGCTCGGTGTAACTCTCGATGCCGACGGTGAGGACGGGGCGGCCGGCGGGGAGGGCGAAGAGCGGGCCGGAGGCGCGGACGTTGTAGTTGAGCATCGTGTCCGCGTTGTAGCCGGTCCAGTCGCCGTAGAAGCGCTCGACGGCGGGCGGAAACGCGACGGTGTCGACGAAGGGATTGATGACACCGGTCCAGAGCAGCGGGGCGTTGCCGCCGAACGTGGTGTTGTTGGCGAAGTTCATCAGCTGGTAGCCGACCTTCTGCGCGGTGACGGAGTAATTGGCGTCGGCGGCGAGGCGCCATTCGGCGGGGAGTTTGAAGAGCACGCCGACGACGCCGCCGGAGACGCGGTTGGCGACGTCGTTGTCGACGGCGAGTTCGGCCGGGATCGGAAAGCTGACGAGGACGTTCTCGCGGAACGGATTGGTCGGGGCGTTGCCGGGGATCGCGAATTGGTAGTTGCCGTTGCCGAGCGGAACCCAGCGCGCCTCGAGGGTGGCGGAGCGGTTGAACGTGAAGTCGGCGAAGAGGCTGATCTGCGGCGTGAGCTGGTGGTCGACGCGCGCCATGAGTGCCTCCTTGCGGGAGACGTGGGTGAGCGTGCTCTCGTAGCCGCGCCAGACGCTGGGGGCGAAGTCGAGATTGTAGCGGCCGGCGTTGGCGAGGAGGCCGGCGGCGAGGGTGGCGGCGGGCGTGGACGACGACGTGCCGTAGGGAATGTGGGTGAGGCGGGAGCCGAGGGCTTGCCCGGTGGCCTTGAGCGTGAGGGTCTGGGTCTGGGCGTTGGCGAAGCCGTTTACGGCGCCGTTGTTCAGGACGATGTTGGGCGTGGCGCCGCTGGTGAACGTGGCGGTCGGCGAATAGAATGTCGCGGGACTGTTGGCGACGGCGCGGCGGAAGTTTTCGAGGAGAAACGGACGGTCCTTGAGGCGCAGGGGTTTTCCGTCGCTGTAGCTGCCGCTGACGGTGACGTGCGTGCGGCGGCCGAGGGAGAAGCCGTAGATGGCGCTGACGGTGCGGACGGGGGCGTCGGTATCGAAGGTGTTTTGATACGAAGTGCTGATCTGGCCGCCGGTGTAGCTGCGCTTGAGGATGACGTTGACGACGCCGCCGACGGCGGAGCCGCCGTAGATGGCGGAGGCGCTGCCGGGGAGGACCTCGACGCGCTCGATCGCGGCGAGGGGGATGCCGTTGACGTCGGGCTGGAACGTGGCGCCGCGATTGGCGAAATTGGACGTCCGCATGCCGTTGATGAGAATCAGCGTCTGCGCGGAGCCGAGGCCGCGGAGGTTGATGGAGCTGGTGGAGCCGAGTTGGTTGGAGAGGCCGCTGGGGTCGATCTGGGCGTTGGTTTCGACGACGGCGTTCTGGGTGAGGCTGTCGCGGAGGACGTCGTCGAGCTCGGTCTTGCCGGAGTTTTCGATCTCGTCGCGGCCGATGATGTAGTAGGCCTGGACGTCGTTGATGCCGCGGGGAATGTCCATGTTGGCATCGGTGAACGGCACGGGCTTTTTGTCGTGGACCTTGAATTCGGTCATGACCTTCACGTCGTCGCGGGCGGTGGTGGTGGCGGACGACGCCGGCGCGGGCGTGGGCGCGGACTGGGCGAGGACGAGGACCGGGGCGGCGAAGGCGAACGCGCAGCGGCCGAGCCGAGCGAAGGGGCGTCGCGGGGTGGACGACGCGGTGGGGCCGAGGGTGGACATGGGGCGGAGGGGGTTTCCGGGGGTGAGGAGAGCGTAGCAGGTGGAGGCCGGCTCCGGCCATGAGAGTTGACGTAAAAAGAATGAGGTTTTTCACGGCGGGTCGGGAAGCGGGTGGGGGGCGGGCGGAGCGGCACTTTCCGAGGAGAGGGAGCGGACGTGGCACGAAAGGTCGCGGGCGGGAGGGGCGGCGGCGGAGGAAGAATTGATTTTTTGCGCGGATGGGAAACGGTGGGGACATGGCGGCGAGCGGAGCACGAAGACAGGCGCGGCGCGGGCGGCGGCAGGTGGCGCTGCTGATCGAGACCTCCAACGCGTATGCGCGCGGGCTGCTGCAGGGCGTGGTGCACTACATCCGGGAGCACCGGCCGTGGTCGTTTCATCTGATGGAGCAGGGGCGGGGCGACGATCCGCCGCCGTGGCTGGAGGGCTGGCAGGGCGACGGGATCATCGCGCGGATCGAGACGCCGCGGATCGCCGCGGCGGTGGTGCGGGCGGGGTTGCCGGCGGTGGATGTGAGTGCGGCGCGGCTGGTGCCGGAGCTGCCGTGGGTGGAGACGGACGATGCGGCGATCGCGCGCGTGGCGGCGGCGCATCTGCTGGAGCGGGGCTTCCGGAATTTCGCGTTTTGCGGCGATGCGCGGTTCAAGTGGTCGGACTGGCGCGAGCGTTTTTTCCGCGAGGCGATCGCGGCGCGCGGGAAAACCGGAACGACCCGCGCGGTCGGGACGGAGGCGGGCGAGGTGGCGTGTTACCGGCAGGCCCAGACGGCGCGCGACGCGAGCGGGCTGGCGGACGATATCCGGCGTTGGGTGGAGGCGCTGCCGAAGCCGGTGGGCGTGATGGCGGCCTACGACATCCGGGGTCAGCAGGTGCTGGATGCGTGCCGGCGCGCGGGGCTGGCGGTGCCGGCGGAGGTGGCGGTGATCGGGGTGGATAACGACGAGCTGCTGTGCGACCTGGCGTCGCCGCCGCTCTCGAGCGTGATCCCGAATGCGCATCGGGCGGGCTACGAGGCGGCGGCGCTGCTGGAGCGGTTGATGGCGGGGAAGCGCGTGGCGCCGACGCCGCGGCTGATCGCGCCGCTCGGGGTGGCGGCGCGGCAGTCGACCGACGTGCTGGCGGTCGAGGATCGCGACGTGGCACGCGCCGTGCAGTTCATCCGCGAACATGCGTGCGAAGGCATCAACGTGGGCGATGTGCTGCGGGCGGTGCCGCTCTCGCGGCGGGTGTTGGAGCAGCGTTTCCAACGGTTGCTCGGGCGGACGCCGCGGGAGGAGATCCTCAGCGTGAGACTGGCGCGGGTGAAGCAGCTGCTCGGGGAGACGGATGTGCCGCTCTACACGATCGCGGAGCGGACGGGCTTCGAGCACGTGGAGTATCTGAGCGTGGTTTTCCGGCGGGAGACGGGGCGGACGCCGAGCGAATTCCGGGCGGCGGCGCGGGGATGAATGCTCTGTTACCAAGGCCGACTTTACGGCGGGGTGCTTCGGTGTATGATTTTTTCACCATGAACCAGGCCCACGTGTTCAGTGCGGGAGCTTTGTTGGCGGCGGCAGTGCTGGCGGTCGGTTGTTCGTCGGGGCAGATGAACCGGATCGATCAGAACCGCGACATCTACGAGCAGTGGCCGCTCGAGGTGCGGCAGGCGGTGCTCGACGGCAAGGTGGAGCCGGGGATGACGCCGGATCAGGTCTTCGTGTCGTGGGGCAAGCCGGCGGAGGTCGTGACGCAGTCGAAGAGCGGCGACGAGATCTGGGTCTACAAACGCGGCGGCAGTCCGGGTGATGTCTATTATCCCGGTGGCGCGCAGTATCCGGCCGGCATGGGTGGCGGAGTGATCGGCGGCGGCGGGCCGGGGATCGGCATTTCGACCGGGCGGGGCGGCACGTCGATCGGCGCGACGGGTGGCATCGGGGTCGGGATGGGTGGCGGTGGCGGCACCGTTATCGGACCGGTGGGTGGCATCGGCGGGATGGGCGGAATGGGTGGGCCGATCGTGACGCCCCCGACGCCGGCGGATGTGCGCGAGGTGGTTTTCCGGAATGGCGTGGTGCTGAAGGCGGACCCGCCGTTCGACAAGTGAGGCGCGCTCGATTTTTTTAGCGCTGATGAGATTCGCGCATGGGCGAATCTTGGCAGTGAGCTGCGGCTAATCGCCGCAGCGGGGAGACCGGAGGGCGCGCCGATGCGCGCGGGGTGGGAAGACCGGCGCGATCAGGCGCCGAGTTTCTTGTAGTCGAGGACGGTGTGGCTGATCTCGCCGTTGGCGAGGGCGGCGCGGTCGGTCATCAGCTCGGGCGGGGAGAGATCGTCGCCGTAGCGGAAGACGAGGCGGTGGGTGCCGTCGTCGGCGGCGGGGCTGAAGAGTCCGGGCACGATGACGCGGGCGGGGACCGTCCGGCGGACGGGGCTGGCGGCCGTGCAGGGGAGCGGGAAGTTGACGTTGTGAACGATGAAGCTGCGCGGCAGGGTCGCGGCGGTGAGTTCCGCGGCGAGGCGGGCGGCGTGCTGGGCGGAGATGCGGAGGATACTGTGCAGTTTCTCGTCGGGCACGTCGCCGGCGGCCTTGAGTTCGTCGTAGAGCGTGCGCGTGAGGTCCTGGGAAAACGCGATGGCCGGGAAGCCGTGGAGGGCGCCTTCCCAGGCGGCGGAGATGGTGCCGCTGGCGATGATGAAGCCGAGGGAGGCGTTGAAGCCGACGTTGATGCCGGAGAGGACCGCGTCGATGTGGGTGCCGGGGGGCAGGAGATGGGAGACGGCGATGTTGACCGCATCGCTCGGCGTGCCGTCGACGACCCAGGTGGGGCAGCCGAAGCCGCGGTCGCACTTGGCGGCATGCACGGGGCGGCCGCGGGATTTGGCGGCGCCGATCCAGCTCTGCTCGGTCTTGGGGGCGACCACCGAGAGTTGGTGACCCGCGGCGCGGAGCGCGTGGATGAGTTCGTGGAGGAAGACGCTGTGGATGCCGTCGTCGTTGGTGACGAGGAAGTGCATAGGGAGGGCTGGAGGGGAGGAGTGTTGGCCGCGGCGGGCCGGGCGGTAAGCCCAAACTTCGGGCGGCGGAAACTTTACCTGCGGGAAAGGCGGCGGGCGGCGGGAGGCGGCACCGGGAAAAGAAAAGAGCCGCGACCTTGGGGGTCGCGGCTCCGGGAGCCTGCGCGGTGAGTCTGCGCCGCGGAGGCGGCGCTGTGACTCAGGGCGTGCCGGTGCTGGCGGGGTTGGCGGTCGCGGTGCCGGCGGCGTGCTTCTGGGCGTCCATCTCCTTCATCGCGGCCTTGCGCGAGAGGCGGACCTTGCCGGAGCGCTCGTCGATACCGACGCACTTGACCCAGATCATCTCGCCCATCTTGACGACGTCCTCGGTGCGGCGCACGCGGGTGTCGGAGAGTTCGGAGATGTGGCAGAGGCCTTCCTTGCCGGGGGTGCACTCGACGAAGCAGCCGAAGTCTTTGATGCCGGTGACGCGGCCGTGGTAGAGCTTGCCGACCTCGATGGGGGCGCCGCCGCCGCCCTTGCCACCGCCGCCGCCGCAGAGGCCGTCGATTTCCGCGATGGCGCGGGCCATGGCGTCGCCGTTGTTGGAATAGATGAAGACCTTGCCGGAGTCGTCCTCGGCGATGTCGATCTGCGCGCCGGTGGTCTCGGTGATGCGGCGGATGGTCTTGCCGCCGGGCCCGATGAGGAGGCCGATCTTTTCCGGATCGATCTGGATCGTCTGGATGCGCGGGGCGAACTTGCTGAGGTCGGCGCGGGGCGCGGGGAGCGCGCCGAGCATGACCTTCAGAATTTCGATGCGGGCATCGCGGGCCTGCATGATCGCGGTCTTGGCGATGTCGAAGGGGAGGCCGTTGATCTTCAGGTCGAGCTGGAAGCCGGTGATGCCCTTGGTGGTGCCGGCGAGCTTGAAGTCCATGTCGCCGAAGTGGTCTTCCTCACCGAGGATATCGGTGATCGTGACCCATTTGGCGATGGAGCCGTCGGCGGCGTTTTCGGTCATGAGGCCGCAGCTGATGCCGGCGACGGGAGCGATGATCGGCACGCCGGCGTCCATGAGCGCGAGGCAGCCGCCGCAGATCGAAGCCATCGAGGTCGAGCCGTTGGAGGCCATGATCTCGGAAACGAGGCGGATCGAGTAGGGGAACACATCCTCGGGCGGGAGCACGGGGACGAGGGAGCGCTCGGCGAGCGCGCCGTGGCCGACTTCGCGGCGGCCGGGGGAGCCGAAGCGGCCCGTCTCGCCGACGGAGAACGGCGGGAAGTTGTAGTGGAGGATGAAGGACTTCGAGGTAGCGCCGCCGGTGAGGCCGTCCATCTCCTGGGCTTCCTTGGTGGGCCCGAGGGTGGCGATGGCGATGTTCTGCGTGTCGCCGCGCTGGAAGGTGGCGGAGCCGTGGACGCGGGGGAGGACGCCGACTTCGGCGTGGAGGGGGCGGAGATCCTTCTGGCCGCGGTGGTCGGCGCGGACGCCCTTCTCGAGGACGTTCTTGCGGTAGGCCTTGTATTGCAGGTCTTCGAAGACGACGGCGAGGTCGACGTCGGTGAACTTGCCTTCGCCGAGCTCGGCGAGGAGGGCGGCCTTGGCCTCTTCCTTGAGGGCCTTCACGCCGGCGCTGCGCTCGGCCTTTTCCTTGCCGAAGATGGCGGCGACGATGCGCTCGGTGGGGACGACGCGCTCGATGATGGCGCGGGCTTCGGCGGTGGCGCCGACGAGCGGGAAGACGCTCTTCGGTTTGCCGGCGAGGGTGACGAGTTCCTCGATGGCGGCGATGATCGGCTGGATGGCCTGATGGCCGAACTCGAGGGCCTTGATGAACTCTTCTTCGGGCAGCTGGTCGGCGCTGCCTTCGATCATGAGCATGTCCTTCTTCGTGCCGACGTAGATGAGGTCGAGCGAGGAGGCATACATCTGCTCGATGGTCGGGTTGGCGACGAACTGGCCCTCGATGAGGGCGACGCGGACGCAGCCGATCGGCCCGTGCCACGGGATGTTGGAGATGGCGAGGGCGGCGCTGGCGCCGTTGACCATGGGGATGTCGGCTTCGTTGAGCTGGTCGGCGGACATCAGCTGGCCGATGATCTGGACCTCATTGAGCAGGCCCTCGGGGAAGAGGGGGCGGCAGGGGCGGTCGCAGAGGCGGGAGGTGAGGATTTCCTTTTCGGACGGGCGGCCCTCGCGCTTGAAGTAACCACCGGGGAAGCGGCCGGCGGCGGCGTATTTCTCACGGTAGTCGACCGTGAGGGGGAAGAAGTCCTGGCCGGGCTTGGTGCCTTGGGCGATGCAGGCGGTGACGAAGACGTTGGTCTCGCCGACGCAGACGTTGACGGCGCCATTGGCGAGGCCGGCGTAGGTGCCGGTGCTGAACGTGATCCCGAGGCCGGGGACGGTGACGGAGTGTTTCTGTTTCATTTCGGATGACGGTTGCGGATTTCGGACAGGGAGAACGCGCGCCAATCCGCAAAGGCGTCTGCGTGCTCGGGGTGGGCGTTGCGCCCGGTGGAACGCGGCTGAGGCCGCGGGAGCGAGCGGAATGCTCGGTTCGCTTCTCTCTGCTCGTTTCTGACGCGAGAGATTTCCGTTTGGCGCCCGGTTCCGGTGAGAACCAAACGGAAATGTCCCGCGCGTAGAGTCGAGTGTCGGAAAAACAACGGGCGACCCGCGGATCGGGTCGCCCGTTTGAGAAAGCGTTACTTGCGGAGGTTCAGCTTCTGCAGGAGCTCGTTATACTTCGGCAGGTTGTGCCGCTTGAGATAATCGAGCAACTTGCGACGGCGGGAGGCCATCTGGAGAAGCCCCCGGCGCGAGTGGAAGTCCTTGCGGTGCGTCCGGAGATGCTCGGTCAAATGATTGATGCGAGCGGTGAGGAGCGCGACCTGGACCTCGGACGAGCCGGTATCCTTTTCGTGAGTTTTGTAAGCGGAGATGATTTCGGGTTTAACGACTGCGGTAGACATGGTTTTGTGGTTTGGTTCACGACTGTAGGGCGCCTTCGCAGGCACCGTGCCACCCGCTTCGCCCGAATGGAAATCGGGGTGAGCCGGCGTCACCGTTCCAATCCGGCGGGATGCCGGACCAGTCATGGCGGGACCCCGCAACCGACGGGATTCCACTAACGCAAGGGGCGAGAATCCCTAACGCGGAAGGGCGCGCAAGCGTATTTTTGCAGGGGGGAAGGTCGGGGTGCAAACAGGCGTGAAGCGGTAAAGGGAGCCCGGAAGGGGTGGAGTTTCAACTCCGGAGCGGGGCCCACGGTCGGGAATGCAGGCGGGTATTCATCCCGCGCGCAGGTTGAGGGATTTTACGTCGGCGCAGCCGGGAAGCTGCCGGATGCGGGCGACGATCACCTCGCGATGGTGGAAGAGCTCGTTGCGCACAACGCTGTGCGGGACGAGCACGAGCAGGCGGTTGCGCTCGATGCGGGCGGGGTGCGAGTGGGCGGCGTTGGACGGGCCGACGATCGCGGTCCATTGTTCGCGGATGGTCTGTTCGGGTGAGCTGCGGCCGATCTGGTTCTCCTGCAGCAGCTCCTCGATCAGCTCGGCGAGCGGGCGCGTGGGACGTTTGCGGGAACGCGCGGGATCCTCCGGGCCGACGCCGCGCAGGTCGCCGATGAGATTTTCGGCGAGTTTGCTGAACGCATGCGGCTCGTTCACGGGGCGGGGGGCGCGCGGCGGGACTCGGCCTCGTAGAGGCGGCTGTAGCGGACGAAGGCGCCGAATGCCGTCGCGATGGCGATGTAGAAACCGGGGAAGCCGTCGAGGAAACCGCGGCGGACGATGTAGGCGCGGAAGAAGCGCCAGAAGGGACGCAGCACGGCGGTCACGGCCGAGAAGCGGGTGCCGCGGGCCTCGTGTTGGCGCAGAAACAGGTCGGCGAAGGGGTTGATCTTGGCGACGTGCGACGCGAGCGAGGGAAACGAATAGTGGTGCAAGTCGCCGCGGAGCGTGGCGATGGGCCCGGGGCACTCGATCTTCTCGTGCACGAAGGCGTCGCCGCCCCAGCGGGCGCGGTCGCGGCGGAAGAGGCGCAGGCTGTAGTCGGGATACCAGTCACCGTGCAGAATCCAGCGGTCGATAAACCAGACTTTGCGCGGGAAACGTGCGCCCGAGCAGGCCTCGGCGGGCGTGGCGTTGCCTCCGGTGGTGGCGGGCGTGAAGAATGCGACGAGGGCGGCGCGCAGTGGCGGCGAGACCTCCTCGTCGGCGTCGAGGGAGAGCACCCAGGTGTGCCGCGCGAGGTCGAGGGCGGCGTTCTTGGTGTCGCGGTAGCCGCGCCACGGCAGGTGCTGCACGCGGGCGCCGTGCGCGATGGCGATGGCTTCGGAAGCGTCGGTGGTGTCGTTGAGCGCGACCACGATCTCGTCCACCCAGCCGCGCACGCTGGCGAGGCAGCGCGGGAGATTCTGCGCCTCGTTTTTTGCGACGATGACGACGGAAAGCGGAAGCGGACGGGTCACGGGAAACACGGAACGACGCGGGTGCGTGCGTCGCGAAGCTAAATTTTCCCGCAGAGGCTGCGCGGGATCTGGTAGAGGTAGCCGCACGAGCGCCAGGCGCGGACGAGGGCCTTGCGGGCGGCGCCGGTGCGGAGGAGGAGGGCGTTGAGGGCGGCGAGCACGGAGAAGCCGAAAGCCTTGAGAAGGTTGGCGGGAAAACGCGTCGCGAGGTAGACTTTGCCGCCCGGCTGGCCCGCGCGGTCGATCACGCGGGAGCGCGCGGAGTCGAAGGCATGGCGCCGCGCGTAGCGGAAGGTGGTGCGCGAGGCGGGCATCTGGTGCTGCACGGCGGCGGCGGGGGCGAACCACACGTCGAAACCGGCGGCGCGGATGCGGCGGATCATCTCGCTGTCGCCGCCGGAAAAATAGTTGCCCGCGGCGCGGTCGAGCGCGGTGTGGAAGCCGCCGAGCTGTTGGAACACCCAGGCGGGAAACGCGAGGTTGGCGCCCATGGGCGAGTGGCGCGGCTCGAGCGGGCCGAGGTCGGGGCGGAACGCGAGCGGCGCGTGCCACTCGCGCACCCAATCGGGCAGGCCGTCGGGAAACACCGGGATGACCTCGCCGCCGACGGCGCCGATCCGGCGGTGCGGGGCGTCGGCGAGCAGCGGCACGGCGATCTGCGCGAGCCAGTCGGGCTGCATGAGGATGTCGTCGTCGCCGAACACGATGATCTCGCCGCGGGCCTCGGCGATGGCGCGGTTGCGGGCGTAGTCGAGGCCCTGCTGTGTCTCGCGGAGGTAGCGGGGCGCTGGGTGGCCGGCGGCAAACTCGGCGACGACGGCGCGGGTGTGGTCGGTCGAGTTGTTGTCGATGACGAGCACCTCGAAGTGGTCGCGCGGGAACTGTTGCTGCGCGAGGCCGGCGAGCGTCTGGCGCAGGAAGTCGGCGCGATTGTAGGTCGGAATCGCGACGGTGACTTTCAAGCTGGGCGGAGACGCGGGCATGCGGCGGCGAAAAGGGGACGCGGGGCGCGGGGGAAAGCTCAAGCCTCAAGGTGGAGGCGGCGGGCGGCGTGGCCGGCGCGGTGAACGCTCCGATCCGCGGCTTCCCGCAGATTTGGAAAAGCCGCCGCTTGCCGGACGGCGGTTCGGCGGGGCGGCGTTGCTCCGGCAAGCCGGAGCTCGAGCGCGGCGGGACGGGCGCTTGCCAGCGTGCGCGCGGCCCGCCACAGACTGCCCGGCATATGGCGTTCAAGGACTGGCCTCTGGTGCGGGATGTGCGGTTTGCGCAGAAGTGCGGGCGCTACCTCCGCGGTGCGCGGAAGCGGCGGCCGGATCTGAACTGGGGCGAGTTCGAGCGGATCGCGCAGCACTTCAAGGGCGACGACATGGGCTCGTATCCGGAACGCGGCTACCTCTTCCAGCTGGCGGGCGATCTCCCGGCGGACGCGCAGGTGGTCGAGGTCGGCTCGTGGATGGGAGCGTCGACCTGCTTCATCGCGGGCGGGCTGAAGGGCGCGCAGGCGAAGATCTTCGCGGTGGATAACTTCCAGGGCCTCTCGACCTGCGGCGAGGATGCGGCGTGGTATGCGCGGCACTTCCGGAAACTGGGCGCGAACAGCACGCTCGATATTTTCCGGCAGAACTTCGCGGCGCTGGGCTTTGCCGAGCGCAGCGAGCCGGTGGTGAGCGACTCGCTTGCGGCGGCGCAGACGCTGGCGGCGAAGCGGGGGACGATCGATTTCGTGTTTATCGACGGCGACCACTCCTACGAGGCGTGCAAGGCGGACATCCTCGCGTGGGCGCCATTCGTGAAGCGCGGGGGCACGATCGCGTTCCACGATTTCGGTTCACGGGCGGACGGCGTCACGCGTGCGATCTTCGAGGAGATCAAGGCCGGACGTTTCGCCGAGATCGTCGGCGTGGCGGGCACGATCATCGCGTTCCGGATGTGACGATGAGGTGCCGCGGCGGGAGCTGGTTCGTGGGTTGGCTGCTGGCCGCCGTGGCGGCGGTGGCGGCGGTGGAGCCGGTGCCGGAGAAACTCGTGGTGCTGACCTTCGACGACTCGTCGGCGTCGCATCACGCGGTGGCGGCGCCGCTGCTGAAACGGTATGGCTTCGGGGCGACGTTTTTCATCACGGAGGGCTTCACGTTCCGCACCAACAAGCGGGACTACATGACGTGGGAGCAGATCGCGGAGCTGCATCGCGCCGGCTTCGAGATCGGCAATCACACGCGCGATCACCTCGGGATCACGGAGCGGACGGTGGCGCGGCTGGCGGAGCAGCTGGAAACGATCGCGGCGCGGTGCCGCGAGCACGGGATTCCGGCGCCGGTGAGTTTCGCGTGGCCGGGGAACCGGTTTCATCCCAGCGCGCTGCCGGTGCTGGAGCAGGCGGGGATCCGCTTTGCGCGCCGCGGCAGCGAGCCGGAGGTGCCTTACGCGCTGGGTGGCGGCGTGGCGTTCGAGCCCGGGGTGGATCATCCGCTGCTGATCCCGACGACGGGCGATGCGCGGCCGTATTGGACGCTGGCGGACCTGCAGCGGGCGGTGGCACAAGGCGGCCGCGGCCGGATCGTGGTGCTGCAATTTCACGGGGTGCCGGATGGCGAGCACCCATGGGTGAACACGCCGCGGGAGCGCTTCGAGGAATACATGGGCTGGCTCCACCGCGAGGGCTATACGGTGATCGCGCTGCGCGACGTGGCGCGCTTCACCGCCGGCCGACCGGTGCCGGCCGATCCGCTGGCGGCGATGACGGAGCGCAAACGGGCTGCGGCGGCGGCGCCGGTTTTCAGCCCGGACAAGGAACTCATCGAGCTGCGCGATGCGGCCAAGGTGCGGGCCCGACGGCCGCTGTTGATCGCGCATCGCGGCGGCGTGGTCTCCGCGCGGAATCCCGAGAACTCGCTGGCTGCGATCCGCGACGCCGCGCGGTTCGGCTACGACATGGTCGAACTGGATGTGCGCGCGACGAAGGATGACGGGCTGGTGATTTTCCACGATGCGGACCTGCGGCCGGCGACCGGACGCGCGGGGGCGATTGCGGACTGCACGGAGGCGGAGACGCGGGAGATCCGGCACCGCAGGAACGATGAGCCGATCCCGAGCCTCGATCAGGCGCTGGCGTTGTGCCGGCAGCTGCATCTCGGCGTGATGCTCGACCTGAAGGATCCGCCGCGGGCGGAGTTGCTGCGGAAGATCGCGGCGCTCGTGCGCAAGCACGGACTCGACAAGGCGACGGTCACGATTTCCGGGCATCCGCTGGTGCGCGAGGAACTCGGCGCCGTGGCGCTCGTGCCGGTGACGGCGGACGAGATCCAGCGGGTGACGGCGGGCGAGGCGGTGCCGCTGGCGGGCCGGATCTGGTTTGGGATTCCCGCATGGATTCCGCGGGAGACGATTCCGCGGCTGCAGCAGGCGGGGGCGCTGGTGTTGCCCGCGATCAATCTCTTCCGCTACGCCAACGATCCCGAGCGGACGGCCGCGCGGCGCGACGTGGAGGCGTTGCGGGCGCTCGGCGTGGAGGGATTCCAGATCGACGCGGCGTATCAGGATTTCTTCGGGCGCGCGCGGGTGGAGTAGCGCGCAAAGCCGCGGGGTGAGGGCACCCCGCCTCCAGGTGGGAAGGTGGTCAGGCGGGGGCGAGGCGGAGCCAGAAGGCTTCCTCGGCGGCGAGCAGGCGGGCGAGGTAGGCTTCGTCGCGCGCGATGGAGAGGCGCAGCGGCGGACGCGGTGGGCAGAAGCACCAGAAATCGACGGCGGGCAGACCGGTGACCGCGAGGATGTGCTGCAGCTGGGGCAGGTGGTGCGCCGCGGGCTGGCCGCGGGAGACGACGGAATCGTAGTTGGATTTGCCGCACTTGATCTCGACGGCGTGGAGGCCGTCGGCGGAGAGGCCGTCGAGGCTGGCCCGCTGCCAGGGACGGGCGAGGGACTGGACGCAGGTGGGCACGACCGTGAGGCCGGTCGTGCGGCAGTAGTGCCGCCGCGCCTGGCGCTCCATCGCGGCGCTGCGTTCCCGGGCGAAACTGCGGGGCGGATCGGCGGGCGGATTCTGTTTCTCCCGCAGCAGACTCTCCGCGGTGCGCGAGCGGTGCTGGCCGAGCACGATGGCGGCGTCGGCCGACCCGATGCCGCCGCGGCGCCAGGCCCACCATTCGGGGGTGCGCTCGACGAGAGGGATGATGGCGAAGGCGCTCACGGGGTGGCGGTGCCGCCGGACGGCAGGCGGGCGCGCAACGCCTCGAAGGAGCGGCGGGCGGCGGCGTCGGGTGCGAGGGTGAGGCCGAGGTCGATCATCCAGCGGGCCGTATCCGGCGTCCCATGACGGAGCGCGAGGTCCGCGGCGCGGCCTACGAGGGCGGCGTGGCGGGGGAAAAGCCGGACGCCTTCCGCCAGCGCGGAGAGTTCATCCTGAGTAGGAGGCTCGGCGGCGGCGGCCAACGCATCGGCGAGCAGCACGTAGCCTTCGACGAGCGGCGGCGCGAGGCGGCGGGCGGCGGCGAGCGGTGCGAGCACGGTGGACGTCTGCGCGCGTGGGAGCGGCGCCGGCGAAGCGGACGCGGATCCGCGCAGGGAGGCGAAGCGGAGGCGGGCGAGTTCGAACCAGGCGCGGGGGCGCAGGTCCGGGCTGCGTGCGGCGGCGTCCTCGAGAAAGGCGAGCGCGGCGGGGTCGTTGCCGGCGTCGATTTCGCAGAGGCCGAGCGAGACAAGCAGGCCGGGGTCGCGGCTGCCGGCATCGTAGGCGCGGCGGAGGGAGCGGCGTGCCTGCTCGGCGTATTTGCCGGCGAGCGCGGGAAACTGGGCCTTCACGAAGCCGATCTCGAGGCGCTCCCAATCGCCTTTCAGGCGGGCGATCTCGACGTCGGTGGCGGGGCGCAGCGTGAGCTCGGCGGGGCGGGCGCGCGCGGCCGGGCGCAGCGCGAGACGCGTGCGCATGGCCTCCGGCAGGTGGGCGGTGAGCGCGCGGTGGGCGGCGGCGAAATCCAGGCCGAAGCACTCCTGGAAGAGCTGTTCGGTGAGCGGCTCGCGGGCGGCGCGGGCGACGAATTGCCACAGGGCGGCGCGACGGGGGGCGTCGCGGCCGGCGAGGCCCCAGTGGACGAAGAGCGCGGCTTGGGCGCGCCACAGCGAGAGTTCTTCACCGGCGGCGGTGTCGGCCGCGGCGAGGTCGCCGGCGAAGAAGTCGGCGAGCGGCAGCAATGCGCGGTTGGCCTGCGGGGCGCCGAGGAGCGCGGCGCCGGAGGCGTCGGCGGGCCAGTCGAGCCGATCGAGGGTGAGCGCATCCTCGGAAAAGGTCGCGCGGGCGTGCAGCGCGAGCACGCCGCCGACGAACCAGGGCGGGAGGGCGGGGAGCCGTTGGCGGAGGATGTAGGCGACGTAGTCGGGCGTGAGGCCGACGCGGTTGGGCTGGAACTGGCGCTCGTCGACGACGGCGAAGAGCGTCTGGGCGTCGCGGTCCCAGAGCCGGAGGTTGGGCAGAAACGTGTAGCGCGGCGGGGGCGGGCGGCGCCGGAGGCGGCCGTCGTCGAGCGGCACGGTGGCGTGGTCGAGCGCCTGCTGGTCGACATCGGAGAGAGCCATGTGGGCGATGATCTCCTGCGAGGTCGGCGGCTGGCGGGCGGAGTCGACGAAGATGAGGGTGCTGGGTCCGGAGAGGGTGAGCTGCAGGTGGGGCGGGACGAGTTCGGCGAGGAGGCCGTGGAGCCGGAGGTGGTTGGCGACGAGGGCGCGCGTGAGTTTGTCGGGGCAGCAGGAGAGGATCTCGAGGTCGCCGCTGCGGGCGTAGCGCCACGGCAGCGGTTGCGCGGGCTCCTCGACGACGAAGGGCGGGAGCGTGACGGTTTTGTTTTCCGCCGCGGGGAGCGGGCGGGAGCCGAGTGCGAGCGCGAGCGCGGCGAGCGACAGGAGGAGACGGCGGTGGCGACGCATGGGGGTGAGGAACGCGGGTCAGAGGCTACTCACGTTCCCGCAGAAGAGAAACCGCCGATGCACACCGCTGCGCGCGGATGCAGGGGCGAGCGGCGTCGGAGGCGCGGGCGCCGGGCGCGGCGCTCAGAGCTCGGCGATCTTCAGGTTCCGAAACTCGGCCTTCATCTCGACCTTGCCGTGGATCTGGAGGCCGAGCGGGGCGGCGCCGGAGAACTTGGCGTCGGTGTATTCGGAAGCCTTGGTGCCGTTGATCCAGCAGATGAACGTATTTCCCTTCGCCTGGATGCGGATGGTGTTCCACTGGCCCTCGGGCTTCATGAGCTCCTTGGCGTTCTTGGCCTGGCCGGCTTCGGGGTAGGCGGGTTTGCCGCCGGTGTAGAACGAGCCGGTCATGTCGACGCGGAGGCTGCCGGAGACGCCGAGCTGGAGCTGGATCTTGGGCTTCCGCATCTCGATGCCGGTATCGACGCCGCGCGGGGTGGTGCTCTTCCAGCGGACGTCGAACTCGAGAATGAAGTCGCCGTATTCCTTCTGGGTCCAGAGGTAGTGGCCGGTCTGGGCGGCGTCGTTTTCGCCGATGAGCACGCCCTGCTCGACGCGCCAGAATTTCTCCGCGCCCTCGGCCTTGAAGTGGGTGAGGTCCTTGCCGTTGAAGAGCGGGACGAACTTCGGCTCGGCGGCGAAGGCGGAGGCCGCGGCGAGGAGGGCGAGCGAGACGAGGAGGGATTTGGCGGGGCGCAGGGAGGAAGGCATGGCGGGGAGCAGGGGATCGGGTGACGGGTGGAGGGAGGGGATGTGCGAGCGGGTCGCGGAGACGGAGGGGAAGCAAACGCCCCGAAGGCGCAGCGCCAAGTGTGATTCCGCGGCGGATCCGGGCGGCAGGGCGAACCGGCGGAACCGGGAGAGGCGGTTCATGCACGGAGGCCGGGAAGATCCGCTCGACGGGATGCGAACGGTCGCGGCAGGTTCTGCGGATGCGCACGATGCTGATCTGGATGTGGGTGTGGGCGGGAGCGATGACCTTGGGTCGCGGGGCGGAGGTGGCGCCGGTGCTGCATCTGGTGGGCGACTCCACGATGGCGACAAAGCCGCTCGATCTGCCGGAGCGCGGCTGGGGGATGGCGCTGCACGGCCTGATGCTGGATCCGGCGATGGTGCACAACCACGCGATGAACGGGCGGAGCACGAAGAGTTTTCTCGCGGAAGGGCGTTGGGCGCGGGTGGCGAGCCTGCTGCGGCCGGGAGATTTCGTGATCATCCAGTTCGGGCACAACGACGAGAAGGTGGACCGGCCCGAGGTGGGCACGGATGCGGCGACGACGTTTCGCGACAACCTGCGGCGGTTCATCCGCGAGACGCGCGCGAAGCAGGCGACGCCGATTCTGGCGACGCCGGTGGCGCGGCGGAAATTCGACCGTGCGGGGAAGCTGACGCCGACGCACGGCGCCTACCCGGACGCGATCCGCGCGGTGGCGGCGGAGGAGACGGTGGCGCTACTCGATCTCGAGCGGGCGACGGCGGAGTGGCTGCAGGCGGCGGGCGACGAGCCGTCGAAGAAGTTCTTCATGTGGATCGCGCCGGGCGCGCATCCGAAGATCCCCGACGGGAGGAAGGATGACACGCATTTCACGGAGGCCGGTGCGTTGAAGGTGGCGGAGCTGGCGGGGGCGCAGATCAAGGCGCAGAAGCTGGAGCTGGCGACGTGGGTGCGGTGACGGCGGGAGCGGGGCGGTTGAGCTCGCGCGGGAGTTTCACGTCCCAGCGCAGTTCGCCGGGGACCTCGCGGACGATGCGGCCATCGCGGCCGACGACGAGGAAACCGGGATAGCTGTTGAGGCCCCAGGCGCGGCTGAAGTCGTGGGGGTAGATCACGTCTTCCCAGAGGACCGGCCAGGGCCAGCCTTTGGCGGCGACGAATTCCTCCATCGCGCGGCGATCCTGCTGCACGCGCGTGGGCGCGGGGCCGCGGTTGCGGTAGGCGATCTGGATGATTTCGAGGCCGGCGTCATGGTATTTGCGATACAGGCGCTCGAGCTCGCCGGTGTGCACGGACCAGTCGACGGCGAGGTAGGCGACGAGGACGACTTTGCCGCGATAGGGAGCGAAGTCGCCGAGGCGGGGTTCGAGGCGGCGCAGGTAATCCCAGAGCTCGGTAGCGGGGCCGTCCTGGTTGCGGAGGAGCCGGCGGAAATTGGTGAGGTTGCGGCGCACGTCGGGGTCGGGGTCTTCCGCACCCCGGTGGAGTGCCTCGAGATCGGCGAGGAACGTGCGGCAGAGGGCGGGATCGAGGGCGTCGAGCATGCGGGCGACGCGGAGGTAGAGGTAGGCGAGTTTGCCGGAGCGCGGGTCGAGGCGGTGGAACTCGCGGACCCAGTCGAGGAGCGCGGGGAGGATGCCGCGGCGGGGGTTGTCGATCGTGGCGGAGCGGATCGCGAACGTGTAGTGGTCGATGAGTTGGAGCAGGGCCTCGTGGCGGGCGGCGTTGCCGGCATCGGTGGACTCAAGGAGGTCTTCGAGGAGGGTGAAGTAGCGCTGGTTCCAAAGGGCGGTCTCGACGGCGGACTGGGCGAGGTAGCGTGAGCCGTCGGCGCGGGTGAGGATTTCGTGCGGGCCGCTGTGGCGGAGCAGGACGAGCACATCCCAACGGAGGGGATGCGCGGGAAACGAGGCGAGGAAAGCGAGGCCGCGTTCGCGGAGCGTGGCGAGCCGCTGGCGCAGCCACTCGTAGTGGGCTTCGCTGCCGGCCGCGGCCGTGGGCGGAGGCTGCGCGTCGTGCAGGCGGCGGAGCGTTTCGAAGTCGGCGCGCGGGTCGCTTGGCGCGGCGGAAGCGCAGGGGAGGAACGTGCGGAGGACGAAAAACAGAAGCGCGGCGAGCGGGAGGCGGAGCGACGGGCGACGCATGGAGATCCCGGGCAGCGAGGGCAGGGGCGGCGTTTCCGCGGCGCGGCGCGCGGGAGGATTACGGGGCCGGGGAATCGAGGAAGCCTTCGTCGTAGGCGATGGCGGTGAAGACGCTGTCGACGCGCGGGTCGGGCGGGATGCCGTGGTAGTAGTGACGCAGGGCCCAGAGGAAACCGCGGCGCATCGGGTAGCCGTCCTTGCCGATGTTGGGGGCGAGCTGGTTCCAGGCGGCGATTTTTTCGGGCGTGTGGGCGGGCTGGGCGAGGAACCAGCGGGCGACGGCGGCGTCGTCGCCCGCGGAGTCGCGGACCGCGGCGATGATGTCGTCTTTCGCGAGACCAAAGTGGGAGAGGAAAACACCGTCGGTGGCGAGCGGGTGGCAGAACGGGCGGACGTAGTCCTCAGCGAGGGAGCCGGCGAGGTAGTGGCGGGTCTTGTCGACGAAGCGGGGGAGCCAGACGCAGCCGGCGAGGGTGTCGGTGGGACGGCGGAGGCGCATGGGGGAAGGGGGAGGGGGGAATCGGAAAAAGGCGGAAGGCGGAAGGAGGAAGGGGG
>JACCEB010693262.1_pt1 | contig 19973 bp, 21 predicted proteins | sample 7454761 | NCBI WGS metagenome assembly JACCEB01 (sample SAMN15323454, study PRJNA562643) | freshwater metagenome | isolation source: river surface water | place: USA:Blue River Watershed | collected 2017-08-18 | reverse complement strand
TATTGCTCGCGGGTGAGCGGGATGGTCCGGCGGTCTGGGCTCTTGGTTTCTTGGGTCATGTCGATCTCCTCACTGGCCGATGATTGCGCGAGCGCCGGCCAGCACCTTGCCGGCCTTGGCGCGGCGCCCCTGGGACAGAAGGTCTGCGGCGTGACGGGCGCCACCGACAGCGGCCGCCCAGAGCTCGTCGCGATGGCCAAGCGGCACGGCGTCAAGCGTGGCCAGGGTGGCGTTGATCTTGTTGAGCAGGCCGCCATCGGTGCGGCCAGTGGCGAGGTAGCCGCCGTGTTGCTGGTTGTTGTGCATGGTCACTCCTAAGTTGTTGATTGATGACGGAATCAATTGTTGCGCAACAAAACATTTTGGTCAAACAGTAGCCGACCAAATTGTGTGGTTTTTGTTGGTCAATCAGGGAAAACCCTAGGGCTTCCTGGTTTGGTGTGGCGCAAAAACAACAATATGTTGCTTTCCGACAACACTTTGTGGTATAGTTCGTGGAATCCCTCGGGCGTGCTCGAGCGGCACAAGAATTACAAGCCAGTGGCCAACCCCTTGAGGGCGTAGCCACGTCCAAAATTTGGCGGGATAGCTCAGAAAGTAGAGCGTCGGGTTCATACCCCGATGTGCGGTGGTGCAATTCCATCTCCCGCAACCATCAGCAAAGTAATGCGGTTCAGGCATGGGAGGTCCCATGATTGATCCCGCATCTCTTTCTCTTGCGTATGCCGGCTGCAAGGCTGCAGTCGCTGGCGTGCGCGAGCTCGTCGACTTCTACAAGCAGGCCAAGGCCACCGGCAAAGACGTCTCTGGCATCGTCAGCGAGGTCGCGGGTCTGTGTGGCCAGTTCTTCTCGCACAGCGAGCAAGTCGCGACGGCCGAGCAGAAGAAGGTCGAAGAGCTCAAGGCCAACCCGAAGGCGAAACTCAAGAGCCTGAACGAGGAAGCGCTATCCAACGTGATGCAGCGCTACGACCTCGCGGCGATGGAGGCCGAGCTTCGCGAGATGATGGTCTATCACATGGACCAGCCGGGCCTGTGGTCGCGGTTCACCGAGGAGCGAGAGCGGCTGCGCCAGGAGCGATTCGAGGCTGAGCAGGCCCTGAAAAAGAAAATCAGGGACGACGCCCGGGATCGGCAGAGGCTGATCGACAAGTGGAGTTTGCTGGCCGCCAAGGTGATTGCCGCCGCGGTGTTGGCTTTTGTGTTTTGCGCGCTGATGTATGGCGTCCACCTGGACTACCAGCAGCGGCGTGATGATTTTTTTTCCCGGGCCGAGTTTGAGCGTCGCTTCGCATCGGACCCCAAGGTGATTGATTGCTGGAAGACGGTGCAGGGCACTGGCGTCCTGCCACGCTTTTGCCTGAAAGATTAAGCAATGAACATTTTGCAGAAATTCGTTTCCGTGTTTCACGCCCGCTGGTTCCAGTTCGCCGCGATTCCGCTGCTGGTGCTGGTGTGGTTTGCCGCCACCGATCCGTCGGGTGGTGCCGACACCATGCTGCGCGTGCAGCTGTGGGCCCAGGCTTTCCTGGTGACGGGCATCGCCTATCTCGTTGGCAAGGCCATCTTGGGTCGCGCCTCGAGCCAGGATCTGTATGACGCCACCATGGGTGGCAACGTCGCGGCTGGCATCGCCTATACCGGCGTGTGTTTGCTGCGCGCCCTGGTGCTGATCGGCTTGCTGCAATTCTTTGCCATGGTCCAGCGATGAAACGCCTGGCCGCCATCGTCTCCGCACTGGTGATGGTGAGCTGCCACCCGGCGCCCGCCGCTGCTTTTAACCTGGGCCGAGACATCCCCGCCCAGGCCGCGCAATACCTGCCGACACTGAAGGCACAGGTAAACGAAGTGATGCCTGGCTTCCATGCTCCTGAGTACTTTGGTGCTCTCATCGAGCACGAGTCAGGGTGCCCCGGCATCAAGAGCATGTGCTGGAACCCCCGGGCCCGACTGAAGTCGCAGCGCGAAGAAGGCGCGGGACTGTCGCAGATCACGCGAGCCTACAAAGAGGACGGCAGCCTGCGATTCGATGCCCTGCAGGAGACCAGGAAACTGGATCCGCGTGGCCTGAACGAGCTGCGCTGGGACAACGTCTACGACCGCCCGGACCTGCAGATGCGGGTGATGGTGGTGATGACGCGACAGAATTGGAACCGTGTCGGCAAGCTGACGACGGACCAGGATCTGCAGCTGAAGCTGACAGACCTCAGTTACAACGCCGGCTTTGGCCGCGTGCTCAACGATCTGCGGGCTTGCTCGCTGACGGCTGGCTGCGACCCCAAGAAGTGGAATGGCCACGTCGAGCTGACCTGCACGGCGTCGAAGAAGCCAATCTACGGCACGCGCTCGGCCTGCGACATCTGCAGGCACCACGTCCATGACGTCGTCGAGACGCGCATGCCCAAGTACAAGGGACGGGTCTGACCATGTTTCCGTTGCCGTTTCCCATGATTTGGTTGCGCGTCGGCTTGATTGTTGCCGCCGTGCTGGCCACAGCGCTCGCCGGGTACAAGGTGGGATCCGATCGCGTTCAGGCGAAATGGGACATCGAGCGCGCCCGACAAACCGAGCTTCGCCTGGAGGCCGAGCAGGCCGCACGCAAAGAGGAGCAGCGCCGCAATGAAGAGTCACAACGTATCGCCGGCGAGCAGGCCAAGCGTGAAACCGAATACCGTGTTCGCGTCGCTGCTGCTGAGCAGTCTCTTGATGGGCTGCGCGACACCGTCGCCCGTCTCAATTCCCGTCCAGCCCCCCGCAACGCCGAGGCTGCCGGATACGCTCGCGAAGCCGCCATCGCAAGAGAGCTACTTGGAACGTGCTCGGCAGAATATCGAGGCGTGGCAACAGAAGCTGATGGACTCCGTATCCAAGTGATCGGACTCCAGCAATGGATCAGTAAGGTAGTTCAGTGATGCCGCCGCCAGATACAGCAGAAATCGCAGTCGCTCTGTCCAGAATGCAGGACATGAGCTCAGACCTGCAGGAGATCAAGTCGACCATGAAAGAGCTCGCCAGTGCGGTCTCACGGTTGGCCGTGGTCGAGGAGCGGCAGTCCAACACGAACGACACCATCAACCGTGCGTTCAAAGATATCAAGAACCTGGGTGAGCGTGTATCCACCCTGGAGGCAGCACAACCGCTGCAGAAACAGACATCCGATTGGGTCCAGTCAGGCGCCAAGTACATCTTGGCCTGCGTGCTGGGCGCAATCCTCGCCGGCCTCGTGCGGCCCAGCCCAGTGGCTCCGTCGCCAAACCCGCCGGCGATCACGGGACGGTAAGACATGAACAAAGAAACCCAGAACTCACAGAACCAGGACCAGAACGAAACCCAAGGGCTGGACCTGGACTCCGACGAACCCCTCACCCCTGCATGCCCGATGAACCCCGAAGACCGGGAAGGCTGCGAGGCCTGCCAGTAAGAGGCGGCCATGTCTGATGAGGCGGACAAGAAGCCAGTTGACTGGGAGGTAGTCGAAAAGCATTACCGTGCCGGCATGAAGTCGCTGCGTACCATCGCGGAGGAGAACGGCATCACCGAGGGTGCCATCCGCAAGCGTGCCAAGCGCGACAAGTGGACTCGCAATCTTGAGAAAAAGATTCAGGAGCGAGCCCAAGAGAAGGTACGCAGAGAAGCGGTACGCGCACCAGGTACGCAGCTGACTCCGAAGACCGAGCAGGAGACTGTCGAGGCCTACAGCGACGTCGTGGCCAGCGTGGACATGATCCAGCGCGATGACGTGAAGGCGGCCCTGGACATCTCGCGGGCGAACCTGCAAGAGATCGCCCTGACGGTTGATCCGGCCTACAAGGGCAAGATCGACAGCCTAGCCAAGGTGCTTGAGGCTGGCATCCGGGTCAAGGACGAGAACAAAAAGAAGAACCCGCAGCCCGATCAGGCTGACCTGGAATTGTTGCTGGAGAACTACTACGACCTGGCCGACATCTTCGCCCTGCTGAAATACACGACCTCGATCCACGGTCGCGTCAAGCTGGCCAAAGAGATTGCGGCGAGCCACAGCGTTTACCTGCCCTTGCAGCGCAAGATTTTCGGTCTGGACACCGAGAAGAAGTCCACCGGCGAATTCGAGGAGATGCTGCGCCAGGTCCAGTTGCAGGCTGACTGATGGCGGACGCAATGAATCAAGAGCAGCTGGCTAAGCTCCGGCTGCTGACGAACAACCTCGAGGTTTACAGCGCGCACTGCCTGAAGATCCTGGACAAGAGCGGCGACAAGCTGCCGTTCATTTTCAACCAGGCCCAGCGCTTTGTCGACGAGCGCCTGAACCGACAGCTGGCTGAGACCGGCAAGGTTCGCGCGCTGATCCTCAAGGGTCGCCAGCAAGGCATCTCGACCTACGTCGGCGCCCGGTTCTATCACCGGACCTCGATGAACTTCGGCAAGCGCGCGTTTATCGTGGCGCACGAGCAGAAGGCGACCAACAACCTGTTCTCGATGGTGAAGCGTTACCACGAGAACAACCCGATGCCGATCAGCACTGGTGCCACCAACGCCCAGGAGCTGATCTTCGACAAGCTCGACGGCGGCTACAAGCTGGCCACGGCGGGCACGCAAGACGTCGGCCGCTCGAACACCGCGCAGTTGCTGCACGGCTCCGAGTTCGCGTTCTGGGCCAACGCAGCCATGCACCTCGCCGGTATCGGTAACACGATTGGCGACTTGCCGGGCACCGAAATCATTCTGGAGTCCACGGCCAACGGACTCGGCAACCAGTTCCACGAGATGTGGCAGGAGGCCGAAGCCGGGCGCGGAGACTTCATCGCGGTCTTCGTGCCGTGGTTCTGGCAGGTCGAGTACCGCGCAGCCGTCAAGCCTGACTTCGAGCTGTCGAAGGAAGACCGTGAATACATGCTGGCCTACGGGCTGGACATGGAGCAGATGCAGTGGCGGGCCAACAAGATCGCCACCTACGGCCGCAACCACGAGTGGTTGTTTGACCAGGAATATCCGGCCACCGCGGCGCTGGCGTTCAAGACGTCGACGCTCAACCCGCTGATCAGCCCGAACGCTGTCATGCGGGCGGCGACAACGGACTTCCGCGAGCGCAGCGGCCCGCTGATCATCGGCTGTGACCCCGCCGGAGACGGCGAAGGAAAGCACGACCGCAGCGCGATCGCGTTCCGCCAGGGTCGAACCTGCTTCCGCCTCGAGTGGCTGCCCAGCGATCACAGCCCGATGCAGATCGCCGGTCGACTGGTCGAGATCTGGAACACGTTCCAGCCTGACGCCATCATCATCGACAAGGGCGGCCTGGGTGCCGGCATCTATGACCGACTCGTCGAGCTCAACGTCCCGGTGATCGGCATCAACAACGCCGAGAACGACGGCGACTCGGAGCGCTACGAGAACATTCGCGCCGGCATGTGGTGGCGCATGGAAGAGTGGTTCCACGACTTCCCGTGCCGCATCCCGAATGACTCGGCGCTGATTGCCGACGTCACGGCGCCGCAACCCGATGTGCACTCCAACGGCAAGAAGCTGCTGGAGTCCAAGAAGAAGATGGCCAAGCGTGGCATTCGCTCACCAGACGGTGGCGACGCCCTGGCCCTGACGTTTGCGGTGCCCGTTGCGCCGCGAGTCAAAGAGCTGAACACCGTTCCGGGTGGCTCATACAAGCCGGCGTCATCCGCTGGCTACTAAGGAATTGCTATGGCTGAGACCACCAACGAATACAGCGACGCCTGGATTGAAGGCGAGGAAAACCATCCCGTCGAGAACGCCGTCGCCGCCGCCAAGAAGAAGGCCGACGTCAGCGAGAAGGACGAGTACATCACCGCCTACGCCGACCTCGAGGACGGCAAGTCCGCCAACGCCGAGGACGTCAAGAAAAAGCGTCTCGACAAGGACATGAGCGAGGAAGACAAGGCATGAAAAACACCGGCGAATTCATCCTCAAGCTGTTCAATGTGCGCACCGTCGCGCACATCCAGCACTTGACGCCCAACGGCCAGCCCGGCAGCGATGCCGCGCACCGCGCGCTCGAGGCTTTCTACGAAGCCCTGGTGCCCAACGTCGACCGCTTCGCCGAGTGCTGGATGGGCTGCGAAGAGAAACTGATCGAGGTCGGTGCCTCCGGCTTCAAGCTCGAAAAGGATCCCCTCAAGCTCGTGCGTGGCGTCACGGAAATCCTCAAGGGTGCTCGCGCCGAGTGCGAAGACGAGCCCTTCCTGCAGCAGATCATCGACGACATGCTCGAGACCTGCGCTCAAACCAAATTTAGACTGTTGTTCTTGAAGTGAACGCATCAGACCAAAACGAATACGTAATGGCCGCCGCCGGCCAGATGCGTGACGAACCCGCCGAGCATGCGCTGGACGCGCTTGGTACGGAACTGCTGGCTGAGTTCGCGCGTGCCGAGCTCGACCGTCGCTTGACCGAAGAGCGCTGGCTGCAAGACCTGCGTCAGTACCGCGGCAAATACGACCCCGAAGTGCTGGCCGCCATCGGCGCCAAGCGCTCGAAGGCGTTTGTGCGCAAGACCCGCGTCAAGGTGAAGACAGTCGACAGCCGCGTGGCTGACCTGTTGTTCCCCGCCGGCAGCGAAAAGAACTGGGAGATCGACAGCACTCCGGTGCCCAGCGTCTCCAAGGAACAGCGCGCCATGGCTGCCCAGCAGCTGCAAAAGCTGTCGCAGGGTCAGCCCGTGCCGCCCGAGGTTCTCGACAAGATCCTGGTCGACGTCGTGCGCCAGGCCTCGAAGAAGATGAGCAAGGTCATCGAAGACCAGCTCATCGAGGCACGCTACAAGGACGTGTCGATCAAGACCATTCACAGCGGTCACCTGTACGGCACCGGGATCATGAAGGGCCCGCTGGTCGAGCGCAAGATCCGCACGACCTTCATCCACGAGGGCGGCAAGTGGATCGCCAAGAACGAATCCTACGTGGTGCCGTTCGTCGATTACGTGCCGATCTGGCGCTTCTATCCCGACATGAACGCCACGACGCTCGAGCAGTGCAAGTACGTCTACGAGCGCCACAACATGACCAAGGCTGACTTGGTCGAGCTGTCGCAGCGCAAGAGCTTCAACAGCGCCAAGATCATCAACTACATCAAGTCGCATCCCGACGGCGAGATCAAGCTGCGCTACTACGACAACGAGTTGCGCATCATTGGCGAGCGCACCGCCAACCAGGGCAACAAGCAGAACCAGTACGAGATCCTCGAGCGCTGGGGTTACGTCGACGGCACCAAGCTAAAGTCGATCGGCGTCAAGGTGCCCGAAGAGCGCTGCCACGAGACGTTCTTCTCCAACGTCTGGCTGCTGCCCAACGGCGAAGTCATCAAGGCCGTGCTGCAGCCGATCAACGGCGTGACGTGGCCGTACCACCTTTACTACTTCGACAAGGACGAGACCTCGATCTTTGGCGAAGGCCTGGCGTCGATCATGCGCGACGACCAGACCATGCTCAACGCCGCCATCCGCATGATGCTGGACAACGGCGCCATCACTTCGGGACCCATGCTCGAGGTGACGCCTGGCTTGCTGGCCAACACCGATCGCATGGATGAGATGCATCCCTGGAAGATCTGGTATCGCAACACCGCTCAGCCGGGCACGCCAGCCGTCAAAGAGATCCAGCTCGACAGCCGCTTGGGCGACCTGTCTGGCATGGCCGATCGCTTTGAGAACAACGCCGACGAAGTCACGGCCATCCCGCGCTACATGAGCGGCGAGAGCGTGAGCCAGGGCGCTGCCGGCACGGCCTCCGGGATGTCAATGCTGATGGGCGCCGCCAACATCGTCATCAAGGATCTGATCAGCGCCTGGGACGAAGGCGTGACGCGTCCCTTCCTGACGGCGCTGTATCGCTGGAACATGCAGTTCCACAAGGACAACAGCATCAAGGGCGACTTCGACGTCAAGGCCCGCGGCACGGCCTCCCTGGTGGCTCGCGAGGTTCGCGCCCAGCAGCTGGACATCTTCAGCCAGGCCGTGGCCAACCCGATGGACGCGCCGTTCATCAAGCGCGATGCCCTGCTGCGTCAGCGCGCCGAAGCCCACGAGCTCTCCGACATCGTCAAGACCGAGGACGAGGTCAAGGCCGATCAAGAAAACCCGATGATCCGCATGCAGCAAGAGCTGACCATGGCCCAGGCTCAGCTCGTCGTGCAAGAAGGCCAGGCCAAGATCAACAGGCTGATGGCCGACACCGAGCTCGCCGCCGCCAAGGCCCGCGAGACCATGGCCAACATCGATCGCGTGGTCGCCGAAGCCGTCAACAAGCGCGTGGAGGCCGTGTACGCGGCGCTGCAAGCCGGTGGTGTGGCCACCAGCAACCCGACCATCGCACCCGCCGGCGACGAGATCCTGCGCAGTGCGGGATGGCAAGACGCGACGCCGAACCCGGCCATCGCCGATCTCAACGGCCCGCCGGTGCAAGACGAGCAGGGAACCATGACCCGCCTGGGCGGCAACGAGCAATTCGTTGAGGAGCCACGCGGAAACACGAGTCCCAACCAGCCCGGCGTTCCTGCTGAGGCAATGCCGCAGCAAAGCCCCAGCAATGCTGCAGCATCGGCACCGACCGGCATGCAGGGCGTGCGCGGCGGCATTGAGACGCCGGAGGTCTGATGGAAGACGATGGCCTGCGCGCCATGCGCCAGTTGCAGGAAGCGACTGCCGTGGTCGCCGAGTTTCGCGGCACCGATCCGCTCAAGCACATCGATCAGATGCTGACCAGCCTGGCCGAAGTCTACAAAGCCCAGCTCGCCGACGTCGCCGTCGATGAGTTAGTGCGCACTCAATCATGTCTGAAGCAGACCCTGGCCATCAGGGCTGCCATCAGAGGTAGCCAAGCGCTGCCTGTGGTTTGAATCTTTGTCCCCTGCCATGGGCAGGACAGCCAAAGCCGGGCGACCGGCTCTCAACCGGAAGCCTACTGAAAGGAAACACATGGCAACCCAAGATCAGATGAAAGAAGACCAAGACGCTTTTGCGTCAGCCTTCAACGAAGACGAAGCTCCCCGGCAGGAGATGAGCGAAGACGAGGCCTTTGGTCTCGCCGAGCCCAAGGCCGAAGAGATGGCCGCCGAAGACGGCGCCGAAGGCCAGGCCGCTGAGCCCGTCGACATCGCCGTCGTGATTGACGCCGACGACCTCGAGAAGCAAGCCGGAGACGCCCAGGCCAAGCAGACCGCTGAAGCCGCTGCCGAAGGCCAAGGCGAGCCCGCCGAAGTCATGTCCGATGAGGGCGAGGCCGGCGAAGTCGAGGCTCCTGCCGTCGACATGGAAAAAGAGATCCAGCGTCTGAAGTCCTGGGAAGGCCGCCTCAAGGCCATGGAAGCCAAGCTCAAGAGCGCCGGCGCCGAGACCCAGGAAGAGCAAGTCGAAGCCGTCAGCGAAGCCATCGAAGATGCCGCCGACGCCGCCGACACGCCTGCCGACCAGGAAGTGGTCGAGCAGATTGCCGACCAGGTCGAGTCCGGCGAGCTGACTCCCGAGGCTGCCATGAAGCAGCTGGCCGAGGACTTCGGCGAAGACTTCGTCAAGATGATCGAGGCCATCGCTACCGCCAAAGCCAAGGAAGCCGGCGGTGCCGCTGCCAGCGAGAAGTTCGGCGAGCTCAGCAAGACCGTTGACGAAGTCATTGCCGACATTGTCGACACCAAGGCTCAGAAGCACTTCGAGACCATCGCCAGCGCGCACCCCGACTTCAACGAGATCGGCGCCAGCGAAGAGTTCAAGACCTACGTCGAGTCGCTGCCGGAAGCCGACAAAGAGGCCGCCATGGGCGTCATCGCCAACGGCAGTGCCAAGCAAATCGTCAAGCTGTTGGATGGCTTCAAGGCTGCCAACGCTGCCGGCGCGCAAGCTGGTGGCGAGGCCATGGGTGAGCTGACCGAAGCCCAGGGCGAGTCGATCGTCGACGAAGTCTCCGATGAACAGCTCGACGCCGCCGAAGGCGTGCGCTCCAGCGGCATGAAGCTGCCCGAGCAACCCAAAGCTGCTGGTGACTACGCCGGCGCCTGGGACGAGTTCTAACCGAGTCCCTGCTCTGCGCAAGCATCAGGCTTTTATTCCCCGGAGTGTTCCGCTCCCACCTAGCGTGGTGAAGACCTCAGCCTGGATCTACAGGTGAACCACACGGACGCGTGTGGGTACGGTGCTCTCGCCGATGACAAGTCGGCACCTATCGAACATCGCCGCCGCCATCTAACAATTCGAGTGTTAGAAGCGGCGACATGAATGTGGCAGGCAGTCCACAACGAGCTGCCTCACAGCCGGCGTAGCAGGGTGCGCCGGATACCAAACACCCAGCACTTGGAGCACGACATACCAGTCGCGCATGACGAGAAGAATTCGGGACACGCTTCGGCGCCCCAGCATGAATTCTGCGACTCTGCACACGGCACAGGGAAAGTCCATACCGCTCCTCTCCGCAATGGCTGTGAATAACAGCAAATCTCGATGCCATTAACGAAAGGAAATCATCATGGCTCAAACCTCTTACGGCGACATTTCGCCCCGTACCGCAGCTTACGCAGAAAAAGAACTGCTCAAGCGCGGCCTCCCCTACTTGGTTCTGGAAAAGTTCGGTCAAGCCAAAGCTCTGCCCGAGCAAAGCACCAAGGTCATCAAGTTCCGTCGCTACAACGCGCTGCCCAACACCCCCACCGCGCTGACCGAAGGCGTGACTCCCACCGGCCAAACCCTGGCCGTGACCGATGTCACCGCCACTCTGGTTCAGTACGGCGACAAGGTGACGATCACCGACGTGATCCTGGACACCCATGAGGACCCGACTCTGAACGAGTCCGTGGCTCTGTTGGGCGAGCAGGCCGCGCAGATGATCGAGAAGATGCGCTTCGGCGTGCTGAAGGCTGGCACCAACGTGCTGTACGCCAACGGCGCCGCTCGCAACGCCGTCAACACCGCGATCAGCATCACGCTGCAGCGCCGTGCCGTGCGTGCCCTGAAGCGTCAGAACGCTCGCTTCATCACCAGCATCGTCCGTTCGACCCCGTCCTACGGCACCGAGAACGTGGCTCCTGGCTTCGTCGCCTTGATCCACCCCGACTTGGAAGCCGACGTGCGTGGCCTGACCGGCTTCGTGCCTGCCGAGAAGTACGGCACGATGACCCCCTGGGAAAACGAGCTGGGCAAGTGCGAAGACGTGCGTTACGTCAGCTCCACCATTTTCGAGCCCTGGGCCGATGCTGGTGGCGCGAAGGGCGCGATGTTGTCCACGACCGGCACCAACGCCGACGTGTACCCCGTGCTGTACGTGGCGCGTGATGCCTACGGCATCGTGGCACTGAAGGGCATGTTTGCTCTGACCCCCATGGTTGTGAACCCGAAGCCGAGCGATTCCGATCCTCTGGCTCAGCGTGGTCACGTCGCCTGGAAGGCCATGCAGACCTGCACCATCCTGAACGACAGCTGGATGGTCCGCGCCGAAGTCGCCGCGACTGCCTGATTGATCGCCGGGTAACCGGCAGTCAGGGACAAGCCCCTTCGGGGGCTTTCTGTTTTTGGTGCGCAGCAATATCTCGCGACCGAACCCGATGCCGGGGCGGGCAATCCCCGGCAACTTTTCTGTGAGGCCCACTATGTCAAACGACACCACTCAAGTTTCTTCAATCGACGACGCGCCGGCGCAAACCGCCAACACCGCTCCTGCCAAAGCGCAGGCCAGCGGCAAGCGCGTACCCAAGGTCGACGGCTTCGACATCGCCCTGTCCGGCAAGAAGAAGACCATCACCATCCACACCTCCGAAGTCGAAGGCGGCCACGACGCCGTGCCGATCGGCTTGAACGGCTACATGTACCAGGTGCCCCGCGGCATGCCGGTCGAAGTGCCGGAAGAGCTGGTTGCCATCCTCGAGAACGCCAAGGTTTCGACCTACCACCCGGCGCGAGACGGTAGCACCGAGCTCGTCGAGCGCGTCAGCAATCGCTTCGCATTCAGCGTTCACTGAAAGTAAAGAATGGCGGCAAACACGTACGTCAAGGACGTCCTGTACCGAGTCTCGGTGCAGCTGCACGACATCAGCCCGCAGTTCACGCGTTGGACTCAGCGGGAGCTCGTGTCTTGGCTCAACGATGGCCAGCGCGCCATCGCCAAGTACGTGCCGAGCTCGTGCTCGCGTGTTGACGCCGTCAAGCTGGTGCCTGGCACCAAGCAATCCATCAGCTCGATCCCGGCCAACCGGGTCATCCCGGGCGATGGATCAACCCCTGTCGCCATCAGCGGCACCGCACTCATGTCCGCGATCCGGAACATGGGCACCGATGGAGCCACGGTCGGCCGAGCAATCCGCTTGGTCGATCGTGACGTCCTCGATCTGAATTCACCGGACTGGCACACCGAAGTCGACACCAAGGTGTCGAGCTACACCTTCGACCCGCGCACGCCCGACATCTTCTTCGTGAGCCCAGGCGTTCACGCCACCACCGCGGTGTGGGCTGAGCTCTCGTACATCGCCGATCCCGTCGACGTCTCGCAAAGCGGCACCTACACCTGGGACGGCAACAGCACGGCCAAGATCTCGATCGACGACACCTACGTCGACGATCTCACCAACTACATCTTGTCGCGCGCCTACGGCAAGGATTCCGAGAACGCCGCCAACCTCGGCCTGGCCGCGGCCTACGACACCGCGTTCACGGAGAGCATCCGCTCGCACGCCACCGCACTGGCTGGCATCAACCCGAACATCCAGGGCTTGGCCGGCAACCCGTTGGCCGTGACGCCGAGGTAACGCATGACACCCACCGATTTGCTGCCCTACTTGCTGCCAGAAGTTCCTGGCGTACCCGATGCCCTGGCCAAGCAAGCCATCATGCGCGCCGCCAACGAGTTCTGCCGCGAGTCCGGCGTGTGGAGCGAGATCCAGGATCCGATGGTCGTGCTCGACAACATCAACGAGTACGAGCTCGACGTGCCCACCGGCAGTCAGATCGTCACCATCAAGTCGATCTGGATGGTCAACCGCGAGCTGGTGCCGGTGACCATGGAGCGACTGCAAGAGCTGATCCCGAATTGGCAGGAAGCCAAGGGCTCGGATCCCGCCTACTACAACTCCGCCAACGACTACACCAGCTTTCGCATCTACCCCATCCCGCTGGGCGCCAACAAGGCAAAGATGACGGTGCGCGCCGTGTACACGCCGGCTCAGTTCGGCACCTTCTTGCCGCAATTCCTGGTCGACGTCTACCTCGACGACATCCTGGCCGGCGCCAAGTACCGCTTGATGACGATGCCCAACAAGGCCTGGAGCAATCCCGAGCTCGGCCTGGTCAACAAGGCGCTGTTCGATGACGGCATCGTCAAGGCCAAGGTGTTCGAGGCCCACGACAAGGTCGCGCTGAGCCCGCGCGTGCGCCCCGTGCGCTTTGGTTTCTGAAGGTAAGACATGGCAAAGATCAAACTCGTCCAGGGCGACACGCTGCCCAACATCACGCTCACGCTCACCGACCCGTCGACCGGAAACATCATCAATGTGTCCGACGCCGACGTCGTGGTGCGCGTCAAATTCCGGGCAGCCGGAAGCGACACCGTTCTCTCCACGATCATTTGCGAAAAGATCGATGGGGGTTCAACCGGGAAGGTTCGATTCAACTTCTCCGGAGGCGTTCTCAACGTGGAGCCCGGCCTCTACGAAGGGGAGGTAGAGATCGACTTCGACGGCCAAATCCAAACGGTCTACGACGTTCTCAAATTCAATGTCCGTCAACAGTTCTAAAAAGGAAAAACCATGTCCGCAATGTCAGACTACCTCGAGAATAAACTGATCGATCAGTTGTTCCGTGGCCAAGCCGCTCCCACCACCAGCACGCTGTACGTCGGCCTGCTGACCGCTGCGCCCAGCGATACCGGCGGCGGCACTGAAGTCGCCGGTGGCTCGTATGCCCGCGTCTCCGTCGGCTCGAGCCTGGCCAACTGGTCCGGCACGCAGTCGGCTGGCTCCACTGCTGCGTCCAGCGGCACCGGCGGCCAGACCAGCAACAACGCCGCCATCACCTTCCCCACGCCCTCCGCCGGCTGGGGCACGGTCACTCACTTCGGCATCTATGACGCGGCCAGCGGCGGCAACCTGCTGTTCTGGGGCGCGCTCACCATCGCCAAGACGATCAACCAGGCCGACACCGTCACCTTCCCCGCCGCATCGCTGTCGATCACGTTCGCCTAATCCCGAGGTAAGGGATGCTGCTCAACGCTTCTGTACTCAACGCGGCGCCGATCAACGGCACCGTGGGTGGCGTGCTGCAAGAGTTGGCGGCATCCGCCTCGTGTGCGGCGACGAGCTCCGGCGACGCCACGCTGTATCGCAACTTTGCTGGCGCCATCACTGGCATCGGCGACATCGTTGCGACGGCGTCGCTGTCGAAGAACATCGCGGCGGCATCGGACGCCTACGTCGTCACCTATGCTGGCGTCATCCTCGGCATCCCGATCGCTGGCGCCATCAACGCGGCCGCCACGACGGCAGCAGATCTTGCCCGCCAGGCCAACCTCGACGCATCGGCGTCGGCGTCGGCATCGGTCTCCGGTGACGTCAGCAAGGCCGACAACCTGAGTGCCAGCGCTTCCGCAAGCGCCTCGGCCTCGGCAACCCCCGCAATCATTTTCAGCATCGCGTCCGACGTCCTGGCCTCGGCCAGCGCAGACGCCTCGGCTGACGTCGTCAAGACGGCTTCGGCATCGGCATTGGCATCGGCCTTGGTTGCCGCCGACGTCGGCAAAACCGACAACGTGCAGGCCGCCATTGAGTCGAGCGCCACGGCGTCGGCAAACGCTGCCGTCAACTGGTCTGTCGCCGCCGATACCCAGGTCTCGGCAACGGCTGCCGGTGACGCCGCCAAGTCGGTCAACCTGGCCGGCAATTGCGACGCCTTCGTCATTAACGTCGCCGACGTCGCGCTCGAGGTCGTGCTCAACGCCGGCGGCAACGCCACGGCATCGAGCTCTGGCGTCGCTGACGTCGTCAAGGTGTCTGAGGCCGCCGGTAATGCGGTTGCATTGTCTTCGGGTCTCGCGAGCCTAATTAATCCGCTGGCCGCCGTTGCCGCGGTCGCCACGGCGTCGACGTCGGGCTCCGCCACCCTGGTCAAGAACATGGAGTGCGCCGGCACGGCTGCGGCGGAAACATCCAGCCAGGCCGATGTCGTCAAGTCGATCGAGACTCAGGCTGCCGCCGTCGCCTCCACGTCGGCCTCCTCTCAGGTCGAAAAGCTGATCGCCGCCGCGGCCGCCGCAGTAGCGCAGACGTTGTCCGAAGCCGAGGTGACCAAAAATGTGACGGGCTCCGGACTCGCGACCATGTTTGTCGACGTCGCCCCGGCTGACGTCACCAAGAACATGAACTTCGCCGCCAACGCCGCGGCAAGCACGTCGGCCCAGGCCTTGATTGACAAGATCATGGCGTGCGCTGGCGAGGCCACGGCCATCACCGATGGCGCCGCCGCCGTCAGCAAGAACATCGCCGCCGCCGGCGCCGCCTACGCCGAGGTCTACTCGGTCATCGAGCTGCGCAAGACGCTGGCCGGACAAGCGCAGGCCATTGCCACGGTGCTCGGCCAGGCCGACGTCCGCAAGCGCTTGGATGGCGCCGGCGATGGCTTGGCGCAGGTCCTGGGCTTCATCCGCGTCACCGTCAACCTCGACGGCCAGATGCAGTCGTTTGCCGCCAGCAATGCCATCATCGACATCACCAAGAACGCCGAAGGCCATGCCATCACCCTGGTCGAGATCAGCGCCAGGCTGCGCAAGCTCTACCTGTTCAAGTCGATCTCTGCCGAGGCCAGCGCCACCCTGGTCACGATGTCGGCTGTCACCGACAACGCGCAGGCGGGCGCAGAAATCGACGGCGCCTCGAGCATCGCTGAAGCCGCCCTGGCATCCGCTGTTGCCGAGGTCGATTACGCCTCGCAAAGCGCGGATTCAGACGACGTCGCCGTTGGCTCGACTGACGTCAGCTACATCGCCGTCACCCAATAAAATCACCACTGACACCCAATAAGGCTTAGCAATGGCTGTACTTTTCACCAACAACGCACAGGCTGCTCTTTCGGCGACAATCACCGCTGCCGCGACAAGCTTCTCTGTGGCGGCCGGGTTGGGTGCCCTGTTCCCGTCTCCGGGTGTCGGCGATCACTTCTTCGTCACGCTGGCCGACACCGCCGGCAACCTCGAGATCGTCAAGGTCACGGCGCGCAACACCGACACCTTCACGGTTGTCCGCGGCCAAGACGGCACCGAGGCACGCGCGTTCTCCTCAGGCGACAAGGTCGAGCTGCGCCTCACCAAGGCGATGCTGGACCAGATCAAGCTCGACACCCAGCAGAACATCGCCGGCAACCTGTCGTTCACCGGCACCGGCAACCGCATCACCGGCGACTTCAGCAACGCCACGATCGCGAACCGTGTGCTGGTGCAAAGCTCTACCGCCAACGGCAACACCTTCCTTGGCGTCGTTCCCAACGGCACCGCCGTCAACTCGCAGTTCCAGGCATACAACTCCTCGGACACCGCAAACGCGTCCATCGCTGCGCTTGTCGCCAGCGCAAGCCAGGTTCGCATTGTCTCTGGCTACATCGGCACCGGCACGCTCAATCCGATCACGTTCATCTTCTCGAACACAGAGGCGGCGCGCTTCGACCCGACGACGCGCAACTTCTTGATCGGCTCTTCCACCGACAACGGCACCGACAAGCTTCAAGTCACGGGCTCCGCCAACATCACTGGCGCCATCAAGCAAAACGGCAACCAGGTGCTGCATGCCGGCAACTACACCGATTACGCGGCAGCGGCAGGGCACACGCACAGCTACCTGCCGCTGAGCGGCGGCACGGTGACTGGGACGGTGAAAGTTGTATCGACAGGCGGATTCAACGGCGACACCGGTGACGGCAGCGTCAACTTCCTTGCGCGACTGAACTCGGATAGCACGTTTCTTGGGGCAATCAACCAGTACGGATATCAAGCGTTTGCCGTCAACATTCTTGGGTCGCAAGACTCCACTTCGTCGCGAGGGTACGTCAGCTTTTACACCAAGACGGATGGTACTTGGAAAGAGGCTCTTCGCCTAAATGACGGCGCCGTCAATGCGGTCAACACGCTGACGCAAGGTGGCAACCAAGTTCTCCACGCAGGCAACTATTCCAGCTATTCGCCATCTCTGACTGGCTCTGGCGCATCCGGCACTTGGGGCATCAATGTCACCGGGTACTCGACGCAGTTGAATGGCTATGGTCAGCAAACCGTCTATACGATCTTGGACGGCCCAGCCAATGGCCCGGTAATCAAAGTCCGTTATGACGGCGCTACCGCAAACCGATGGATTGACTTTGGCTACAAAGATGGTTACGGCGCCTACTATGAAGGTTTGAAGATATACAACGGTGACACGCTGACAATGGGCGGCGCGGTAGTTCTGAACGCCAGCAATTACTCCAGCTACTCCCCGTCGTTGACTGGTTCCGGCGCGTCTGGAACATGGTCGATTAACGTCACCGGCTCAGCCACAAGCGTTGGCGGCTACTCCTCTGACGGCTGGCTGCGAAAGGTTGGCGACGCAAGCCAGTTCCAGGTCTACGGAAATTCGCGCTCGATCATCTTCCGCACTGACGGAACCACCAATGAACACGGTGGCGGTGGATACCCTTACATCTGGTTCTACGGCGGTTCGCAAGACACTGATCGCCGGATGATCATGAATACCAGTGGCCAGCTTTGGCTGAGCAACTACGGCTGGCTGCATGACGCCTTCTCTTCGTCTTCGCACAACCACGGATCTCTCTACTTAAGAGCTCTGGGCGGCAACGATGGCATGGACTTCAACACGCTGGCGTACAACACGATGTACTACGCGTACATCGCCAACAGCGCCAACAAGCCTGGAAGTTATTCGTACCCATACGGAACCGTTCTGACGTTCGACCCAGGTCAGGGTGCTGGCGGTCGCGCCCAGTTTTACATCAGTCACGCAGGGAATGATCTGATCTTCCGTGGTGGATGGAACGGCAACGACTCTTGGCAGACGTGGAACAAGGTTCTGACAGACCAGAACTACTCCAGCTACGCCGCTCCGGCTTCGCACTCGCACTCGTTTGACAGCCTGACCAGCAAGACTGGCGGCACCGGTGACTACATGACCACCGGAAGCTTCATTGCTCAAGGCATCTTGCGTGTTCAAAACGGCACTGCCGATTGGGATTCGCTTGACCTTGATGCCAATGGCGCAACGCACATCATCAACGCTCGCGGGGCGGAGACCGGTCTGTCGTTCCAATTCGACGGCACTGAGCGGATGTTCCTGTCGAATGGCGGTGCTCTCACGCTGAACAATGGAGCTATTCGCCAGGGCAACGACCTTGCTCGTCCACTCGCGCGATTCGACGCCGCCGGATCGACAACCGGCATGGTAATCATCAAGCTGCCCGGTGATACCAACAACTACGGCATGATTCACGCCGTTCTCGACATCTACGAGTACAGCGGGAACTCCGTCAGCACTGTGATCATTGGTGGTCACAACTGGGGCGGCAGCACTTGGTACAACTACGGCGCGAACGTAATTGGCGCAACCGACAAGCAGGTCCGACTCGGCATCAAAGACGGTCAGTACTGCATTGTGATTGGCACGGCCGACTCGGTCTGGAGTTACGGTCAGGTCTTGCTGCGCAAGATTCAGAACGGCACGTACTACGGCAACATCATGAACCTTGCCGGCACGTACTCCGTCAGCCAGACGGCCACAGAGTCTTTTACGTGGGTCTCTGGTGATCTGCGCTACTTGAGAACGCCGGGCGCATTTAATGCCGTCGGCGCAATCACCCAGAACGGCAATCAGGTTCTTCACGCGGCCAACTACACCAACTACTCGCCGTCGTACAGCGGCGGGGTAATGGGCGGCCAATGGCAGTTCACTTCCAACCTTGGCAATTATTGCGGATCGTTGAGTGGCCCTGGTCTCCAGGCTTACTCAACCAACAACAACTCCGCGTTCCTGTCCTTCCATAAGTCTGGCCACTACGCCGTCAACATGGGGTTGGATGCTGACAACGTCCTGCGTATCGGCGGCTGGAGCGCGGCAGCGAACCGCTGGCAGTTGGACATGTCGGGCAACAACACAGTTGCCGGATCAATCACGTCAGGTGGAAATGGCGGCTTCATGAACGACGTCTATTACGGCGGCGTTCGCAATCCAATTTGGCGCTTCGGGAATGCCGACAGCTACGGCCTGAGCTACTTCCAAGGCTCGGCTGGCATCGGAGGCGCTGACACGATTGGCTTCCATTTTGGAACCGCGACTTCTGCGGCATCCCAGTTCGCGATCACGTCCGCAGCTGCCTACGTGAACGGCAACACCGTTCTGCACGCGGGCAATCACACCAACTACACGCCAGTCAAGGTTGCTGGCTCTAGTGGGTATCCTCATGCCGGTTACGGCATGTTCCCGTTCTACAACTGGGGCGGAGCAAACGGTGGCGCATCGGCGCCATCTGACGGCTCCTACACCATCGGCATCAGTGTTGGCTCGCATCCAAGCGATCAAGCGTACGGCTTCCAGATCGCCCGCAACATGTGGAACACCGGTCTGTGGACTCGCGGGTACGACAGCGGTTGGGGTGGATGGGTTCGTTTGCTCGACAGCTCCAACTACACCGACTACGGCGACGGTCGCTATGTCCGCAAGACCGGCGACACGATGACGGGCACGCTCACCGTCGGTCGTGATGTGATCGTCAACGGTCAAACCGGTGGCAACTACGGCAACCGAATCGTTGTCGGCGCGTCGGACACGTCCTACACCATGCAGGACACCAACCTTCGCCCGACGATTCAGGCGAACGGCCAGTACCCCGTCCTGTCGCTGAACCACACGATCACCAGCAACAGCAACCACGGCCCGACGATTCAGATGACGGCCAACGGCGTTGGCAATCAGTTCGTGATCGGCATGACCGGAAACGGCTCTGCGCTGGACATGGGCTACTCCAGCGC
>JACCEB011507063.1_pt1 | contig 19981 bp, 12 predicted proteins | sample 7454761 | NCBI WGS metagenome assembly JACCEB01 (sample SAMN15323454, study PRJNA562643) | freshwater metagenome | isolation source: river surface water | place: USA:Blue River Watershed | collected 2017-08-18 | reverse complement strand
TTAGGTAGAGAAGTAAATATCCTCGCTTATGAACAAGCACTTGCTGGCGGTTTAATTAACCAAATGCAATTCGATGAAGCTCAAAAATATATTAAAGGCAACTACACCAAACTCTTCACTAAAGGATAATCTGTATGATTGAACAATCATGGATTGACAACATTTTCAAAGACCTTCAAAGTATGGATATTAATTTAGATACTGATCCCCTCGCTTTTGGTCCTGACCGTCTTAACTCTAAGGTTGCTGAAGTTAGAAAACATCTTTCTCGCACCGAAAACCTCTTCCTCGAAATCTCCCACAACTTACAAAAGTATAAAAGAGATTTACTACTCGCTAAAACTGAATGCTCTATCGAAAAAACTCGTCTTATGTCAGAAGACCCTTATGTAAGATCAGGTAGATCCCAACCTGAAAGAGATGTCCTCGCAGATCAAAGACTTGTTGATAAAACTAAAGTGATTAATTCTCTCGAAATTACTATCCAAGACCTCGAAGCTATTGATAAAGTAGTTAAAGCTAAAAGAGCCGACCTAAAAGATATCCAAAATCGTTTAAAGGATCAGCTTAAACTATGCCAAGAACAAATCGGCTTAGGTCAAAGATGGGGCAAATCTGATATTAAACTCTTACAAGAATTTAATGATAGATATGAAGCACCACCTATGGTTTCAACTGAAACTCCTTTACCTATCCCAGAACCTAAACCTTTACCAGCATCTACAAATACAGTCAATGATATTGATAATTTCTTTAATGCCCCAATTGATGAAGCTATCAAACAACCCCACACCGTAGATGCTCTCGACCTAGACGATTTATTCAAAGATATTTAATTTATAACTAACACTCCTATAGATACATAGGAGTTTTTATATGAATAGCCTTTTTAGACAAAATTTAATCCTTAAAGCAAAATCAGCTTATACGGGTAACTGGAAAACAGCATCTAAAATCTTTGATCTTTATGACTTACTTGTAGATGTTAGGGCATATAACGGTTCTTTTGAAAATTATGATGTCTATGACCAAAGACGAGAGATTTATAATATATGGAAAGAAGTTCTTCTTGAACATAGAAAGCATCTTATTATTAATGAAGAACTTGTAGATAAAATCACTTACACCATAAGACAAATAGATTCTTTCTTTGCTAAAAACATGAGTGATACTATGAAACTCTTAGGTATGGCAAGACTTGGTAAATATAAAGAATTTGTCCAAGCTCTTATAGCTTATACCCAAGATTTCTTAAAACAATTAGGCTTTAACACTAAAGTCCTTAAAGTTAAATCTGAATATACAGGTCTTACCACTTATGCTATCTCCCCAGATATGTCTGAAAGTGAATCTTATGTTTCTGAGCAAATTGATATGAATAATGCTTTTAAACAAAAACTCTTTCATAAATTTAAACAAGACCTAGAAAAGAAAGATATGAGAATTGAGAGTGAAGGCAATTACTTTGTTATTAAAAAGTATGGAGACCTTATAGGTTATATATCAGAAGATAAATTTGATAAGATATATCCTACAGTAGATGAATTAGAAACAGAATTAAAGAAGAATCAAATTATAGAAGATAACTATGATAAATTGACTTTAGGTGAATCAGGTCAATTATTAGCACCTTCAGGTACCGTAGCTACTACCTTAAATTATATCCCACCTAAAACACTAGCATCTGAAATTAAAAAGTATAATGAGGGTATTTCTCTTTATAACTCTAATCTTAAACCTTATGAAACTAAACTCTCTAATGAACCTAAAACTATCCAATTAGGTGATTTAACACTTAAAGTCGTTAAAGTCTTTTATAAGAATATAAATAGACCTGTGATTATAGAAGGACCCTATACAGGTATCTTCTTAGACCAAATGGTTTCACCCTCAGGTAAAGTCTTAGGTTCTAGTGCTAAAGCTAGTCCTTATTTTATATCTAATAGACAAGTATATGAATCTATAAGTGATAGTATTAAGAAAAAAGATACTTTAGATATAGAACAAAATGTAGTGACTAAAAAAGTTCAAGAGTATCAAAGAGAAAATAGTTATCCATATCAATATGAAAGAATGTTAAAGTCTAGTATACAAGATAAAAAAATTAGAACTATAATACCCGATTTAACGGGAGCAAGCATCTTAAATGACATATACAATAATATGGATACCCATGTAGAATCTAATTCTTATGATATAGGGAATAATACTAATGTATTTACTAATATAGACCATTATATCAAGATCGAGGATTCTCGAACTAGAATCAACAACTTACAAATCAACAGATCTGTTCACCTTACTGATGGTAAACCTGAATATATTAAGAATGAATACTTTGAAATACATCCATGTATGCCTGATGGTCTAGGTACTAAAATTTTCACTCAACAAGTTAAAACAGCTTCTGAAGCAGGTTTTAAATATATTAAAACGGAGGCAGGGGGTAGCAGTATAGGTATGGTGGGTTATTATGTCTGGCCCAAATTAGGCTATAATGGCGACTTGTCTGACGACCTAAAACAAACTAGAATTAACTTACTTAATAATCCCACTAAAAACGAAAAAGAACTTAATACACTCTCTGAAATAGATACCTGGTTTCAAAACACACTAGGACATAGTGTTTATGATGAATGTATGGCTCTTGATTTATATGCTTGTAAGGTAAACGGCAAATTTATTGGTCAAGAAATATGGAAAGATCATGGTTCTACTGTTACTTTGAAATTCGATTTAACAGAAGGTTCTTTATCTATGAGAATCTTAGGTGATTATATAAATAAAAAATCTAAAGAAATGGGTATCGCTGTTGCTGATTTTATCAATACTGACATCTCTAAATATAGAGGTAAAAATAATAACCTTGAATGCCTCCTCAGAAAATATTATGACAATATAGGTCGTATGGACTATGCTCTTTTAAATGCTCTTAAAATTGCTATTAAGAACCAAGAGAATGGTGAAATTGTAAGAATACTTAATTCCGATGATTCTGAGCTAAGACAACCTTTAATAGACTTTGTTATTCTCCATCTAAGTAAAAGTAAGTCTAGTGAGGAAAGACAAATAGCTAAAGAAGTTCAAACCATCGCTAGAATTAATAAATCCACTTCTTATCCTAACTTAAAATTCGCCTCTAATAAGAAACTTGCAGATGACCCTATGATTAGAGAAGTTGATTTTACTATCCTCGATCAAGTTTGGGACGATATTAATAAACTTTACGAATCCGGTAACTTTTAAATAGTCTAAGCTCTTATATACATATATATAGGAAGGAGTTTTTTTATGAACTATCTCTTTAAACAAAATTTAATACTTAGAGCTAAATCAGCCTATAAAGGTAACTGGATTATTGCATCTCAAATCTTTGATATTTATTCTTACCTTATGGATATCCGTAATAGAGAATTAGAATATGATTTAAAAACTGAAGAGTTCTCTGATAAGTATCCTGGATCCGACCTACTAGAATTATGGATCGGAACTTATAGAGAACATAATAAACATATCACCATAGATTTAGATCTCGTACAAGATATTACCCCCACCCTAAAAATTGTAAGTCCTTTTTTCAAAAAAAATTATCGGGATAGAAATATAACTCCCCTCTTATCTATGTATAAATTGGGTAAATACAAAGAACTCCTTCAAAACCTTATCTCCTATATCACTAAATTCTTTAAAGAATTAGGTATTGATGTTAAACCCATTAAAATTAAATCACAGTACACTGACCTTAATATCTATGCTATTACCCCTAACTTATCCTCTAGTGAAGATTATGTAAGCTCTCAAATCAATATCAACACTACAATTAAAAATAAAATCTTCAATAAGTATAAAGAAACTTATGCTAAACAAGGTTTAGATCTTGTAGATGATGGGGGAAACTATTACACCTTATATGACAATGATAAAATTGTTCAAGGATATATTATTCCAGGTCAATGGGATAATGTTATTAGTTCCAATACTGAACTTAATGAAAGTCTAAGAAAGAATACCCTCATTAATGATAATTATGATAAACTCTCTTATTCTAAGGGTGCTTTATATACTCCTAAAGGTTCTCTCATCAAAAAATTAGACTTCTTACCTACAAGTACCCTACATGATGAAATTGCTAAATATGAATTTGCTTTAAACAAACATAATGAAACTTTAAACCCCTATGAACCTAAACTCTCTAACGAACCTAAAACTATCCAATTAGGCGACCACTCTCTTAAAGTCGTTAAAGTCTTTTATAAGAATATTACTAGACCTGTAATTGTAGAAGGACCCTATACGGGTCTCTTCTTAGACCAAATGGTTTCACCATCAGGTAAAGTTATAGGGTCTAGTCTTAAAGCTAGTCCTTATTTTACTGAAAATACACAAATCGTACAATCTTTAGGTAATACTAAAAAGAATATTAAAGTTAAAGATACCCTTGATATAGAACAAAGTCATAATGTAGTCACTAAAAGAGTACAGGATTATCAGGGTAAATCATCTCATTTACTAAATAAAGCTGTTTTTAATGTTGTAGATCCTTGGGGTGATGAGGAAGGTTCTTTGGTAAAATATGATAAAATTAAATTACCTAAAAAAATTAAAGATAAATTAGATAAATTATCAGGTCTTTGTTTTCTGCCAGATATGTTTGGTAGAGATATTCTTGATGAACAAAGTCTTTCTCTTACTAGTGATTTTGATACTGCTGGAGGTAAAAGCACCCAAATCAGTATAAATCTTGGTGATAATCAAAATATCACCACAAAAGTATATCTTCATACAGGTGGAGTACCAAATGCCATAGAAAATGTTTTATTTCAGTTAGACCCTTGTCTTCCTGAAGGTTTTGCTACAAGAGTTATGACACAACAAATAAAATCAGCATCTGAATTGGGTTTTGAGAAAGTATTTCTAGGTGCCGGTGGTCCTCCTGATATGGTAGGTTATTATGTTTGGCCCAAATTAGGTTATAATTCCAGAATACAAATGAAGTATTACTTAGAAAATATTATCGGAAATAATTCAGCTATACCTAAACCGAAAACTAAAACACCAAAAAAAACTACTCAGTATATAAGTCAAAATTTCTTATCCCTAGTTGAACAGTACTATCCAGAAGTTTTTGATATCCAAAAATGGTTTAAAGATATTCAAGGAATTGACATCCTAGAACCAGGACTAACAATTACCTTTTTAGATTTATATGCTTGTAAGGTAAACGGTAAATTTATAGGTCAACAGTTCTGGAAAAAACATGGTGAATATGCTGATTTAGAATTTGATTTGACCCCAGGCTCTCTCTCTATGAGAATATTCGGTAAATATATTGAACTTAAATCTAAAATTGAAGGTATTCCCGTAGAAGATTACCTTAATACTAACTACAGTAAATATAGTAATAAGAGTAAAAACCTCGAATGCCTTCTCGAAAATTATTATGGTGGTAGTGTTACTAGAGAAGAATTAAACCAAGCTATCGATATTGCTATTGCAAATCATGAAAATGGAAATATCTTTGTTTTACTTGAAAACCCTAGTCTTATCACGAAACTTAGAAAAGATTATGTTCTTACAGATAAAGACTTAGAAAAACTTAGAACTATTGCAAGAATTAATAAACTTGATAGCCATATGAAATTCGCATCATCTAAAAAACCTGCTAATATGAATACTATCCTTAAAGACCTTGATATGAACATCCTCGATCAAGTTTGGGATGGTGTTAATAAACTTTATGAATCCGGTAACTTTTAAAATCTAATTATTATAAAACCTAATTAATATAATATTATATATACAATTTGATACCCTTAAAAAAGGACAACCCAAATGGCTAAAAAAAGATATGTTACTAAAAGAGAAGCTCTCTCTTATGAACCACTAGAAGATTATCTCACAGGTGGTGCTAAAAACGGTTTCAATACCGAAAGAGCTGATATGTATGAACTGTGGTCTACCTATTCTGGAGCTTTTGGCTATCTTAGAAGATGGGCTAAACCCTTTAGTAAGTTTGACTTAAGAAGGGAAGGTGTCCAAAGTTTTTTAAACGCTTTCCCTGAGTACGAACAAACATTTGAAGAAATGGCAAAGCAATACGAAATTGCAGAGAAAGCTATTAATAAATACGATGACATCCGTATTAAGTTTGTGGATGAGCTTAAGGCACAACACTTTACCAACCCCAAAGCTAACTTTGAGACCCTATATACTGTTATGACAGATGAACAAGAAGTTATCTACAACGATTTAAAAGCTAACCCTGAAAAGGTGAATGCTCTTAAAGCTCGTAAAGCAGAACTTGAAGCGGAACTTGCAAAGCTTCCTCAAGACAGAGCTTACGCTCCCGTTAGAAAACCATATAAAGACGAATTAGAATCAATTCAAGACCAACTTAAGCTACTACCCTAAAAAATCTTATTTTTCCCCTTGACATATAACCCCTTTGTGTGTAGTGTGTATTATACAAACACACTAACTCTCACAAAGGACAAGAAGATGTTAGAAAAATACCTCAAAGATATCCAACTCACTAAATCTCGTAATGGTTCAGAATACTCTTATAGAACTGATTTACTCCCCTTATTAAAAGGCTTAACCTTTACTAATGAACCCACAGGTAAAGGTAAAAACAAAATCGATATGGAAGTTTATACTCCTCAAGGACTCGTATCTTTCTATATTGAAACTAAAGATATTAAAGAAGATTTAGCACATAAGAAACACCAAGCTCAATTCAATAAATATAAAGAAGCTTACCCTAAACTCATTATCACAAACTTTCTCGATTTTGAATTTTATAAGGATAATACCCTTATCGGTAAATGCTCCCTCGCTGATAACAAATCCTTTACCCCCGACCCTAAAGCATTTGAAACCTTTAATAATCTTTTAGATAGCTTTATGCTAGATACTGTTAAATTTGATAACCCTAGCACCCTAGCTAAAAAATTAGCTGAAAACACTAGATTGCTTAAAGCTGAAATCCTTAATACTCTTATTAAGGATGATCTTGAAATTGAAGAAGAAACCTCTAAAGGTGTTGTATCTAAAAAGAATAGAAAGCTAGTCGCATACAGAAATGAATTTAAGAAAATGCTTCTTGAAGAAATCGACAATAATCAGTTTGCTGATTTATATGCACAGACATTAACCTATGGTTTATTTGCCTCTCGTTATTATTTATTTCAAAAAGACCCTAAAGCTATATTCACTAGAAAAGATGCTTCGGATCTTATTCCAGATACTAATCCTTTATTAAAGCAATTCTTTGATTCTATTAGTCGTGATACTAAATCATCTGATTTAGGTAAGAGTATTAACCTTGTAATAGATAATATCACTATTATCTTAGCTAATGCGGACCTCTCCCAAATTATTGCTAAATTGAAATTAGCTAACAATGATATTGTTATTCACTTTTATGAAACATTCCTAGAACATTATGACAATGAACTTAGAAAGAATATGGGTGTATGGTATACACCTGTAGAGGTGGTTAATTATATTATTAAGGGTGTAGATGAAATCTTAAAGACTAAATTTGGGATTAAGGATGGGATTGCTTCAGATGAAAAGCAGTCATATACTTTTAATAAGAAGGTGAAAGTCGGTGAGGGTTCATATAAGAATGAGGTGATAACAAAAGAGAATGTGCATAAGGTACAGATATTAGATCCTGCTACGGGTACAGGTAATTTTTTAAATTCTGTAGTGAATTATATTAAGGATGGTTTTACCCATAAGAGTTTATGGGGGAGTTATGTGAACAATGATTTAATACCTAGATTAAATGGATTTGAGTTAATGATGCCTTCATATGTAATGGCACATATGAAGATGTATGAGTTATTAAAAGACAGTCTTAATGAGGGTTCTAGTCGTTTTAATATTTACTTAACAAACACTTTAAATGGTGGTGTAGAGATTGAAGAGGCTAATGTTTTAACAGTAAGTGATTTAATTGAAAAGCTACATGAAGAAGCATTAGGTGCTAATAGGGTAAGACAAGAACAGCCTGTTATGGTTGTATTAGGTAATCCCCCTTATAATGGTAACAGTAAGAACCAGGGAGAATTTATCACTGATTTAATGCAAGAATATAATGTAGTAGGGAAAAACAATGGTAAAGGTCTTAATGATGACTATATTAAGTTTATGCGATATGCACAGAACTTAATTGATCAAAATGGAAGCGGTGTTGTAGCTTATATTTCAAGTAACACTTTTATTAAAAACATATCTATGAGTAAGATGAGGGAGTCTTTATTAAATAGCTTTGATGAAATTTACATCTTAAATTTACATGGTGACAGAGATGAAAATGTTTTTAGTATCACAACTCCTGTGTGTATTTCATTCTTTGTTAAGACTAATAAGAAAGCTGTAGGTAAATTAGGTAAGGTCTTTTATCACGATATCAAAGGTCTTAAATCAGATAAGTTATCATATCTGGATAAAATGGTCTTAAATGAAGACTTTAAGGAGATTGCTATTGTAGGAGATGAGAAATATTTTTATTTACAAGATGAGAGTATAGTGAATGAGTATAAGTTAAACTCTTTTACTTTAGAAAGCCTATTTACATTAAAAAGTGTGTCTATTGGTTCTAACTGTGACGAACTTGTAATAGACACTAATAAAGATAATCTTATATCTAAAATTAATGATTTCCAAACCAAAAATTGGTTGCCAGAGAAAATTGAAAAAGGTGTTGAATCTAAAAGAACGGGTAAAATTAGACTAAGGGGGTTAAGTAATAAAAAAGGCACAATTAAATATTTCCCCTACCGTCCTTTTGATAATAGATTTATTTATGATTCGGATATGGTTTTGTATAGGAAAACTGAACTTACACAACATGAGAAAGTTGAAAATAACTTATATCTAGGTTTCACACCATGTGTCAGAGATACCTCTGATTATGCACATATCATCATTACTAAAAACACTCCTGAATTTCATTTTTTCAAAGGTAAAGGTGATCTACACACTGCACCCTTATACCTATATGCTCCTAACCCCTTAGACCCATCTGCTCCTCAATTCAAATCCAACCTAAACACTACCATCACAGCTAAATTCACTTCCCTTGACTCTTCTATCACTGATTTAGATATTGTAGACTATATCTACGGTGTCCTTAATGATAAAGCATACACCACTAAATATAACCAATTCCTTAAATCTAATTACCCAAGAGTCCCTTACCCAGTAGATATTCATACTTTCAATACCTATAAAGATAAAGGCTCTTCCCTCAGATCCATCCACCTAGATGATAGCACTCAAGATACTCTATCCACTTATAATGCCACCTCTAATAAAATCGAAAAAATCTCCTTCGACCCTAAGGATAATAAACTCTTCTTTAACCAATCAGATTTCTTCGATAATATCACTCAAGATATGTTCGACTTTAAAATAGGTGCAAGCCAACCACTTAAAAACTGGCTAGAAGCTCGTAAAGAAGATACCTTCGATAAACCTATGCTTACACAATTTATGAATGTTATCTATAAAGTTAGAAACTCTAGTAAAACTTAATATCAAATTCTGTATCTTGCATAACACTAGCTACTTTTTTACTAGCTTTCTTCTTTTTAGTACCACCTTTTAATTTTTCCATTTCTCTGCAAAACTCTTTTTGTAAATCACTAGCTAATTCTTCCATCATCTCATCAGCTGATAATTTAAATAGATATGCTTTCTTCTTTTGGCTTACAAAGTCCAGTTGTTTATTTCTCTTTTCACTTTTAACATCAGAAGGTTTCTGTAATTTATCGTATACAGTTCTTTTCTCCACTTGATAATCAAGAAGTAATTCTGATTCTTTTTCTTCTCTTTGTCTCTCTTTTTTATAAAATTCTATCGCATCAGAATGATCTTTAACACTATCCTCAATTTCTTTCAATTCTTTTCCGATACTACCAAATTCTTCTTCCATTTTCTTTTTTACTTCAACCTGTTTTTTTAAATTTTCCTTAGTATCTTTGTAGTCTTGTTTCTTCAAATCCATTTCTTTTTTTTTCTCAAGAGTTAGATTTTTAGCTTTTGGGTCAAAAGCAGAAATTTCAGCATCAAGATCTTTAAGGGATTTTTCAATTTGCTTAATATATTTATCCTGATTCGGAATATTCATTTTTAAAAATCTCTGTCTAGGTTCTAATGTGGTTTTTTTAGTATGTAATTCTCTCTCTAATTTCTCTTTGCTCTGAGTTAATTGTGTTTCTTTAACAGCATCATCATATCTTCTTTCGTAGAGATTATCTCTTTCTTCTGTTATTATCTTATCGAGATCGTCATCTAAAGCAGCATTAATATCTAGGACTTTTAATTTTTCCTTATTTTCTGAAAATTCAGTCCATAGTTGTGCCTCAGTCTTAAAAAAATCATCCGTATCAACCCTGTTTGATGCTTCCAAATCAGACTTTACTTTCTCTGCTAAGTCTTTTTCTATTAATGCCTTTTCTAGAGCTTTCTCTTCTAATTTTTTCATAAACTCATCAGCATCTGAATCTTCTTTTAAAGCCTTTAAAATTTTTACAACATTTTTATCAGCATCCTTTTTTTCATCCAATATTTTTTTTGTGACAACCTCAGGTAATACACCACCAAATGCCTCAGTCTCGCTTTCTAGATAATGAGCAAAATTCTCCTTAATATCTGTGTTCAGCTGATGTTCTATTATATTAGCTAAAATAGTAGGATCATTAGCTACATCTGTTTTAGTGTACTGACCATTTCTAATAGCTTCAGCAACAGCTCCTAGACCCTTATCTTTGTATTTAGCAGCTTGTTCCTTTATAAACTTCTCCTGTTCAGGATCATAATCTTTTACCAAATCATCTATAAGTTTATCTGTTACCAAATCATCTAATTTTGCTTTATCTGCAAGAGCTTTAATTTTTTTATCGTGTTCCTCTTTCATCTGTTTTTCCATTTCATATTTCTTATTTTCTAAAACTTTAGCAGTTGTTTTTTGAACAGCAACACTTGTGCCTCCTACCAGTAAAGCAGTACCTAATACTGCTAACAACCCTTTAGCCATCCCTTTTACCATACCAGGTAACGCTTTCTTCATGCCTTCGGGATCCTTATTTTTTAATGCAGACCCAAATGCACTAAAATCCTCTGCATTCACAAACTTCTTTAGCCCTTCTTTTATCTTATTCTTAGATTCAGCAGACCCTACATCTTTTACAATAGTATCCACTGTTTTTGCCCTAAATTTAGGGTCTTTATCAAACCGATCATTTGTTTTTTCTACTTCCCGTTTAATTAATTTAACATCCTCTTTCTTATCCTTCCCACCTCCCCCTACACCTTCAGATTTTACCTGACTCTTAAACTGAGTTCGAAGCTTCTTCTGCTCTTCCGCAGGCAATGACCCAAACTGAACCTCATTCCCAGTCTCAGGATTCTTAAACTTCTTCCCTTTTATTGCTTCTTCAAACTCTCCAGCTAACTTATAAATGATAGATTCTATTCTTGATTCTATTTCATAAGGACTTGCAACAAATTGACGGTTTCTTGAAAGATCATTGAAAGCTAACTTCAATGCAGATTTTAATGCTTTTCTTAAGGCATATTTATTCATAATAGAGACTCCTATAAATAATTATATAAGAGACTATATTTATAAATAATTTAAAATCCTCTTAAAGCTTCCATAATATATTTATCAGACTTCATATTTTTCATCTCCACTACCATCTGTTTTTGTATCTCTTTAGACATTGTGTCTGTGTCAAAGACAGAATCTTTTGCTGTTTTTTTAGTAGCTGAAGGACTTTTAGGACTTTTAGGACTTTTAGGTGAATGATCTTCCTCTTCATCATCTATAAGCAATTTTTGAGTATATTCCGTAGCACTATCAGATAACATATCTGAAAAATCTTCTATCTTTTTTGAAAGTTTCTTTTTCGCTTTTTCTTTCATCGCCGCTGCTGAAAAATTCTTCTTATATTCTTCTTTTAAAAAATCACCTACCTCTTTTGCAGCATACGCACCAACTGCTCCTGCTTTTGCACCCAAATTAGAAGCAGCTGTACCCATACTACTTACTGCTGACCCCATAGCTTTTGTTGCTACTCCTGCAACTGCTTTCGCTTTCATCGCTAGACCTAAATAACCTCCCCCCACTGCTACCCCTACACCCACTGCAGCTACTGCCGCTGTTGCTTTTAATATCCCCTTTGCCATTCCTGGTAACGCCTTCTTCATACCAGCCTTATCCCCTTTCTTATAAGCATCTCCAAATGCACTAAAATCCTCTGCATTTATAAAACTCTTTACTCCTTTTTTTATCTTATTTAAAAACCCCTCACTCTCCACTTCTTTTACCGCTGTACTTATATTCTTCTCTCTTACATCCTTATCCTGTAAAAACTTTCTCGCTCCCTCATCCTCGGCTACTAACTTTAAAGTATCCTTACTTACATCTTTTTTACTCTCCTCTCCCCCCTTATTTTTTGAATTATACTTTTCTCTTATCTCCATCTGATATTTTCTCGGTAATGACTTAAACTTCACTTCATTCCCAGTCTCAGGATTCTTAAACTCTTTCTCCTCTACCCACTCATCAAAACTTATCTCCCTCGCAAATTTATTTATCACACCCCCCACTTTCCTCTCTATCTGAGCATCATTCATACCCAACTCCCTAAAAGCTAATTTTAATGCTCTCTCTATTCTCTTTTCTAAACTCATTTTTTTTCTCCTATCTTTTATTTTTAAAATATCCACCATTATAAACATATTAAAAAATATCCCTTATCTTCTCTTTTATTTTTTCTTGTATATCTTCTATAAAACTATCCATAAATTTATCCCCACCAAACTTCACATGACCTTTCAACTTCTTCTTTAAATATTCTACTATTACCTTGTTTTCTTCTTTAAACTTCTCTAATCCTTCCTCATCATCTTCTAATTTTAAAGACTCTATCCTATAAGCATCATGCTCTTTTCTTATAAAATTCTCTATGTCTTCCTCAGCCTTTGACTTGAAATATGATAAATCATTTTTTACCTCCCCATACTCTTTCTTTAACTTTTTACCCATCTCATTATAATCCTCCCAATCCTTATCACTCATTTTCTTCAAGTTAGAATCATACTTATCTTCCCAAGCATCTAGCTTCTCTTTTAGCTTTTTTTTATCACTCTCTTTCTTTTTTATTTCTTCCTCATAACCTTTCTCAAAAGCTACTATCTTATCAAATACCTCCTTCTCTTTTTTTGTTCCTTTCGCCCTATACTTTTTTACCTCTTCTTTAAAATCCCCTTCATCTTCCTCTTCATCTTCATCTTCCTCTTCATCTTCCTCTTCATCTTCATCCGACTCTTCATCTTCCTCTTCATCCGACTCTTCATCTTCCTCTTCATCTTCATCCCACTCTTCTTTCTTATCAAACTCCTCATCTGCCTTCGATACCGTCTCCGATATCACCTCTTTCGATACCTCTTTCGATACCTCTACCAACTTCTCCTCCTCCTCCCCACTTAACTCTCCCCCCTCCTCCTTTGAATTAGACTTTAATAAAAACACTCCCAATAATATCGATCCTACTACCTTTGCTACTCCCTTCACCATCCCAGGTATCGATTTCTTCATCACAGCTCGATCCCCACTCTTTAATGCAGATCCAAATGCACTAAAATCCTTTGCATTCACAAACTTCTTTAGCCCTTCTTTTATCTTACTCTTCGTCTCCTTACTCGATACTTCCTCCAACACCTCCGACTTCTTATCATATCGACTTCGAAGCTTCTTCTGCTCTTCCGCAGGCAACGACCCAAACTGAACCTCATTCCCAGTCTCAGGATTCTTAAACTTCTTCCCCTTTACTGACTCCTCAAACTCCCCTGCCATCCTCATCATTATCCCCCCTATCTTCCAATCTATTTCTTTTTCATCCCTATACCCCAATTCCTTAAATGCTAACCTTAATAGTCTCCTTACTCTCATACTATCTCCTTTTAAAATATACTCAATACCTAACTATTTAATAACTATTTAATAACTATTCCATATACTACCTTAAACTCCACTCCCTCCTCACCACTAGTTATAACCCTATATGTAACCCTACCCTCTACCCCCATTATACCCTCCAACTCCCTTACCAATTTCTTCCCCCTCCTATCTAATAACTCTATATCTCCCCCACTTAATACTACCTCTAATCGACCACGACCCCCCATTATATCCACCAACCTCTTTAATACTGGATATGACCTCCCCATCACCACCCCATCTCCACCCTTCTCAAAATATATCTCCGATACCTCCACCACCCCATCCACCTCATCTAAACAACCATCACTATCCTTATACCCATTCCTATTCTCAACCTCCCCTACACATAAATCATACATATCCATCACACCATCCCCATCATTATCCATATCAGGACACCCATCCTCATCCTTATACCCATCCTTATCCTCACTATCTTCCACACACATATCCACACTATCCTTTATCCCATCTCTATCACTATCTAAATTCCTTATCCCCTCTATACTCACTATAAATCGACCACTTACACTCCCTATCCCACTCGTTATCCCCTGACCCACCCCCACTACCACCATCTCATTATACCTCACCCCTATAACACCCTCCACTACCCCTACCCCTCGTCCACTTATCACACCCATCCCCTGAAAACCATTCCACTTCCCTACACTATATATCCCTACCCCCCATATAACACCATCCCCTAAATACCTCTTTAACCCTATCTCATCCGACTTACTCTTCACACCATCCCCCACCCTATACCCTATATTTATATTATATCCCACCAACCCTTTTATATCCCCACTTACTATCCCCTTATATGTATTTATCCCTACACCACTCCCCATAGGTATACTACTTAATAACATCAATGAGAAATCTAATTTCAATAAACCATTCCTCACTACATGACTTATCACCCTTAACTTAGGGGCAAACCTTATATTATCCACACCACTCTTATACCCATACCCCCCAACATCCCCACTTATATAATTATACCCTATACCTAGACCTAGACTTAAACGATCTTCTATTAACCCATATGTCCCATTTATACCTACCTGACTCATATACTTCACTATACTATTCTTACTATAACTATCTACTAACGCATCCTGACTATAATTCACACCTATATTATAGTCTACCTCTTTACTCCCTATTATCTTCCCACCATCTACATTATATACCCTATACTTATCCATCCCCATATTTAAGGTCTGTACATCCTGTCCATATACAACACTACTTATTATAACTAAACTTATAACCCTCATCATCATATAGATTCTCCTTATAGACTTTACTCTTATCCCATATATAAACCAATAATCTATAATCTATAGTTTCATTTTCAACACCACTTTTTCACTACACACTGAATCCAGCTTTCACCACCACCACAAAACTTTTCTAATTTTTAATGATGCAGTTATTCAATCTTGACCCAACAAAAAGATAACCTTATATTTTTACAAGAAAAATAGATATTAAATAAATTTGATCTCAAAATCGGAATCTCTTGCTTTCTTATTTGTCTTTGGCTTCTTTGGTTTATCTTTTACGACCAATTTCTTTTTCTCACCTAAATTAGATACTTCGGTAGATAATTTCTCTTGTAACTTTTCCGCTAGTAACTCTAAATTCATCTCATTTGCTTTAGAAAACTTATTCATAGTTGCTCTCTTAAGAGCTTTCTTATTATACTCTTCTTCTTGAGAATCTTCTATTGATGTACCTTTGCCCGACAAGTCTTTCCGGAAACTTTCAATATCACTCTTTTGTTTTATCAAATTTTCTTTGTTTTTAACTATTTCTTTTTGTTCGTCTTCATATCCTTTTACCTTCTCTTTAGACCTTTCAATATCACCATCAAGGTAGGATATATCCTCACCTAAACTTTTAATGTATTCTTTTGCTACATTTATTGATTCTTTAGAAGTAGTTATCCTAGAATGTTTGTCAATATCATATAGATCAATCCTCAGTTTTTCCCAAAGTTCCTTTCGGTCATTTTCTACTTCTTTTAAGTATCCCTTATTTTTCTTTAACTCTTTTTCTAACTTTTCATTATCATCTTCTATTTTAGATTGTTCATCTTGCAACCTAGAAAGCTCTTCTTCAAGTTTTTGATGTATTTCGGGAGACACCTTAGATGTCATTTTTTTTTCTAATTCAACACTTCTTTTTGATATCTCTCTTAACCTGTTTTCATTAGTACTTATTGTATTTTTTGTAGTATCAAATTCTTTTTTTGTTTCTTCAATATCTTTATTTACTTTTTCATACCCATCTACTTGATCTTTTAATTTTTTTAATTGATCTTCCTTTTCTATTTTTTCTTTTTCCCATTCTTGCTGTTTTGCTTCTATCTTTTCTTTATCCTTGTTAGCAAAATCTTGTATTTCTTTTTGATGCCCTATTTCTTTAGATAGCCTCTCTTGATCTTCTGAAAGACCCTTCGCCTCAAAGTCAATTTTATCCATTTCTTGCTCCGAGATCTTTATTAACTCGCTCCTCATTTGCATCCCAGGATCAATTTCCATAAAATCTTCTCTTTTTTTAAAATATTCTTCATATGACTCATCTGTTGACTTTCTTTGATCTTCTGACATATTATCATATGCTTTTTGTTCTGCATTTTTCACTACCTCAAGCATCTTATTTACACGAACTTCTTGATCTCTAGCTTTCTCTTCTCCACCATTCTCCCATAACAACTGCTTTACTTCCTTTTCTTCCCACCCATCTTCTTTCATTTTATCCCAAAAAGCTTCTCTTTTATCCCCAATTTCTCCCCACTCTTCTTCAGTAACTAAACTTATATTCTCTCCAGTTTCTTCATCATACACCATTATATTCGGTTTTCCTTCTAAAACATCTTCTTCAATCTGTCTAAATACATGACCATATAACCCCTCATCAGAATTTTCTCCTATATAAGATTCAGTATCTATCTTAAATTCTCCACCATCCCCTAATCCTATAAAAATTTCGGACCTTGCTTTACCTGTAAAATCATTTAAACACTCTTTTATTTCATCTTCCCCTTCCAACTCTTCTTCTAAATACTCTTCTAATGCTTCTTCTCTCTCATCTGCATACTCTAGGTCAAGATCATCTATCGCATCTTGTTTCAAATCATCTGCTGTACCAACTACAGCATTTGCTATCATCCCCCCACTTAACCCCACTACCAATGCCACACCCAACCCTATCAATAACCCCTTTGCTAATCCTTTCAATACCCCAGGTAATGCTTGTTTAAATGACTTAGCATCTTTATTCTTTAAACTATCCCCTAATTTGTTTAAATCTTCTTCTTTTATATTCGCTTTCATCCCATCTACTATCTTCTTTTTAGTCTCAGGACTCTTTATATCTTTTACTACTTTATCTCTTAATTTCTTGTCTTTCTTTAAAGTATCTTGAATTTTCTTAGCCATCTGTTTTGGACTTTCTTTCTTGTCTTTCTTTTCTCCACCACCAATCTCTTCTTCCACATTCTTATCAAATTGCCCCCTTATCTTCTTCTGCTCTTCCAATGGTAAACTACTAAAATTTACTTTGTTCTTCGTCTTAGGATTTACAAACTTCTTCCCTTCTATCGCTTCTTCAAATGTTACCTCATTCGCTAACTTTACCAATATTGATTCTATCTTCTGATCTATATTCCCTGTGTAATCAATCTGTAAAAATGCTTTTTTTAACAATCTCTTGATTGCTATCTTATCTTCAATATAACCCATTTTATAACTCACCTTGTTATGCTTGTTCTCATAACAAGGTGAGTTATAAAATAGTTACCATTTCTTTATCTTCAAGATTAAACCATATAATTTTCTCTTGCCCCATCTTATATCTAGGGGTTTCATTTCCACCCCAAAAATTTTCCATACCAGAAATTCCCCAAATTCACTTTTCCCCTTTTCCTTTTCAGATTTCTTTACCTAATTCCGACTTTTTTCTGACATAACCTTTATACATATAACACACACCCTATATATACACTTTACCTTATATAACCCCCTATACTTTATATAACCCCCTATACTTTATATAACCCCCTATATATACACGAAGATGTTTATATAGGGGGTTATATTATAGTTTCATTTTCAGAATGACTTTTTCATTACGGACTCAATATGGCTTTTTCACCCATAGTACCTTTAAAGTGCTACTTTTTAATGCGGTTCTATGAGTTTAGGTGTAAACCTTGTGTTTTTTAGATATTTTGCCCTTATGGGTTTATGCCCATTCAGTATATAGGTTATGTGTCTATATATGTATATACATATATCTTTAAGACATAGATAAAGAGATAAGGCATAAAGACATAATGAGATAAAGGCATATAAGAGATAAAGGCATATAAGAGATAAAGGACATAAAGGCATTTATAGACATAAAGGAATATAAGAGATAAAGGCATATATAGACATAAAGGAATATATAGACATAATGAGATAATGAGATAATGAGATAAAGACATAATGGAATATAAAGACATAATGGAATATAAAGACATAAAGGCATTTATAGACAAAGAGATAAAGCCATATATGCCTTATAGACATAAGCATAAAACACTCATACGAACATAGAACTAAACCTAATTCTCTAAAACCTAATAATAGAAAATTGAATGATCAAATCTGAAAAAGGAATTTCTCTACTTATAATCTGTGAATCAAAAGTTATCATATCATTTTTTTATCTCACTATCATGAATTTTTCAATTTCATCTAATCACAACAAAACACAAATTATATCGCATGATTTGTGATGTGTAAAAAATAATATAGACATATGGGATATAGGCATAAGGTTAAGGCATTATGGTAGGCATATCATATATGAGATAAGGTATATGGAACAACATAGTATATAGACATAGTATATAGACATATGGGATATAGGTATATAGGCATATAAGGTATATAGACATATAGGCATAAGGGATATAAGGTATAAGGTATATAGACATATAGGCATAAGGGATATAAGGGATATAGGCATAAGGGATATAAGGGATATAAGGGATATAGGCATAAGGGATATAAGGGATATAAGGGATATAAGGGATATAAGGGATATAGGCATAAGGTATATAAGGCATATGGGATAAGGTATATAGGATATGGCATAAGAGATATATGAGATTATAGGATTTGTCATACACACAAGAATAACAACACCTTACCAAGTTCTTAATCTTTAAAGACACTCACAAATAGACATCATTTTATTGACACCCACCCAAGTTCTTAATCTTTTTACCTACCCTTACCTTTCAAGTTCTCACTCCACGCATATCAATTTTTCTCACACCCATTCAAGTTCTTAATCTTTTTTACCCACCCAACCACCATTATCCAAACACTCCCCCACCCACCCTTTAAATCAAGTTCTTAATCTTTTAAAGGCACTCAATAAAAAACAACCACCCCCCTTATCGTTCAAGTTCTTAATCTTTTAAAGACACTCAATAAAAAACAACCACCCCAACTCTTTGAAAAATCCCAATCCGAATATCCACCCAAGTTCTTAATCTTTTTTTACCCCAAAAGATCAGAACCCCCATACCCCTTTAATAATCTTTTTTACCTACCACCCCATTAACTGATTTTTTCTAAAAACACCCTACCCCACCCTTGACCCAAGTTCTTAATCTTTTAAACACCTCAAGTTCTTAATCTTTCCTCAGGCACCCCCTCAAAAGCACCCTTGAGCGACTTTGAGCGACTTTCAGCACGACCCAAGAAAAACACAGCATTTTTCAGCATGGGTCAAGCATTTTTCAGCATAGACCAAGCAATATTGAGCATAGATCAAGCATTTTTGGGCATGACTTAAGCATTTTTGGGCATGACTTAAGCATTTTTGAGCATGAAACAAGCGATTTTGAGCATTTTTCAGCACCAAAAATCGTCAATAAACCTTGCC
>JACCEB010182533.1_pt1 | contig 19984 bp, 18 predicted proteins | sample 7454761 | NCBI WGS metagenome assembly JACCEB01 (sample SAMN15323454, study PRJNA562643) | freshwater metagenome | isolation source: river surface water | place: USA:Blue River Watershed | collected 2017-08-18 | reverse complement strand
CACCCTACAAAAACGCTTGGTTGAAAAAAGTCACCGCCGAAGATTTGCAGGCCTTCGAGGTTGCGCCCTTGGCAAAGCGTTTGGCGCCACGTCCTGACGAATTGGCCCTGCCCGTGCCCACCTTGCACGACTTGGGCTTTGAGCCCACCAACCTCCACGCGCTGAAAATACCCACAGGCGAATCTGGGGCCCAAGCGTTGCTGCAAGATTTTTTGGGCCGCATGGACCAGTACGAAGACACCCGCAATTTTCCGGCCGTCAAAGGCCCGAGTTACCTGAGTGTGCATTTGCGCTTTGGCACGGTGTCCATTCGCCAACTCGCCCGTGAAGCCCATCCCCGCATGCTCTCGGGCAGTGTGGGCGCGGGGGTTTGGCTGTCAGAGTTGATCTGGCGTGACTTTTATGTGCAGGTGCTGCACAACTTTGCTCATGTCGGACAGGGGCAAAGCTTCAAGCCCGAATACGACGCCATTTCATGGGAGCACGGCCCGCATGCGCACAAAATGTTTGACGCGTGGTGCGAGGCCCGAACGGGTTACCCCTTGGTCGACGCGGCCATGCGCCAACTCAACCAGACCGGCTACATGCACAACCGATTGCGCATGGTGGTGGCCAGTTTTCTGGTGAAAGACTTGGGCATCGACTGGCGTTGGGGCGAAAAATACTTTGCCACCCACCTGAACGACTTTGACCTGTCGGCCAACAACGGCGGCTGGCAGTGGGCCAGCTCAAGCGGCTGCGACGCGCAACCTTATTTCCGCATCTTCAACCCCATCAGCCAAAGCGAAAAGTTTGACCCCGAGGGCAAGTTCATTCGGCGCTATGTGCCCGAGTTGGCCGCCTTGGGCACCAAAGACCTGCATGCCCCTTGGCTGGCGAAACCGCTCGATTTGCAAGCTGCCGCAGTGGTGATCGGCAAAACCTATCCTGCGCCCATCGTGGACCATGCCGAGGCCCGAGAGAAAACCCTCGCGCGGTATGCGGTGGTCAAGAAAAAGCCGTCCTGAAGAGACGGCTGGGTGTCAAGCTTCTTGCGAAGTGAGGCGGTGGCTTAAATGGCCACCATTTCAAAGTCTTCTTTGCGGGCGGCGCACTCGGGGCAGGTCCAGTTCATGGGCACATCTTCCCATTTGGTACCCGGCGCAATGCCGTGTTCAGGGTCACCCGCGGCTTCGTCGTAAATCCAGCCGCAAATCAGGCACATCCAAGTTTTGTGTTCCATCAGAAAGTCGCATTCAAAGAGTCGAATAGAATGTTTTGATTGTATCGGGCTCCGTCCAGTGCCCGGCTGAAGACCCTCTGAAGCCCCCTGCAATTCGCCTGTCATGACCGATCACAACCCCGAAATCAGCGCAGAGACCGAGATCCTCTCCGACGAGGAAGAATCCACCGGTCTGGCTTGCGTGTTGGCCTTCAACGCCAACGACCCGAGCGGCGCAGGCGGCCTGACGTGTGACGCCACGGCCATGGCCTCCGTGGGCGCCCATTGCTTGCCCGTGTGCACCGGCACTTATGTGAGAGACACGAGCAGCATCACCGATTTTTATCCCCTCGACGAAGAAGCCGTGAACGACCAAGCCCGCGCAGTGGCCGAAGACGTGCCGGTGCAAGTCATCAAAGTGGGCTTTGTGGGCACGCCCGAAAGTTTGGCCATCGTGGCCGCTTTGGCCGATGACTACGACGGCGTGCCCGTGGTGGCATACATGCCCAATTTGTCGTGGTGGGAAGACGAAAAAATCGACGCCTATCTGGACGCATTCCGCGAACTGCTGTTGCCCCAAACCAGTGTCTTGGTGGGCCACCACAGCACCCTGCGCCGTTGGTTGTTGCCCGAGTGGTCGGGCGAGCGCAACCCCGGTCCGCGCGATCTGGCCAAAGCCGCGGCCGAACTCGGTGTGCCCTACACCTTGGTGACCGGCCTGCCCCTGCCCGAACAGCACATTGACAATGCACTGGCTTCGCCCGAAACCGTGCTGAACCACGAAAAATTTGAGCGCATCGAAGCTGTTTTTGTGGGCGCAGGCGACACCCTGACTGCCGCCTTGGCCGCCTTGCTGGCCACCGGGATGGACTTGCCCGAAGCCACCAGCGAAGCCCTTCACTACCTGGACCGTTGCCTGGACGAAGGCTTCAGACCCGGCATGGGCCAAGTGATTCCAGACCGCTTGTTTTGGGCCTTGCCTGATGAGGAAGGTGCAGAAGAAGACGAAGGCCCCGAAATGAACCCCGGTGCCGATTACTTTGAAGTGCCATACAACGAAACCAAACACTGAAACCCACATTGCCATGACCGATCTCAACCAAACCCTGTTTGACCGTGCCGCTCAAGTGATTCCTGGTGGCGTGAATTCGCCGGTGCGCGCCTTTCGCGCTGTGGGCGGGACCCCGCGGTTTGTGCAGCGTGCGCAAGGCGCTTATTTTTGGGACGCCAATGGCCAAAAATACATCGACTACATCGGTTCTTGGGGCCCCATGATCTTGGGCCACGGCCACCCTGCGGTGCTCGAGGCGGTGCAGAAAGCCGCCCTCGACGGGTTTTCGTTTGGCGCCCCAACAGAACGTGAAATCGAATTGGCCGAAGAAATTTTGAAGCACGTGCCCTCGATGGAAATGGTGCGCTTGGTCAGCTCGGGTACCGAAGCGGGCATGAGCGCTTTGCGCTTGGCGCGCGGCGCCACCGGACGCCAAAAATTCATCAAGTTCGAAGGTTGCTACCACGGCCATGCCGATGCGTTGCTGGTCAAAGCCGGCTCCGGTCTGGCCACATTTGGCAACCCCACCAGTGCGGGCGTCCCGGCCGAAGTGGTGCGCGATACCTTGGTGCTGGAATACAACAACATTCAGGCACTGGAAGAAGCTTTTGCACTGCACGGCAAAGAGTTGGCGTGCGTGATGATCGAGCCGATTGCCGGCAACATGAATTTTGTGCGCGCCAGCGTGCCCTTTATGAAGCGTTGCCGCGAGTTGTGCACCGCGCATGGCGCCTTGTTGGTGTTCGACGAGGTCATGTCGGGCTTCCGCGTGGCCTTGGGCAGTGCACAAAGCGTGTATGCCGGTCTGATTCCTGGCTTCAAACCCGACATGACGGTGCTGGGCAAAGTGATTGGCGGCGGCATGCCCTTGGCCGCCTTTGGCGGGCCGCGCGAGATCATGCGCCAATTGGCCCCTACAGGCCCGGTGTACCAAGCCGGCACCTTGAGCGGCAACCCGGTGGCCACCGCCTGCGGCTTGGCCACTTTGCGCGAGATTGCCAAGCCCAGTTTTTGGGATGCACTCAGTGCCCGCACGCAAAGTTTGGTGACCGGCCTCAAAGGCGCCGCCGCCTCGGCCGGCGTGCCTTTCAGTGCCGATTGCCAAGGCGGCATGTTTGGCTTTTTCTTGTTGCCCGAGTTGCCACAAAACTACGCCAAGGTGATGACCAGCGACAGCCCCAAGTTCAACAAACTCTTTCATGGTTTGTTGGATGGCGGCGTCTACATCGCACCCGCGCTGTACGAAGCGGGCTTTGTCAGCGCAGCCCACACCGAGGCCGATATTGCCGAGACCGTGGGCGTGGCGGCGCAGGTGTTCAAAACACTCTGATCGCTTTTTTTCGCGGCAGTGGCGACGCCAAAACAGCGATAATTCGCCCCTGCATTCACGTCCGGACCGGGCGCTTGCCCATTCCTAGGACCGCACCATGAAAAAGAATTTCCCTCTGCACGTTGAAGGCAAACACCCCGACCGCGTGCTTGAAGCCGTCAAACACGACATCCGAAAATACTTCAAACGCGAACGCGGCCGCGCTGTGCCCAAAGGCGTTGATTTTTGGGACTTTGACTGCAAAGTGGGTTTGAACGCCGACACCGCCGAAGTCGTGCGGGTGGGGGCCGTGATCGAAGCGGTGGATGCCCTTGCCAAGTCCAGCGCCAGCTCGGTGTATGTCGAGATCTTGAGCAAGCACGGCATGCGGGTGCTCAAACAATCGGCCTCTCAAGACTTTGCCGATGTGCAAGACGACACACCATAAGGCAACACTTAATTCGGCAAGACTTCATTCGGCAAGACTTCATTCAGCAAAAATTGTTGACGCCAAACAGGGCGTCAACGCCGGTAGACATGAACGCCTCAGCGCAAACCGGCGGCGCGCAATTTGTCTTTTTTGCTCATGCGGCTGCCCTTGATTCCGCCATTGCTTGGCGCAGGCGCTGGGGCGGCTTCGGTGGGCTCAAAGCCTGGAATTTGCTCTAAAGCGAGTTCCAGGCTTTCGCGTTTTTGGATCAGTTTCCAATGCGCCAGAGCCGCAGGCGTGACAAAACTCACCGCATCGCCATGCGCGCCAGCGCGGCCGGTGCGGCCAATGCGGTGGGTGTAGTCGGTGGCTGAGCGCGGCAAATCGTAATTGATCACCACGGGCAACATGGCGATGTCGATGCCGCGCGAGGCCAAGTCGGTGGTGACCACCACATCCCACCGCCCCGCTTTGAATTCACGCAAGACTTCTTGCCGCGCCCCTTGGCTCATTTCGCCGTGAAAGGGGGTGGCATAGATGCCCGCCTTGTAGAGTTTGGCCGCCACATGCTCGCACGCATACCGCGTGGCCACAAACACCAACACCTGCTTCCATTCGTTTTGGGCCATCAGATGGCGCAGCAGTGGGGTACGGTTTTTTTCGTCGACGGCGATGGCCCGCTGGGTGATGTCGGGCTTTTGCGCGGCCATGGCCTCGACCGTGATGCGCTCGGGGTCGCGCAGCAATCGGGCCGCTAACGCTTCTACCTCAGGCGCGAAGGTGGCTGAAAACAACAAGGTCTGGCGCTTGGTGGGCAACAAGGCCAGCACGCGTTGCAACTCGTCGGCAAAACCCAGATCCAGCAAGCGGTCGGCTTCGTCCAACACCAGGTGCTGCACATCGTTCAGACGGATCGCGTTTTGGTCCACCAAATCGAGCAAGCGGCCAGGCGTGGCCACCACGATGTCAGCGCCACCGCGCAGCGCCATCATTTGCGGGTTGACCGACACACCGCCATACACGGTGTTCACTTTGAGCGCTTGCGGCAAGCGATAAGCCAAATGGCCCAGCACCTCCCCTACCTGCACGGCCAACTCGCGCGTGGGAACCAGCACCAACAAGCGAATCGGACGCCGAAAATTGGTCTGGCGCGGGACGCCCACCAATTGCTGCAACAAGGGCAGCGAAAAAGCCAAAGTTTTGCCCGAACCGGTGGGCGCAGTGGCCCACACATCGGCTGAACGCAAGGCGGCAGGAATCGCTTGTGCCTGAATGGGCGTTGGGGCAAACAAGCCCATTTCGCCCACAGCCTGCAAGACGGCGGGCGAAAGACCGAGTTGTTGAAAATTCAAAACGAGCCGATCAGTGGCGGAAATGCCGCACACCCGTGAAGACCATTGCCACACCCCGCTCGTTGGCGGCGTCGATCACTTCTTGATCGCGCATCGAGCCCCCCGGTTGCACCACGCAGGTGGCGCCGGCTTCGACCACCACGTCGAGGCCGTCGCGGAAGGGGAAGAACGCGTCGCTCGCGACCACGGTGTTGTGCAAGCTGAGTTGGGCCGCGGCCGCTTTGATGCTGGCGATGCGTGCCGAGTCGAGGCGGCTCATCTGGCCTGCGCCCACACCCATCGTCATGCCGTTTTTGCAAAACACAATGGCGTTGGACTTGACGAACTTGGCCACTTTCCACGCGAACAACAAATCATGCAGCTCTTCAGGCGTGGGTTGTTTTACGGTCACGATTTTCAAGTCGGCCAAGGCCAACTCGTGGTTGTCGGCACTTTGCAGCAACAGCCCCGAGCCCACACGCTTGGTCTCTAGCGCATTGCGCACTTGCCCGTAGGACGTCGGCAAGGCGATTTTCATCAAACGCACATTGACTTTGCTCTTGAACACCTCGAGTGCTTCGGCGCTGAAATCGGGCGCCATCAGCACTTCGACAAATTGCTTGCTGACGGCTTCGGCAGCGGCTTTGTCGACAGGACGGTTGAAAGCGATGATGCCGCCAAAGGCGCTGGTGGGGTCGGTTTGGAAAGCTTTGCTATAAGCCTCAAGCGGATGGGCGCCCACCGCCACGCCGCAGGGGTTGGCGTGTTTCACGATGACACACGCCGGGGCTTCAAAACTCTTCACACATTCCCAAGCCGCGTCGGCGTCGGCAATGTTGTTGTAGCTGAGTTCTTTGCCCTGCAATTGCACGCCGGTGGCCAATGAGCCTGCAGCCGGGGCCAAGTCGCGGTACCAAGCCGCTTGCTGGTGGCTGTTTTCACCATAGCGCAGGTCTTGCACTTTGACGTATTGCTCGTTGAATTGGCCACTGAACTGGGCGCGTTCAGGCACATAGCTTTCGCTGAGTTTTTCAGCCTCAAATTGAACGCTGGACAGGTAGTTGCTGATCGCACCATCGTATTGGCTGATGCGGTTGAAAGCGGCCACCGACAACGCAAAACGCAGTTTGTCGCTGAGTCGGCATGCCCCTTTTGCATGGGAAGCCTGCAACTCGGCCAACACCTCGGCGTACTGGCTGGCGTCGGTCACGATGCCCACGTCTTTCCAGTTTTTGGCCGCACTGCGCACCATGGCCGGGCCACCGATGTCGATGTTCTCAATGGCGTCGGCCAGCGTGCAGCCGGGCTTGGCCACAGTGGCTTCAAAGGGGTAGAGGTTGACGATCAGCAAATCGATGGTGTCGATGTGGTGCGCCTGCAAAGCCGCCATGTGTTCGGGCGTATCGCGGCGAGCCAGCAAGCCGCCATGCACTTTAGGGTGCAAAGTTTTCACACGGCCATCGAGCATTTCAGGAAAGCCTGTGACCTCGGCCACCTCGGTCACAGGCAAGCCTTGCTCGGCCAAGAGTTTGGCGGTGCCGCCTGTCGAGATCAGGCTCACGCCCAAGGCGTGCAGGGCTTTTGCCAAATCGACGATGCCTGTTTTGTCGGAGACAGAGATGAGGGCTCTCATGGGAAAAACTTTCTTTAACTTTTATTTCAACAAATCGTGTTCGATCAATTTCTTGCGCAACGTGTTGCGGTTCAGGCCCAACCACTCGGCGGCGCGAGACTGGTTTTGGCCGGACTGGCTCATCACCACGTCCAGCAACGGCTTTTCCACCAGCTTGACCAACATGTCGTACAGGCCCGCGGGATCGGTGCCATCAAGGTCGCGAAAGTAGGTTTCTAAGTTGTCGCGGATGCAAGCTTCTATGGATTGGGTGTCGCTCATTGCAAGGTCTCCAAAACCGCTTGCGCTTGAGGCAGCGGCAAACGGTCCATCTGGCTGGCCAAGCCATCAAAAAAATCAGCCACTGCAGCCCATTGTTGTGGCGCAGTGTCCAGGGTGTTCATGTGCTCTTTGAAGGTGTCGCCACCCGGCAAATGCCGCACATACCAGCCAATGTGTTTGCGTGCCGAACGCACGCCCGTGAATTCGCCGTACAAGCTGTAGTGGTCTTGCAAATGCTCAAGTAAGGCGCGGCGCACTTCAGCCACCAAGGGCGGCGCCAGGTGTTCTCCGGTCGCCAAAAAGTGGCCAATTTCGCGGAATATCCAGGGGCTGCCTTGCGCCGCGCGTCCCACCATCAAGGCATCGGCACCGGTGGCTTTGAGCACATCGCGGGCTTTTTCGGGCGAGTCGATGTCGCCATTGGCCACCACCGGGATTTTCAGGGCGGCTTTCACTGCCGCCACCGTTTCGTATTCGGCCCAGCCTTTGTAGCCTTGTTCACGCGTGCGGCCGTGCACCGTGACCATTTGGACGCCGGCGCTTTCGGCGGCACGGGCCAGAACCAAGGCATTTTTTTCAGTGTCGCACCAACCCGTGCGCATCTTCAGCGTGACGGGCACGCCGTGCGGCTGCGCGGCCTCGACCACGGCGGCCACGATCTCCAGCGCCAAAGGTTCGTTTTGCATCAAGGCCGATCCGGCCCATTTGTTGCACACCTTCTTGGCCGGGCAACCCATGTTGATGTCAATGATCTGCGCCCCTCGGTCGATGTTGTAGCGCGCGGCATCGGCCATCATTTGGGCATCGGTACCGGCAATTTGCACGGCAATCGGCCCTGGCTCACCGTCGTGGTTGGCGCGCCGCGAGGTTTTCAGCGAGGCCCACAAATCGGGCCGCGAGGTGACCATTTCACTGACCGCATAACCCGCCCCAAATTGCCTGCACAACTGGCGAAAAGGCCGGTCGGTTACCCCCGCCATGGGGGCAACAAACAAGTTGTTCGGCAATAGGTAAGGGCCAATCTGCATGACTGGAAGGTGCTGAAAGGTGGGGGGCCTGTGGAGGAGGCACGATTGTAGTTGCTTAATATTTCAGCAGCTGACATGGGAGTGTGCTAAGCACCGGGCAAGGGTCAAGCAGGCAATGGGCCGAGCCACCAACGGCTTTGGTGACCTCGTTACACTGCCCCGATGGAAATTTGGCTCACTCAGTTGTTGTCTTGGCTGGCCCTGCCGCAATTCGGACTCAGCACCATTTTTGTGGTGGCTTTTGTCTCTGCCACTTTGTTGCCCATGGGCTCTGAACCCGCCGTGTTTGGCTTGGTCAAACTCAACCCCGAATTGTTTTGGCCCGCCATTGCGGTGGCCACCGTGGGCAACACCTTGGGCGGCATGCTGAGCTGGTGGATGGGCTGGGGCGCGCACCGCGCGCTCGACCGCTTTCAGAACAAACCCTCCGACCAGCGGGCCTTGAAATGGCTTGAAAAATTGGGCCCCAAAGCCTGCCTTCTGTCTTGGTTGCCCGCAGTGGGTGATCCGCTTTGCGCGGTGGCCGGCTGGCTCAAACTGCCGTTTTGGCCCTGCGCCCTCTATATGGCCATTGGCAAATTTTTGCGCTACCTCATCATGACCAGCGCGCTGCTTTGGCTTTTCCCTTCTTTGTGAATAAAAAAACCGCTCATCGAGCGGTTGGGGGTGAGAGGCCACAGCCTCTCAAGCCAATGTGGCCGATAAAGCTGGTTAAGAGCTGAACAAGAAGTTCATCACATCGCCATCTTTGACGATGTACTCCTTGCCTTCGGCGCGCATCTTGCCCGCATCTTTGGCACCCTGCTCGCCCTTGAAGGCAATGTAGTCGTCAAAGGCAATGGTCTGCGCGCGGATGTAGCCTTTTTCGAAATCGGTGTGGATCACACCGGCCGCTTGGGGGCCGGTGTCGCCCACACGGATGGTCCAGGCACGGACTTCTTTCACACCGGCGGTGAAATAGGTTTGCAGGCCCAGCAAGTTGTAAGCCGAGCGAATCAAGCGGTTCAGGCCGGGCTCGTCTTGGCCCAGCTCTTTCAAAAACTCCAAGCGGTCGGCATCGTCCATTTCAGACAACTCGGCTTCAATCTTGGCGCAGATCGCCACCACCGGCGCATTTTGTTTAGTGGCGAAGGCTTTCAAGCGGTCCAAGAACGGGTTGTTTTCAAAGCCGTCTTCCGACACGTTGGCCACAAACATCGCGGGCTTGGCGGTGATGAAAAAGAACTGCTTGAGTTCCGCGCGTTCTTCTTTGCTGAAATCGATGGTGCGCACCGGCTGCGTGTCGTTCAAGGCGGCTTGGCACTTTTCCAAAATGGCCAGTTGCTTGGCCGCGTCTTTGTCGCCCGAGCGTGCGATTTTGCTGACGCGGTGAATGGCTTTTTCAGCGGCGGCCAAATCGGCCAAGCACAACTCGGTCTGAATCACTTCGATGTCGGCGATCGGGTCGACCTTGTTGGCCACGTGAATCACGTTGTCATCTTCAAAGCAGCGCACCACGTTCACGATGGCATCGGTTTCGCGGATGTGGGCCAAAAATTTATTGCCCAAGCCTTCGCCGGTGCTGGCCCCGGCCACCAAGCCGGCGATGTCCACAAACTCGACGATGGCCGGCACGATGCGCTCGGGCGTGATGATGTCGGCCAACTGCTGCAAACGGGGGTCGGGCACCTCGACCACCCCGGTGTTGGGCTCGATGGTGCAAAAAGGGTAGTTCTCAGCGGCAATGCCAGCTTTGGTCAGGGCGTTGAAAAGGGTGGATTTGCCGACGTTGGGCAAACCCACGATGCCGCATTTGAGGCTCATGGAGGGCTTTCGATGGATCTGAAGATAACTCGCGATTTTAACGGGTGGCCCGAACGGTTATCGGCCCCTGCGGCGGACCGGCCAAAAGCCAGCGCCCTACAATGCGCGCATGGCTTTTCACCCTGATATTTGCATCCGTGGCTCTGGCATTGTGGGGCGCACTTTGGCCTTGTTATTGGCCCGAGAAAAATGGAATGTGGCCTTGGTGGAGGCCCCTGCCCTGCCCAGCGGTTCAGATGTCCGGGCGTATTCGCTCAATGGGGCCGCGATGGCTTTGCTGCAAGAGCTGCGTTGCTGGCCCGACAGCCCCGATGTGACGCCGGTGCACCAGATGCAAATTTGGGGCGACCAAGGCGGCCAATTGAATTTCGGCGCGAAAGACCAAGGCGTGACAGAACTCAATTGGATGGTGGATGTGCCCGCCCTGGAAAAACGCTTGGCCCAAGCCGTGCAGTTCCAGCCTCACATCGAGTTGGTCACGGCGCCCGTGGCGGCCCCACTGACTGTGGTGTGTGAAGGCCGTGCCAGCCAAACCCGCGCCGAGTTGGGCGTGGCGTTCGACATCACCCGCTACGAGCAACACGCGGTGGCCACCCGGCTGAGCTGCGAATTGCCGCACCAAGGCGTGGCGCGGCAGTGGTTTTCATGGAGCACGGTGCCGGGCTTGTCGCAAGCCCAAGCGGAAATTTTGGCCTTGCTGCCCTTGGGCGGAGAAGGCGGCAGCGAAGTGGCACTGGTGTGGTCGGTCCACCCCTTGCGCGCCCAAGCCTTGATGGCCTTGAACCCCGAAGCCTTTGCGGCCGAATTGAGCCCAGCCTGCGCCTGGACTTTGGGGCGCATGACACCCACGGCACCGCGCGCCGTATGGCCCTTGCAACTGGCCAGAGCCGAGCGCTGGACGGGCCCCATGCCCGGCGCAGAAAAACAGTCTTTTGCCTTGGCAGGCGATGCCGCACACACCCTGCACCCGTTGGCGGGACAAGGGCTCAATGTGGGTTTGGCCGATGTGGCCGAGTTGGTGCGAGTCATCCAAGGCAAAGAATTTTGGCGCCCCTTGAACGATCTGAAACTGCTGCGCCGCTATGAGCGCGCGCGCCAAGCCGACGTGATCGCGATGGGCTGTGTCACCGATGGTTTGCAACGCTTGTTTGCCCAGCCCCACCCCCTTTGGCAAAACCTGCGCAATTGGGGCCTGAGCGGCTTTGACCGCAGTGGCCCACTCAAAAATTGGATGGCGCAACAAGCCATGGGCACCCCGATGAAAGAAAAAACGTTATGACCTTTGTCCGTTTCAAGCTGTCGGCCATTTTCGCGTTGGCCTTGCTGATCTCTCCGCTCGCCTTGACGCCCGTTTTTGCGCAAGAAGCCACCATTCGGAAAAACTTGGCCGAACGACTGCCCAATTTGCCCAAGATCGACGAGATCAGCAAAACGCCCATGAACGGTTTGTTCGAAGTGCGCATGGGCAACGATGTGATGTACAGCGATGCCGAGGGCCATTTTTTGATCCAGGGCACGCTGATCGATGTCCGACAACGCCGCAACCTGACCGAAGAGCGCATGGAAAAGTTGTCGGCAATTCCGTTTGACCAACTGCCCTTGAAGAACGCCTTCACACAAGTGCGGGGCAATGGCAAACGCAAGCTGGTGGTGTTTGCCGATCCCAATTGCGGCTATTGCAAGCGCTTTGAAAAAGACCTGCAAAAGCTGGAGAACGTGACGATTTACCACCTGCTCTATCCCATCTTGGGCGAGGACTCCCGCACCAAATCCAAAAACATCTGGTGCGCCAAAGACAAAGCCAAAGTCTGGAACGACTGGATGATCCAAGGCAGCACCCCCTCCACCGCCAACTGCGACACCAGCGCCTTGGACGCCACTGTGGAGTTTGGCAAAAAGCAACGCATCACGGGCACGCCCACGTTGTTCTTTGCCGATGGCACGCGCGTGCCTGGTGCTGTGCCGATGGCCCAAGTTGAAAAATTGCTGACGGAAATCAAACCATGAACACCCCCCACAAAGAAGACCCCACTTGGCACTTGATCCGCCGCCTGGGATACGCCGGGCTGATTCCCTTTGTGTTTTTGGCGCTGTGCTTGTGGCTGGTCGGGCCTGACTTGCATCCCTATGTGGCGCTGTCCATGCAGGGCTATGGCGCGGTCATCGTCTCGTTTTTGGGCGGTATCCATTGGGGCGTGGGCTTTCGCAATGCCTTGATCACGCCTGAGGCGCCGCGCATCCATTTCACCTGGGGCGTGGTGCCCAGCCTGTTGGCTTGGGTGGCGGTGATGATGCCCGCCTTTGCCGGCTTGCCCTTGCTGGGCTTTGTGTTGATCGGCTGCTATGTCATGGACCGCCGCACATGGCCGGCTGCCGGGCTGGCGCCTTGGTTGCCGATGCGTTTGCAATTGACCATCGTGGCCAGCCTGAGTTGCTTCTTGGCGGCAGGTGCCACATGAGCGCCGTGCACTACGCCGTTGAAGCGGCGGACTTGCATGCCCACCTGTTCAAAGTCACGCTGACGATTGCCCAGCCCGCCGCACGGCAAACCGTGTCTTTGCCGGTGTGGATTCCTGGCAGCTATTTGGTGCGCGAGTTTTCCAAAAATCTGCAAAATTTGGTGGCCACCCAAGGCCGCAAAAAAGCAGTCATCACCCAACGCGACAAATGCACTTGGGACATCGCGTGCACGCCCGGCCAAGGCTTGGTGCTGAGCTACGAGGTGTATGCCTTTGACGCTTCGGTTCGCGCGGCTTGGCTGGACTCGCAACGCGGCTTCTTCAACGGCACCAGCCTGTGTTTGCGGGTGCATGGCGGGGAAGAAAAAACACACCAGTTGCAGATCAAGCCCGTGAAGGGGCACACTTCATGGCAAGCCGCCACGGGCATGGCGCCTGTCAAAGTCGACAAAAAAGGCTTTGGCCTTTACCAGGCCGACAACTATTCCGATTTGGTCGACTGCCCTGTCGAGTTGGGCGCCTTTTGGAGCGGCCACTTCACCGCCTGTGGCATTCCGCACCGCTTTGTGGTGGCGGGCGCACTGCCCTCATTTGATGGTGAACGCTTGTTGGCGGATACGCAGAAAATTTGCGAAACCGAAATTCGGTTTTGGCATGGCTCAGGCAAATCTGCAGGTAAAAAAGCCCCGCACAAAAACTACCTGTTCATGCTGAACGCCGTGAACGATGGCTACGGCGGCTTGGAGCACAAAAACAGCACCGCCCTCATTTGCAACCGCGCCGACTTGCCGCGACAAACCGCGCCCCACACGAACGAGGGCTACACCACTTTGCTGGGCTTGATCAGCCACGAGTACTTTCACACCTGGAACGTCAAACAACTGCGCCCCGATGCGCTCGCGCGTTACGACTTCGGCCAAGAAAACTACACCCCGCTGTTGTGGTTCTTTGAAGGCTTCACCAGTTATTACGACGACCTGCTGCTGCGCCGTGCCGGCCTGATGGACGACGCCACTTATTTCAAGCTCTTGGGTAAAACCATCTTGCAAGTGCAGCAAACACCGGGGCGGCATGTGCAAAGCGTTGCGCAAGCCAGCTTTGATGCGTGGGTCAAGTACTACCGGCAAGACGAAAACACGCCCAACGCCACGGTGAGTTATTACACCAAGGGCGCGTTGGTGGCCTTGTGTTTTGATTTGAAGTTGCGCCAAGAAGGCCAAACGCTTGACAACGTGATGCGGGGCTTGTGGCAACGCTGCTATGCCGGCCCCATGCGCGAACAAGACTTGCTGGACGAGTTGCACAGCCTCACGGGGCGCAGCTGGCAGAAAGAAATCGCCAGCTGGGTGCACAGCACCGACGAGTTGCCGCTGCGCGAATTGCTCAGCGAACAAGGCGTGGAGATCAGCGCTGAAACAGCGCCCATGTCACAACGCCTGGGTGTACGCGTCAGCGAAGTTCTGGGCAACATTCAGATCAAAGGCGTGCTGCGCGGCGGCGCCGCCGAAAAAGCCGGATTAGCGGCGGGCGATGAATGGTTGGGCGCAGAGATCGGCTCAGGCTCAGGCTCAGGCTCAGGCTCAGGCTCAAGCTCAAGTTCAGGGAAGGGGCGGGGCAAACAAGGCGAGGCCAGCAGTTGGCGCCTCAGCAAACTCGACGACCTGCCCATGTTGATGGGCCGCGCGCAGCAATTGGTGGCCTTTGTGGCGCGCGACAAGCGCTTGCTCAAGTTGCCCATGAAGGTGCCTGCGCAAGCCAGCTTCTGGAAACTGAGCGTGCCCGTTAACAGAAAAGCGGACCAGTGGCCCGCTGTTTAAATTAAACTGCCGGGCCTTATTTTTTGCGCAAATCGACCACGCGTTTGGCTTTGCCCTGACTGCGCTCCACGCCACCTTCGGCCTTGAGGTCGATCGCCACACTCGAGCCAATAAACACCTTGATCTCGTGCTGCAACAGCTTGGCCGCCGCACGCGCCTCTGCGCTGTCGGGTGACACGCCAGGCTTGGTCTCGACCAACACCTTCAGGTCGTCCATCGGGCCTTCGCGGGTCAGCACACACTGGTAGTGCGGGGCCAATTCGCTGCGCTTCAAAATCAACTCTTCGATTTGGCTGGGGAACACGTTCACGCCGCGGATGATCATCATGTCGTCGCTGCGCCCCGTGATCTTTTCCATGCGGCGCATGGTGCGCGCGGTGCCGGGCAGCAAACGCGTCAGGTCGCGCGTGCGGTAACGAATGATGGGCAATGCCTCTTTGGTCAAGCTGGTGAAGACCAGTTCACCCAGCTCACCATCTGCCACCGGTTCGCCGGTTTCAGGGTTGATGATCTCGGGGTAGAAATGGTCTTCCCAAATGGTGGGGCCATCTTTGGTCTCGATGCATTCACTGGCCACGCCGGGCCCGATGACCTCGGAGAGGCCATAAATATCCACCGCGTCAATGCCCATGCGTTTTTCAATCGCGCTGCGCATGTCGTTGGTCCAAGGCTCGGCGCCAAAAATACCCACGCGCAAAGACGAGGTCTTGGGGTCGATGCCTTGGCGCTCAAACTCATCGGCAATGGCCAGCATGTAGCTGGGCGTGACCATGATGATGTTGGACTTGAAGTCTTGAATCAGCTGCACCTGGCGCTCGGTCTGGCCGCCGCCAAAGGGCACCACCGTGAGGCCCAATTTTTCGGCCCCGTAGTGCGCGCCCATGCCGCCGGTGAACAGGCCATAGCCATAACTCACATGCACCATGTCGCCCGGCTTGGCACCGCCGGCGCGGATACTGCGGGCTACTACGGTGGACCACATGTCGATGTCTTTCAGCGTGTAGCCCACCACCGTGGGTTTGCCGGTGGTGCCGCTGGATGCGTGAATGCGGGCGCATTTTTCGCGCGGCACCGCAAACATGCCAAAGGGATAGCTGTCGCGCAAATCGGCTTTGGTGGTGAACGGAAACTTGGCCAAGTCGGCCAGTGTTTTGCAGTCGTCGGGGTGGACCCCCGCCGCATCAAACTTGGCGCGGTAGACAGGCGAATTGGCATAGGCGTGTTGCAGCGTCTGCTGCAAACGCTTGAGTTGCAGGCTGCGCAGTTCGTCCACACTGGCTTTTTCAATCGGCTCAAGGGGGAAGGTGGTTTGGCTCATACAAAAACTCCAATCGTCTGATTTATTCCGGCACCACAGTGCCTGCAATTTGGGCGCTTTTGCCACGGAACATGGCGATCACCTCGCCGTCTTGGTTGGTGACTTTCATGTCGTAAATGCCGTGCCGTCCGCTCAGGGTTTGTTCAAGGCCTTCGCAGGTCAGCACATCACCCAGTCGACCGGGCTTTAAAAACTCGATGCTGCAGCCAGCCGCCACCGCGTTCTTGTTGTAGCTGTTGCAGGCAAAGGCAAAGGTCGAATCGGCCAAAGTAAAGATGAAGCCCCCGTGGCAAATTTGGTGGCCATTCAAATGCAAGGCTTTCACCGTCATGCGCATCACTGCACGCCCAGGCTCGCACGCGAGCAGCTGCATGCCCATGGTGTCTTTCGAGGCCACGTCCACCGCGAACATGGTTTCGCCCACACGTTGGGCCAGCGCTTTGGCTTCTGCAGTGCTCATCATTGACCTTTGAATTGAGGGGCTCTTTTTTCTAAAAAGGCGTTCACGCCTTCCATGTAATCGTGGGTTTTGCCCAGCGCCGATTGGGTGTCGCGCTCTACATTGAGGTGTTGGTCCAGCGAGCGGGTGCTGGCATCGCGCAACAAATGCCGCGTGGCCACCAAGGCTTGGGTGGGCATCACGGCCAGACGCGCGGCCATGGCCAAGGCCGCCCCCACGCAGTCGTCGGCCACCTCCCAAATGAGGCCCCATTCTTTGGCTTTGTCGGCCGCCAATTTGTCGCCGGTCATGGCCAAGGCCATGGCGCGCGGCAAGCCCAAACGCTCCACCAACAGCCAGCTGCCGCCGGCATCGGGAATCAAACCAATCTTGCTGAAGGCCTGGACAAAACTGGCCGATGGCGCAGCAATCGCAATGTCGCAAGCCATCGCCACCGAGGCCCCTGCCCCTGCGGCCACGCCGTTCACCGCACACACCACGGGCATGCGCAGGGACTGCAAGCGGCGTGTGGTGGGGTTGAAGGCTTCGTGAATCACCGGCCCGGGATCGGCGCGTTCGAGCAAGCCGGGGCCGGGTGTGAAATCGAGCTCTGACAAATCAAGTCCGGCGCAAAAGCCACGGCCTGCGCCCGTCAGCACCAAGGCCCGTACCGCAGGGTTGGCCTCGGCTTGGTCCAGCACGGCCCACAAGGCGCGGTGCATTGCACGGGTGAAGCTGTTGAGGGCCTGCGGGCGATTGAGGGTGACCAGCGCAACGGCGTCACGCACTTCATACAACACCGAGGCGGGCGTGGTTTCGGACATGCATTTCTCCTGAAGCGCAGAATGTACCATTAACCGACCGCTCGGTTGGTGAATGTTTTCCCTAGGGCGGGCGGCGCGCTTTTGCGCAGAAGGGTCTTGGTTATAGTGCACCTTGAATTGCACACCCCCATTGGAGAATCTCTTGAATTACGAAAACATCGAAGTCCGCACCGAGGGCGGCAAAGTCGGCATCATCACCTTGAACCGACCCAAAGCGCTCAACGCTTTGAACAGCGCATTGATGGACGAATTAGGCACCGCTTTGAAAGCCTTTGATGCGGACGAAGCCATTGGCTGCATCATCGTCACGGGCAGTGAAAAAGCCTTTGCGGCGGGGGCGGACATTTCGGCCATGGCCAAGTTCACCTTCAGCGAGGTTTACAAAAACGACTTCATCACCCGCAACTGGGAAACCATCCGCAACATTCGCAAGCCGGTGATTGCCGCGGTCAGTGGTTTTGCGCTGGGCGGTGGTTGCGAATTGGCCATGATGTGCGACTTCATCATTGCCTCCGACAACGCCAAGTTTGGCCAACCTGAAATCAAAATCGGCATCATCCCCGGTGCCGGCGGCACACAGCGCTTGCCGCGCGCCATTGGCAAATCCAAGGCCATGGATTTGGTGCTCACCGGCCGCATGATGGACGCCGTCGAAGCCGAGCGCGCCGGCTTGGTCAGCCGTGTCGTGCCACTGGAGAAAATGATGGACGAGGCCTTGGGCGCCGCCCTCACGATTTGTGGCTACGGCCAGTTGTCGGTCATGGCGGCCAAAGAAAGCGTCAACCGCGCCTTTGAAAGCGGCTTGTCCGACGGCGTGATGTTTGAACGCCGTTTGTTCCATGGGCTGTTTGCCACCGCCGACCAAAAAGAAGGCATGGACGCCTTTTTGAACAAACGCCAACCGAACTTTGTGAACGGTTGACCCTCGCGGTGAAATGTCTTTCCTTCAGCGCCCTTTTTGAAGGGCGTTTTTTTTAGGGCTCTAATCGCGCCTGTGGCTTGCACACCGCGTCATCGGCACTGGCGCAATTCACCGGAATCAAATCACCCACTTCAACCGTTGGCGTTTGTTCTGCGCGTTGGTCCAAGTTTTTCTCCATCACCTGGGCTTCTGAAGCTTTGCGGCTCATCTGCAACTTGACCAATTCAGACAGGTCATTGGGCTCGGAGGTGATGACGGCACCCGAGGCTCGCAAGGCGCTGATGGTGGCCGAAGATGGCCGCTTGCCAAAGCGGATGCGTGGCGCGCCGCCTCGGGCCGAGACCATGCGACCCGAACCCACGGTGAAATCCACATCGCCGGTGTTGGAGTTGAACTCCAAGGCGTTGCTGCCCGAGGACGTGTCGATCACAAAGCGGTTGGCCAAATAGCTTTGCTGACCGGCTGTCTCCACATTGCCGGCAAAGCGGATGGTGCCGGCATTGGCCACGGTGGGCGCGTCGTAACTGGTCTGGCTGGGCGTGGGCGCATTGCCATCGGCCAACCGGTTAAAGCCCACCACATCCAAGCGGGCGACCACGGCGATCAAGCCAGCCAAGGGGCGTACCGAGCCCACATCTGACGAGAAACTGATCTCTGGCTCGGGCAAGCGGGCATCCAAACTGATGGCGCGTGCATCCAAGGTGTAGACGCCATCGGTGGCGCCGTAACCGTCCACGCGGCCGTTGAAGGTGATCTTCGGATCGATCGAATAAATCTGTCGGTAAGTGCCGTTGTACGCGGTACCGCCCACCAAGGTGGTGCCGTTCAAGGTCACCTCTTCGTAGGTGGCGATGTTGCCCAAGAGGTTGATGGTGGGCGCGTTCACCTCCAAACGGTAAATGCCGTAGTGGCGGGTGTAGTTGTCCAACAAAGACGCGCCTTGGTTCAAATCAGCCTCAAAGCCCACGCGGTCATTGAAGGTGATCTCGCCTGCCGCTTGCAATTGCAAGCTGCGCAAATCGGTCTTGGCAAAACCGCCGCCATCCACAGTGCCCAAATAATTCAGATCACCTGTGGAAGAAGTCATGCGCACCGGATACGCCTGTGTGGTGCCGCCAGTTTCCGTGGTGACGGTGACCGCCGCAGACCCTGGGTCACGTGAGCTGCGCATGTCCAAATCGTCCGCCATGGTGATGTTGTTGTAGACCTGATTGCCCACGGTGGTCACTGAGCCCAAGTGGCTACCCAACTTCGTGGTGCCAACGGCTTGGGTCAGACCCGCTTGGGCCACGTCCGCGGTGCTCAGGCTTTGCAAAGGCCGCAGCCAGCCGACTGAGCGATCGAAGGTCACGGTGCCCGAGCCGGCACGAATATCCAATGCGTAGGCCGCGTCCATGGCGCTGTCCACGGCGCCGCCAAAGGTCACATCGGCATTGCTGGTGGTCAAGGTCACATTCGAGGCCACCGTGAAGGCCCCGGCGTAGCTCTGCGCGCCAGTGGTGCTGATGTTTGCGCTCAAATGGGTTGCACCGCTGATGCTCAAGCTGCTGAGGCCACTGGAAACACCATCCATGTCCGCTGCACCGCTGATCGTCAAACCGTTGCCCGCGCCGTCCACGGTGCTTTGCGTGTTGACGCTGCTGGCGGTGAGGATGCGGTCGCCGCCGCTGAGCGTCACCGCGCCGGAATAGGTTTGTGTGCCCGTGGTGGTGATGTCGGCGCCGATGTTGGCCGTGCCCGTGATGTTCAAGGTGCTGAGAGCCGTCACGGTGCCACCGATGTCGGCATTGCCCGCGAGGGTCAGTGCGTGTTGGCCACCGTCCAAGGTGCTTTGCGTGTTGATGCTGGAACCGGTCAGGGTGCGGTCGCCACCGCTCAAGGTCACAGCGCCGGCATACGTTTGTGTGCCGCTGGTGGTGATGTCAGCGCCCAAGTTCAAGGCACCCGTGATGCTCAAGCTGGTCAGACCCGTGAACGCGCGATCGATGTCGGCCGCTCCGGTGATCGTCAAGCCGTTGCCCGCGCCGTCCACGGTGCTTTGCGTGTTCACGGTGCTGGCCGTGAGGATGCGGTCGCCACCGCTCAATGTCACCGGGCCGGCATAGGTCTGCGTGCCGCTGGTGGTGATGTCTGCGCCAATGTTCGAAGTGCCCGTGAT
>JACCEB010007453.1_pt1 | contig 20002 bp, 13 predicted proteins | sample 7454761 | NCBI WGS metagenome assembly JACCEB01 (sample SAMN15323454, study PRJNA562643) | freshwater metagenome | isolation source: river surface water | place: USA:Blue River Watershed | collected 2017-08-18 | reverse complement strand
GGTGAGGTCACCAGGATCTCTACCCTCGCACACAGCTTGAATGGCACGGCGCAACAATTTGCCGCTTCTTGTTTTGGGAAGCACAGATACAAAACGAACACGTGCGGGTCTGGCAACAGCACCGAGGGAGTTGTCGACCACCTTCATGATTTCGCCCTCTAGCTTCAGCAAAGCCTGGGCATCGTTGAGCAATGCGCCATCTTTGAGCACGGCAAATGCCATGGCCACTTGACCTTTAAGGTTGTCGGCTACGCCAACCACCGCAACTTCAGCAACGGCAGCGTGTCCAGAAATACTTTCTTCAATTTCACGAGTGCCTAGACGGTGACCCGCCACATTGATCACATCATCGGTTCGGCCCAAAATGAAGAAGTAACCATCTTCATCTTTAATGCCCCAGTCAAAGGTTGAGTACACCATCTTGCCTGGCACTGTGGTCCAGTAGGTTTTAACAAACCTTGCGTCATCGCCCCAAACTGTTTGCAAACAACCGGGAGGCAAAGGGCCCTCAATGGCGACAACACCTTTTTGATTGGGTTCAGTCAGCTCTTCTCCGGTTTGATCGTCGAGCAATTTGACGTCATAGCCGTAGACTGCCTTACCGGGCGAGCCAAACTTGCTAGGCGTTTTTTCAATGCCATTGCAAACTGTCAAAATGGGCCATCCAGTTTCGGTCTGCCAATAGTTGTCGATGATGGGTTTGCCCAAGCCTTCAGAAATCCATTTGGCAGTGGGTTCGTCCAAAGGTTCGCCCGCCAAGAACAGTGCTTTCAGGCTAGACAAATCGTATTTGGTAAGCAATGCGGGATCTTGTTTTTTCAAAACACGAATGGCCGTGGGTGCGCTGAACATCACAGTCACTTTGTATTTCTCAACCAAGCTCCACCAGATACCGCCATCTGGCCGAGTGGGCAGTCCTTCATACATGATGGTGGCCATCCCGCCAATAAGGGGGCCATAGATGATGTAACTGTGGCCCACAACCCAACCAATGTCGCTGGTGCAAAAGAAAGTTTCGCCAGGTTGACCGCAGAAGATATTGGGAATGCTGGATGCCAAAGCCACTGTGTAGCCACCGGTATCGCGCTGAACGCCTTTTGGTTTGCCCGTTGTACCAGAGGTGTACAAGGTGTAGCTGGGGTGTGTTGCGTCAACCCATTCACATGGCACCACATCGTTCATGTGTTGATCGCGCAAGTTGGACCACAACAAATCACGGCCTTCCGTCATAGCCATTTTTGCCAATGCACGGTCAACCAGCAAAACCGAGTCAGGTTTGTGGGCAGACAAACGAATGGCCTCATCTAACAAGGGCTTGTACTCAACCACTTTGCCGCCACGTGAACCCGCATCGGCGCTCACAATCAATTTGGGACTGGCATCTTCAATGCGCGATGCCAAAGAACCCGATGCAAAGCCACCAAACACCACTGAATGAATGGCACCAATGCGCGCACAAGCCAACATCGCAAATGAAGCTTCGGCAATCATGGGCATGTAAATCAAGACGCGATCGCCTTTTTTGACACCCAGTGACAAGAAAGAAGCTGCCATGCGCTGAACTTCGGCATGCAGTTGACGGTAGGTGTAAGTGACTTCTTGATCCGTTTCAGTCGAGATAAAAATCAAGGCTGGCTGATCGCCACGGTCTGTTAAGTGACGGTCTAAAGCGTTGTGGCACAAATTGGTCTCACCCCCTTTGAACCATTTGGCAAAGGGTGGGTTGCTGTAGTCACAAATTTCTTTGGGCTCTTTGTGCCACTCAATTCGTTTGGCTTGTTCTGCCCAAAACGCATCCCGATCCTGAATGGAACGCTGGTGGAAATCTGCATATTGACCCATGTTTTCTCCTAATGCTTGACGGCTGTCAATGACAAAGTTTGATCATCATTCAAGGCTTGGGTGATGTCAAAGTTCTTGGTCATTTCGCTTGATCTTCTGAATTCATAATTATTCATGAGGGACTTTCGGCAAACTGACTTTGACATCGAAAGGGGTTCCAAAGAGGTTTAAACCAAGCCTTTGATCCAACTTTGAACTTGTTTGAAGTCCGGATGCTCCGCCGAACGCAGCCATTCAAACAGAACCATTTCGGTGGTCAATAGCTCAGCTCCAGCACCTGCCAAACGATCGAATGCAGCATCACGATTGCGGTCAGACCTTGAAGCACAAGCATCGGTGACAACCCAAACTTCAAACTCGTCTTCAAGTAAATCTAGGGCGGTTTGCATCAAACAGACGTGCGCTTCGCAACCTGCAATCACTATTGACGGACCATTTTCGGGCTCAGGCGGTTTTTGCAAATGGCGCGGCAAGCTTCTGGCATTGCCCTTTGGGGCTGCTGGTGGCGGTGGGCTCAACCATTCACCCAATCCCTCCTCTACGGCACTGAAAGCCATTTTGGCCAAGACCTTTTGGCAATGCTGAAGAATTTCTGGTGAAATTTCGCCCAAGCCTGAAGGATTTTGGGCTGTGGCCCAAACAGGTACATTCAACAAGCGAGCTGTTTTGGCCAAGACTTCCGCACGTTTCCACACGGCAGCGCCATCTTTCATGGCTGGCAATAACTTCAATTGGTAATCGACTAAAACCAGTTGGGATGATTCAACTTCAAGCAACATATTGAGACCTTGGTACTAAGTATTGGACATTCTCGTACAGAGTGACATCAGATTTATGTGTGATCTAACAAGAGATGGCATTAAACTGACACGTTATGCGATTGATTCTATGTGCACTCATGTTGCTAAGCTCGGCAGCCTTCGCGGCGCCAGCTGAGGATGAGCTTGAGCGCCTAATTAAAGAGCGTGGCCTGGTGACACAAATTACCGACCAGTTGAGCCAGCAAATCAGCAACCAACTTGGTGGTCCCCTTCAATCAGCAAGAAATACTTTTGGCGGCCGGGCCTCAGAACTCGTCATCCAGGCCATGGGACTCCTAGGCGTACCCTACAAGCGCGGAGGTACCTCAGAGGAAAAAGGCTTTGACTGCAGTGGCTTTGTACGCCACATGTTTGAAAAATCAGTGGGCCTGGTCTTACCGCGCAGAGCCGAAGAACAAGCCAAAGTGACGGAAGAAATCAATCGCAGTGAACTCAAACCTGGCGACTTGGTGTTCTTTAACACCATGAAAAGGACATTCAGCCATGTTGGTATTTACATCGGTGATGGCAAATTCATTCACGCGCCTAGGCCGGGCAAGTCAGTTCGGGTCGATGACATGCGAGAAGCCTATTGGCAAAAAAGATTCAACGGTGCAAGACGGGTTCAGTCCGACAAGTTGCAAGCCGATACGTCAGCCAACTAATTGAATCTATATACAGTTTTAGCTTGGTTAGTTACTCAGAAAAAAACCGCCCAAAGGCGGTTTTTCTTTGAAAGCCTTGAGGCTTATTTTTTAGCAGGTGGTAAGTCAGTGCAGCTGCCATGTGCTACTTCTGCGGCCATGCCAATGCTTTCACCCAAGGTGGGGTGTGGATGAATTGTTTTACCAATGTCCACTGCATCAGCACCCATCTCAATGGCCAGTGCAATTTCACCAATCATGTCACCCGCATGAGTACCCACCATGCCGCCGCCCAAGATCTTGCCATGGCCGTGGGCCTCGGGTGAATCATCGAACAACAACTTGGTCACACCTTCATCACGGCCATTGGCAATGGCACGACCCGAAGCCGTCCAAGGGAACAGTCCCTTCTTGACTTTGATGCCCTGTGCCTTGGCTTGGTCTTCTGTCAAGCCCACCCAAGCCACTTCAGGATCGGTGTAAGCCACACTCGGAATGACGCGTGCATTGAACGCACTGGCAGCCAACTCTTTGTTGCCCTGAATTTCTCCAGCAATCACTTCAGCGGCCACATGCGCTTCATGAACGGCTTTGTGAGCCAACATAGGTTGACCCACAATGTCGCCAATGGCGAAGATGTGAGGCACATTGGTTCGCATTTGAATGTCAACCGGAATGAGGCCGCGGTCAGTCACACTGACGCCAGCTTTGTCTGCAGCAATTTTTTTACCATTGGGGGTACGCCCCACAGCTTGTAAAACCAAGTCATAGACTTGCGGCGCAGGAGCAGGAACGCCCTCCACTGCGGATTCAAAAGTAACTTCGATACCCTCTTTGGTAGCTTTGGCACCAACCGTTTTGGTTTTGAGCATGATGTTGTCAAAACGATGGGCATTCATTTTTTGCCATACCTTGACCAAGTCGCGATCAGCACCTTGCATCAAGCCGTCCATCATTTCGACCACATCCAAGCGCGCACCAAGCGTGCTGTAAACGGTTCCCATTTCGAGACCAATAATGCCGCCGCCCAAAATCAACATGCGCTTTGGCACTTCTTTGAGCGCCAATGCACCGGTGCTGTCGACCACGCGGGGATCGTTGGGCATGAAGGGCAAGCGAACCGCTTGACTGCCAGCCGCAATGATGCAGTTCTTGAAAGCCACAACTTTTTTGGCGCCCGTTTTTTCTTGGCCCGTCCCAGTGGTTTCTTCTACCACCACATGGTTGGCACTGACAAATTCGCCCACACCTCGGACTGTTGTCACTTTGCGCATCTTGGCCATGGCAGCCAAACCGCCAGTCAGTTTGCCAATGACCTTTTCTTTGTGTGTTCGCAGTTTGGCAATGTCTACTTTGGGTGCGCCAAAGTCAACGCCCAAGTCGGCCATGTGACTGACTTCATCCATCACGGCAGCCACATGCAACAAAGCTTTAGATGGAATGCATCCGACGTTCAAACAAACACCACCCAAGGTGGCATAGCGCTCAACGATGACAACCTTGAGGCCTAAATCGGCGGCACGAAAGGCTGCAGAGTAACCGCCAGGGCCAGCACCCAACACCAGCAAATCACACTCAAGATCAACAGAATCGCTGTATGTCGATGCGTTTGCCGTGTTGACAACCGCTGCCTTAGATGACGCAGTTGCGGCTGGTGGGCTAGCAGCTGTACTGGTAGCTTGTGGTGCGGAAGCCGGTGCAGGGTTAGCGGATGGTGCAGACGACTCGCCTTCCAATACCAGCACAACACTGCCCTGTTTGACTTTGTCGCCAAGCTTTACCTTAAGCTCTTTGACAACGCCAGCTTGAGCGCATGGAATTTCCATGGAGGCTTTATCAGACTCCACAGTAATCAAACTTTGCTCAGCCTTCACAACATCGCCAGGTTTGACCAGCAACTCAATGACCGCGACTTCATCGAAATCGCCAATGTCTGGTACTTTGATATCAATCAATGCCATGACTCATCCTCTCAAAGTAGAACTCGGCGGAAGTCACCAAGGATTTGACCCAAATAGGCATTGAAGCGTGCAGCCGCAGCACCATCAATGACTCGGTGGTCCCATGTCAAAGACAAAGGCAACATCAAACGTGGAACGAATTGTTTGCCATCCCACACGGGTTCATGCGTGCTTTTGCAAACACCCAAAATGGCCACTTCGGGTGCATTGATGATGGGCGTAAAGTATTTGCCGCCAATGCCACCCAAACTGGAAATGGTGAAAGTTGCGCCTGTCATCTCTGCAGGGCTCAACTTGCCATCACGGGCTTTCTTGGCCAACTCACCCATTTCTTGGCTAATTTGCAAAATACCTTTTTTGTCAGCGTCTTTAATGACGGGCACCATCAAACCGTTAGGTGTATCAGCAGCAAAACCAATGTGCCAGTAGTTTTTGTAAACCAAAGCATCGCCATCCAATGAGCTGTTGAACTCAGGATATTTCTTCAAAGCAGCAACGCAGGCTTTGATCAAAAAGGCCAGCATTGTCACTTTGACGCCAGACTTTTCATTTTCTTTGTTGGTAGAAACACGGAAGGCTTCCAGTTCAGTAATGTCCGCATCGTCATGGTTCGTAACCGCTGGAATCATGATGGCGTTACGCAACAAGTTGGCGCCACTGATCTTCTTGATGCGACCCATTTCTTTGCGCTCAATTGGGCCAAACTTAGCGAAGTCAACCTTGGGCCAAGGGATCAAGCCCAATGCGGCACCATCACCACCTGCAGATGTTTTTGGCGCTTGAGCTGCTTGTGCTTTGGTTTGGGTGGCGCCGGCCATGACAGCTTTTGTGAAAGCCTGAACGTCATCTTGCGTAATGCGGCCCTTGGGACCATTGCCTTTGACTTCTTCCAAAGGAACGCCCAGTTCGCGTGCAAATTTACGAACAGAGGGAGACGCATGAGGCAGTCCCAAAGTAGGAGCGCCGGGATTGTGGGCAGGCGCAGCAGAAATGGCCGTCGTCACTTGTTGTGCTTCTCGCACAACAGGCGCAGCTGAAGAGGTGGCCGCCACAGCAGTTGCAGTGTTGGCAGCTGCAGCTGCAGCTGCTGCTGGTGCAACGCTGCCTTCAAGGATGGCCAGCAGGTCACCAATATTGACCTTGTCACCAATCTTAACTTTCAGTTCTTTCAAGATACCCGCTGCCGAGGATGGAATTTCCATGGCCGCTTTGTCTGATTCGACGGTAATGAGCGACTGCTCCATCTTGATGGCGTCACCAGGTTTGACGAAAATTTCAATTACCGCAACGTCTTTGAAATCACCAATGTCTGGTACGTGAACTTCAACGGGTCCCGTAGCGACAGGTGCCACAGCTGAAGAGGCTGCTGCGGGTGCAGCGACAGCAGCTGGAACGGGTGCCGAGACTGCTGCAGGGGCGCTTGTAGGCGCAGCGACGTCTCCTGCTGCCTCCACCATCAACACCACCGAGTCTTGTTTGACTTTGTCCCCTAACTTCACGCGCAGTTCTTTAACGACGCCAGCTGTTGAGGATGGAATTTCCATTGAGGCTTTATCAGACTCGACGGTGATCAATGACTGCTCAGCCTTGACGGTATCACCCACCTTGACCAAAAGCTCAATGACTGCGACCTCATCGAAATCACCGATGTCTGGAACTTTGACTTCTACCAATGCCATGTGTGTCTCCAAATCTGTTGATCAAGCGTACAAAGGATTGACCTTGTCGGTCTTGATGCCGTATTGCTTCAAAGCTTCTGCAACTTTGGCAACCGGAACTGCGCCCTCTTCGCTCAAAGCTTTCAGGGCTGCCACAACAATGTAGTGACGGTTGATTTCAAAGTGCTCGCGCAATTTGCTACGGAAATCACTGCGTCCAAATCCGTCTGTTCCGAGCACTTTGAAGGTGCGACCTTTTGGAATGAAAGAACGAATTTGTTCGGCATAGTTTTTCATGTAGTCGGTAGACGCAATGACGGGGCCATCATGCTTGGCCAACTGCTGTGCTACAAAAGGCACGCGCGGTGTTTCCAAGGGGTTGAGCATGTTGAAACGCTCAGCATCTTGACCATCGCGTGTCAATTCATTAAAGCTTGGGCAGCTCCAAACATCAGCAGCAATGCCCCAGTCTTTGGCCAGCAATTCTTGTGCAGCCAATGACTCTCTCAAAATGGTGCCAGAGCCCATCAACTGAACACGCGTCTTGTTCTTGCCACCAGCCTTGCACAAGTACATGCCCTTGATAATTTGCTCTTCCGTACCGGGCGTCAAACCTGGCATGGCGTAGTTTTCATTCAACAAGGTGAGGTAGTAGAAAACATTGTCTTGTTTTTCTACCATGCGCTTCAAACCATGGTGCAAGATCACCCCCACTTCGTGTGCAAAGGTGGGGTCGTAGCTGATGCAATTTGGAATCGTGCCTGCCAAAATGTGGCTGTGGCCATCTTCGTGTTGCAAACCTTCGCCATTCAAGGTGGTGCGGCCAGAAGTGCCGCCCAACAAGAAGCCGCGTGCTTGCATGTCGCCAGCAGCCCAAGCCAAATCGCCAATGCGCTGAAAACCAAACATCGAGTAGTACACATAGAAAGGCACCATGATGCGGTTGCTCGTGGAGTAGCTGGTCGCTGCTGCAATCCAGCTTGACATACCGCCCGCCTCGTTAATGCCTTCTTGCAAAATTTGACCCGCTTTGTCTTCCTTGTAGTACATCACTTGGTCTTTGTCGACGGGTGTGTATTGCTGACCTGCAGGGTTGTAAATACCGACCTGGCGGAACAAACCTTCCATACCAAAGGTACGCGCTTCGTCAACCAAAATGGGCACCACACGTGGGCCGAGTGCTTGGTCGCGCAACAATTGAGTCAGGAAGCGAACATAGGCTTGCGTGGTCGATATTTCACGGCCTTCCGCCGTTGGCTCCATGACGGATTTGAAGACATCCAAAGATGGGACCGTAAAACTTTCATCGGCTTTGGTGCGACGATGCGGCAAATATCCGCCCAGCGCTTGACGACGCTCATGCAAATACTTCATCTCGGGGGTGTCGTCAGCAGGTTTGTAGAAAGGCACTTTGGCCAACTCGCTGTCGGGCACTGGAATATTAAAGCGATCACGCATGTAACGGATGTCTTCGTCCGTCAGCTTCTTGGTTTGGTGGACGTTGTTTTTGCCCTCACCCGCTTTACCCATGCCAAAACCTTTGACGGTTTTGATCAAGAGTACCGTGGGTTGATCTTTTGTATTGACGGCTGCGTGATAAGCCGCATAAACCTTTTGAGGGTCGTGGCCACCGCGTTTCAAAGACCAAATTTCGTCATCGCTCATGTGAGCAACCATTTCGAGCGTCCTGGGATCGCGTCCAAAGAAGTGCTTGCGAACATAAGCGCCATCGTTGGCTTTGAAGGCTTGGAAGTCACCGTCCAGGGTGTCCATCATGATCTTGCGCAATGCACCGTCTTTGTCACGGGCCAAGAGTTTGTCCCACTCGCTGCCCCACAAAAGCTTGATGACGTTCCATCCGGAACCGCGGAATTCACCTTCAAGCTCTTGAACAATTTTGCCGTTCCCGCGGACAGGACCATCGAGTCGTTGCAAATTGCAATTGACCACAAAAATCAAGTTGTCTAGCTTTTCGCGAGCCGCCAAACCAATGGCACCCAAGGACTCCACTTCGTCCATTTCGCCATCACCACAAAACACCCAAACTTTGCGGTTTTCGGTATTGGCAATACCGCGGGCATGCAAGTACTTTAAGAATCGAGCTTGATAAATGGCCATCAATGGACCGAGGCCCATCGAGACTGTTGGAAACTGCCAGAACTCAGGCATTAACTTGGGGTGTGGATAGCTAGACAAGCCTTTGCCATCAACCTCTTGACGGAAGTTGAGCAACTGCTCTTCTGTTAAACGACCCTCCAAATAAGCGCGCGCATAAACGCCCGGAGACACGTGTCCCTGAATGTACAAACAGTCACCACCGTGGTTTTCGCTTTCTGCATGCCAAAAGTGATTGAATCCAGCGCCAAACATATGAGCCAGTGATGCGAAGGAGCCAATGTGGCCGCCAAGGTCGCCACCATCAGCAGGGTTGTGTCGATTGGCTTTGACCACCATGGCCATGGCGTTCCATCGCATGTAGGCGCGCAAACGCTCTTCAATTTCGATATTGCCTGGGCAATGAGCTTCCTGATCAGGCTCAATGGTATTGACATACCCTGTATTGGCAGAAAACGGCATATCGATGCTGTTCTGGCGGGCATGTTCTAAGAGCTGCTCCAACAAAAAGTGGGCGCGCTCGCCACCTTCTTTTTCAATCACGGCGGACAGGGCATCCATCCACTCTCGAGTCTCGATGGCATCCAAGTCAGAGAGGACGTTATTTGGCTGAACGGCTGACATGTTTGTCTCCTTTGTAGGCCGTGGTTGATCTATTTTTTTGGAATTCTCTCACAAAGTTTGAAAAATTTCAAATGGTGCTTTACTGTTTCATATTGTAAAAAATAATTGGGGGTATTCCCCTAAACTATCTGTCTATGAAGCCGCAAAACGTATCCAAAGCCATCTTGGTCATCAAGCCTGTTTCTTGGTGGCGTCAGTGGTGGAAGCGCCAAAATCCAGTCAAACAGGATCGATTTGCCACTTTAGCCCCAATAGCTGCGGTCTTGTTATTTTTTACCGCTATTGCTTTTTCTTTTTGGTATTTGCGAGTCGAAGAAATCGATCGCGAGCAGGAAGCTGTTAAGAGAGACGTTGAATACAGTCAACAACGCCTAAGGCTGCTTTTATTAGAGCGCCAAGAACAAATCATGCGTTTGGCCAGAGATGTCTCCAACAAAGATGTCGACCTCAAAGAATTTTCAAAGCGCGCAGAAACGCTGGTGATGAAAAACCCAGAGTTGCAAACATTGGCTTGGGTCGATGACCGGCGAAAAATCTTAGCCATTCAAACAACGCCAAGCGTGTTGATTAACCAAAAATGGCGCGTTGGTGAAGTTCTCAAGTGGGGTGAATCAGAGAACAGTTACACATTGGCTCGCGACCTGATGCAGCCCATCTACTCCCAAGAAGATGACGGCAGCCTTTCGATAGGCAACAACGCTATGGGGCAAGAAAATTACGGTAAAAATGAAGTGCTTCAACTTCACACACCACTCACCAATGCTCAGGGGCGTTTTAATGGTGTGATCATGGCAGAGTATGCCGTGGAGAGTCTTCTGAGGTATGGCGTACCGAGCGAAATATTGGCAAAGTATGCTGTCTCATTGTTGGACAGCGAAGGCAATCTGATTGCAGGACAGTCCATTCCAAAAAGAATTCGTGTTTGGAGTTTCATGCCTGGCATCTCTGGGCATAACAATGAATTTGAAGTGCCGGTTTCTCCCGTCGGTAATGGACTCATTTTGCGAGCTCAAGCTTGGCGAACGTCACAAGACATTGTGGGCAATGGTTTTTTCTGGATGATTGGTGCCCTGAGCCTTCTGACAGCTTGGATGCTCATTGGCAACTGGCGGCACACTCGAAAACGACAACAAACCCAAAGAGAGCTGTTTGCTGAAACCAACTTCAGACGTGCCATGGAGAATTCCATCTTGACCGGAATGCGAGCCTTGGACTTAGAAGGACGCATCACCTATGTCAACTTGGCCTTTTGCCAAATGACAAGGTGGCAAGAAAATGAACTGATCGGTGCGGTTGCCCCCTACCCCTACTGGCCAGACGAAGATCGGGAATTCTTGATGGCTCGCCTGGAAGAAGAACTCAGTGGCAATCAAACCTCAGGAGGCTTTCAAGTTCGAGTCAAAAGAAAAAATGGCAGTGTTTTTGACGCTCGGCTATATGTATCACCCCTGATTGATGCCAACGGTCAACAAACAGGCTGGATGACGTCCATGACGGATATCACAGAACCAAACCGTGTGCGCGAGCAGCTGGCGGCCTCCTACGAACGCTTTACCATCGTGCTGGAAGCATTGGATGCCTCAGTTTCGGTGGCGCCTTTGGGCAGTGAAGAATTGTTGTTTGCCAACAAACTTTACAGGCAATGGTTTAACAACGACACGCATGGGCATTTGAATTTGGTTGAAAAAGCCGGCATGTTGGACATTCGAACTTCCGAAACGGAAATGGACGATGTTGACGCACTGGCTGGCCTGCCCACCGAGAGCCTCACTGTGGCCCCTGCTGAACGGGCTGAAATTTATCTAGAACATTTGGACAAATGGCTTGAAATTCGCACCCGCTACATCAACTGGGCTGATGGCAGGCTGGCACAGCTGGTGATTGCCACAGACATCACTGCTCGCAGACAGGCCGAAGAATTGGCGACGCAGCAAGCCGAGCGTGCTCAAAACGCCAGCCGCCTCATTACCATGGGCGAGATGGCTTCCAGCGTGGCCCACGAGCTAAATCAACCCTTAACCGCCATTTCCAACTATTGCAATGGCATGCTCTCCCGCATCAAAGGGCAGCAAATTGAAGAGAAAGACTTGATTTGGGCCTTGGAAAAAACCTCGCACCAAGCCCAACGAGCGGGCCAAATCATTCACAGAATTCGAACTTTTGTAAAGCGCAGCGAACCTAACCGCACGCCTTCCGAAGTACTTTCCATGGTCAATGAAGCGGTTGAATTGGCTGAAATTGAGCTTCGCCGGCGCAATGTCAGACTGTCCCATTACGTCGCTGCTCGGCTTCCTCCGCTGAGTGTCGACCCTATCCTGATTGAGCAGGTTCTGATCAATTTGATGAAAAATGCGGCAGAGTCAATTGACAATGCAGAAAGACCGGTCGGCAAACGCCATGTGGAGCTGAGGGTCGTACCCAAGGTCATAGCCGCCCAAAATACAGTGCATTTTTCAGTCACCGATACGGGCAAAGGCCTGCCGCCACAGGTGATGGAAAGACTTTACGAGGCTTTCTTTTCGACCAAAGTGGAAGGTATGGGTATTGGTCTGAACCTTTGCCGAACCATTGTTGAGTCACACCAAGGCAGAATCACCGCTGAGAACCTCTACAATGCCGACGAAGTTGTTGGTTGTTGTTTTTCCTTTTGGATACCCGCCACGGCCATTTCGCCACATTGAATTAGCAAGTAGAACTGGGAACCCCCATGAGTTTGATACCCAAAAAAGGAACTGTTTACGTTGTTGACGACGACGAGGCCGTTCGTGACTCTCTTCAGTGGCTCCTCGAGGGCAAAGATTACCGCGTCAGATGTTTTGACTCAGCTGAGTCTTTTCTCAGTCGTTACGACCCGCGCGAAGTTGCTTGTTTGATTGTCGACATCCGCATGGGCGGCATGACTGGCCTTGAACTACAAGACAAACTCATTGAACGCCGCTCTCCCTTGCCCATTGTGTTCATCACAGGACACGGCGATGTGCCCATGGCCGTCAACACCATGAAAAAAGGTGCGATGGACTTTATTCAAAAGCCCTTCAAAGAAGATGACCTGGTGAGTTTGGTCGAGCGCATGCTCGACAGCGCACGCGAATCTTTCTCAGAGCATCAAAACGCAGCCAACCGAGACGCACTTTTGTCAAAGTTGACTGGTCGTGAAGCCCAAGTGCTTGAAAGAATTGTGGCGGGCCGATTGAACAAACAAATTGCGGACGACTTGGGCATCAGCATCAAAACAGTCGAAGCGCATCGTGCCAATATCATGGAAAAGCTCAATGCCAATACAGTGGCAGATTTGCTCAAAATCGCATTGGGACAGGCCGCTCCCAAGGCCTAGGATCCAAAGCCTTCTAAAGGCAGATCTTCCCGCCCGTGATCCCCAAACTCGCGGGCGTTTTTGTTTGAAGCCGACTCATTTAGACATTCAAAACCATCAGATGACAGCCCAAAAAATTGACGGCAACGCCCTCTCCCAGCAATTGCGCGCAGACGTCACACGCCGCACGACGGCGTTGAAAGCCAAAGGAGTGACACCTGGCTTGGCAGTTCTATTGGTTGGCGACAACCCAGCTAGCCAAGTTTATGTGCGCAACAAGGTCAAAGCTTGCGAAGACAGCGGACTTCATTCCGTTTTAGAAAAACATCCCGAAAGCTTGAGCGAGGCCGCTCTGCTTGCGCGCATTGATGCGCTGAATGCGGACAAAACCATTCACGGCATTCTGGTTCAGTTGCCATTGCCACCCCACATCGATGCTCAAAAAGTCATTGAGGCCATTTCTCCAGCCAAAGATGTTGATGGCTTTCACATTGCCAGCGCTGGAGCTCTCATGACGGGCATGCCGGGCTTTTGGCCATGCACACCCTATGGCTGCATGAAGATGCTTGAAAGCATTGGGTACGACCTGAAAGGCAAACACGCCGTGGTCATTGGCAGAAGCAACATTGTGGGCAAGCCCATGGCCCTGATGCTGCTGCAAAAGAACGCCACTGTGACCATTTGCCACAGTGCAACCACCGATTTGAAGGCCATGACTTTGCAAGCAGATGTCATTGTGGCTGCCGTTGGCAAACGCAATGTCCTGACTGCAGACATGGTGAAACCCGGCGCAGTGGTGCTTGATGTGGGCATGAACAGAAACGACGAAGGCAAGCTGTGCGGCGATGTCGACTTTGATGGTGTGTCCCAAGTAGCTGGCTACATCACACCGGTTCCAGGCGGCGTTGGCCCCATGACCATCACCATGCTGCTCGTCAATACGCTTGAAGCTGCTGAGCGCATTTAATTCAATCACCCCTTTTCTTTGATGCTTGAAAGTTTTCAACCATGACAACTTCTTCCACCAATCCGCTGCTGCAAACAACCGAATTGCCTTTGTTTGATCAAATCAAGCCCGAGCATGTCAATGCCGCGGTTGATCAGCTTTTGGGCGCGGCCTCAGACGCTTTAGAGCATGTCACCCAAGAAAGCTTTCCAGCCGAGTGGCATGCCATCGCCAAGGTGCTTGATGTTTGCACCGAGCGCTTGAGTTCTGCTTGGGGAGCAGTCAGTCACTTGAACAGCGTAGCCGACTCACCCGAACTGCGCGCGGCCTATAACGACGCGTTACCCAAAGTCACCGAATTTTGGACCAGGCTAGGCGCCGACGAAAGGCTGTATGCCAAATACAAAGCTGTCGACTCTTCCCAGTTGAATGAGGCACAGAAACAGGCTTTGAAAAACGCACTTCGAAATTTTGTTTTGGGCGGCGCAGAACTTCAAGGGGAAAACAAACGACGATATGCCGCCATTCAAGAACGAATGGCAGAGCTGAGTCAAAAGTTCAGTGAAAACGCTTTAGATGCAACAGACAGGTTTTCGCTCTTTGTGACCGAAGAAGAGTTGGCAGGTGTGCCAGAGGATGTCAAAAACACGGCTCGCGCAGCCGCTGAAAAAGAAGGTCAATCTGGCTACAAGCTCACCTTGAAAATGCCCTGCTACTTGCCAGTGATGCAATTTGCCGTCAGCAGCGATTTGCGTCAAAAGCTCTACCGCGCCTACGTCACACGCGCATCCGATCAAGCTGATACGCAGTTTGCCGAATTGGACAACGGCAAACTCATTCAAGAGATTTTGCAACTTCGTCAGGAGGAAGCCACATTGTTGGGCTATCAAAACTTTGCTGAAGTTTCGGTCGCTACCAAGATGGCTGACTCTCCAGCCAAGGTCATCGCTTTTCTTCGAGACCTGTCAATGCGGGCCCGACCTTTTGCAGAAAAAGATTTGCAAGACATGCGGCAATTTGCCGCGGAGCATTTGAACCTTCAAAACCCGCAAGCATGGGACTGGCCGTACATTGGTGAGAAACTGAAAGAAGCCCGTTACAGTTTCAGTGAGCAAGAAGTCAAACAGTACTTTACGGCACCCAAAGTTTTGCAGGGGCTTTTCAAAATCATTGAGACCTTGTTTGAAGTGAGCATTCGGCCCGACACTGCGCCTGTTTGGCATCCTGCTGTTGGTTTCTACCGAATTGAAAGAAATGGTCAACTTGTAGGACAGTTTTACCTCGACCCACCAGCCCGAGCTGGTAAGCGAGGTGGCGCGTGGATGGATGACGTCCGCTCGCGTTGGTTGCGTCCCGACAACGGTCAGCTGCAAACACCTGTTGCGCATCTGGTCTGTAATTTTGCAGAAGGTGTCGATGGCAATCCCGCTTTGCTCACCCACGACGATGTGATCACCCTCTTCCACGAATTTGGCCATGGCCTGCATCACATGTTGACGCAAGTGAATGAACGGGATGTCTCTGGCATCAGTGGCGTTGAATGGGATGCCGTGGAATTGCCCAGTCAATTCATGGAAAACTTTTGCTGGGAGTGGCCTGTCATCAAACACATGACTGCGCATGTCAAAACCGGAGAATCCTTGCCAAAAGCTTTGTTCGACAAAATGGTGGCCGCGAAAAACTTCCAAAGTGGTTTGCAAACCTTGCGACAAATTGAGTTTGCCCTGCTCGATATGTTGCTTCACAGCGAACATAATCCGAACGATGATTTCATGCCGGTGTTGCACAAAGTTCGCGCCGAAGTGGCTGTCATTCAGCCGCCTGAATTCAACCGCATGGCACACACTTTCAGCCACATCTTTGCAGGTGGTTATGCCGCTGGCTATTACAGCTACAAGTGGGCAGAAGTTTTGTCGGCCGATGCTTACGCAGCCTTTGAAGAAACTGCTCAGCCTGATGGCTCACCGAGCCTAGAAACAGGCCGTCGATATCGACAAGCCATTTTGGAAGCAGGTGGCAGCCGCCCTGCTCTTGATTCTTTCATTGCATTCAGAGGACGCGAGCCCTCGATCAATGCATTGCTCAGGCATCAGGGCATGTCTGCCAATTGAAAATGAAATGCTGACGCCTTAAAACGTCAGCGTCTTCACGCCTTCAGAAGTTCCCAATAAACACACTTGGGCTTTTTGGAAGGCAAACACGCCCACGGTTACAACCCCTGGCCATTGGCTCACTTGGGCCTCAAAGCCCACAGGATCGGTGATCTTCAAGCCTCTCACATCGATGATGTGCTGCCCATTGTCAGTGACCAAGGGTTTGCCATCCTTCAAGCGAACTTGAGCATCACCCCCTAGCGCTTCAAACTGCGCCATGATGCGCGAGCTAGACATGGGAATGACTTCGACAGGCAATGGGAACGCACCCAAGACATCCACCAATTTGGATTCGTCGGCAATGCACACAAACATTTTGGATTGTGCTGCCACAATTTTTTCGCGCGTGAGTGCGGCACCGCCGCCCTTGACCATGTGTCCTTGTGCATTGATCTCATCAGCCCCGTCAATGTACACAGACAACTCAACCACTTCATTGCTGTCAAAAACTGGAATGCCCAGTGCCTTTAACCGCGCCGTAGAAGCCTCTGAACTTGAAACGGCGCCCTTGATTTGGTCTTTCATGGTGGCCAAAGCGTCGATGAATTTGTTCACCGTGGAGCCCGTGCCCACACCCACAATTTGACCAGGGACCACATATTGAAGGGCCGCTTGACCGACAAGTGCTTTCAGTTCATCTTGATTCATAGGGTTTATTTGAGACAATGCTTGAATTGAATGAGATTATCCAATGTCCCTGAACCTTTACCCACTGGCCCGCGCATTTTTATTCAACCTGGATCCTGAGGCGGCCCACGACCTCACCTTGAATCAACTGGCCCAAACTCAAAACACCTTTCTCGATCGCGCCTACCGTCAACCTTGGATTGCCGATCCCATTCAGTTGGCTGGCCTGAATTTCCCAAATCGCGTCGGAATGGCCGCCGGGCTCGACAAAAATGCACGATGCATCGACGGTCTGGGTGCGATGGGCTTTGGTTTTGTCGAAGTAGGCACCGTCACACCTCTTGCGCAACCAGGCAATGACAAGCCACGCATGTTCAGACTGCCAGAAGCCAAGGCCTTGATCAACAGACTGGGCTTTAACAATCAAGGACTCGACGCATTTGTCAGCAATGTCAAAAAGTCTCGGTTTAGAAGCCAAGGTCGTCTACTGGGTTTGAACATCGGCAAAAATGCAGCCACCCCCATCGAACGTGCGACGGATGATTACCTCATTGGCTTGAGTGGCGTTTATGAACACGCCGACTACGTCACGGTGAATATTTCCAGCCCCAACACCAAAAATTTGCGGTCTTTGCAAACCGATGAAGCGCTTGATCAACTTTTGTCTGCCTTGAACGAACGAAAATTGGCCTTGGCCGACCAATATCAAAAGCGTGTCCCCGTTTTTCTCAAAATTGCGCCCGATCTTGACGATGACCAAATAGCCGTCATTGCCGCCAGCCTGCTCAAACATCAAATGGATGGCGTGATTGCCACCAACACCACACTCTCAAGGGATGCCGTGAAAGGCATGCAGCATGGTGATGAAGCGGGCGGCCTCTCAGGCGCACCTGTACTGGCTGGAAGCAATCGAGTCATTCGATTGTTGCGCCAGCACCTCGGACCCCAATTTCCCATCATTGGTGTAGGCGGCATTCTGAGTGGTTACGATGCCGTGAGCAAAATAGAGGCTGGGGCCGATGTGGTCCAAATTTACACAGGCCTCATTTACAAGGGCCCCGCTTTGGTTCATGAAGTGGCCAAGGCGCTTCGGCAGTTGTCACACCAATGAAAAGCTAAAGGTGAAAAGGCCAAGGACTTCTCAAGCCTTGGCTTGCAAGGCCTGAGACACTTCACGGGCAATGGCCAAAGAACTGGTCAAGCCTGGCGATTCAATGCCAAGCAAATGCACCAGGCCACTGACACCATGGGTCGTTGGCCCCATGATGCAAAAGTCAGCAGCCGTTTCTTGGGGTGAATTGATTTTGGGCCGAATGCCTGAGTAAGAAGGCATGAGCGCTCCGTCCTTCAAGCCTGGCCAATATTTGCGAACCTCGGCATAAAAAGCGTCGCCACGGCTTGGATCAACCTCAAGCTTATCTGGCGAGTCAACCCACTCCACGTCGGGCCCAAACTTGGCTTGACCCGCCATGTCCAGAGTGAGGTGCACGCCCAAACCAGCCGCCTCGGGTACTGGGTATATCAAACGAGAAAAAGGCGATCTGCCAGCAAGGCTGAAGTAGTTGCCTTTGGCGTAATAAGCACGCGGTAAATTGGTCAGGTCCATGCCTTCAAACTGTCGTGCCGTATTGGGGGCGGACAAGCCCGTTGAATTGATCACGTTTTGAGCCAAGATTTCAGTGCCATCTTGCGTGCGAACGATGAATTGCGTTGTGTCTGATGTACGCACAATTTGAGCAGAAGAAAAAGCAGAGTTCAGTGCCAAGATGCCGCCAGCATTTTCAAAATCGCCCAAATAACTCAACATGAGCGCATGGCTGTCGATGATGCCAGTGCCGGGAGACCACAAAGCAGCTTCACACTTCAAGTCAGGTTCCATGGCTTGCGCTTCTTCAGCTGACAATAGCCTTAACTGATCGGCACCTAGCACGCCATTGGCATTGGCCTTAGCTTGAATGGCCGAAAGTTGCGCGACCTGTTGATCAGACGTGGCCACAATCAATTTACCGCAAGCTTTGTGTGGAATTTGCCGCTCTTTGCAATACGCATAGAGCATCCGTCTTCCTTGCACGCAAAGTTTGGCTTTCAAGGAGCCTGCAGGGTAATAAATTCCAGCATGAATCACTTCACTGTTGCGCGAACTGGTGCCTGTGCCAAACGCATCGGCAGACTCCAACAAAACGACCTCTTGGCCTTGAAGCGCCAATTCTCGTGCAACGGCCAGGCCCACAACGCCTGCGCCCAACACCACTGTTTGAATTTGATCCATATTCGTATTATTGCTGACACACGCACGACAGCTCAAATCAATTCTGACAGGCAAACTTCGCTTTTTTAAAGTGACCTCGTACTTCTCAAGGAGACCCATGAAATTATTCAATTTGGAAAACAAAGTGGCCATCGTGACAGGCGCAAGCAGAGGCATTGGGCGATCCATTGCTTTTCAATTGGCACGCGCAGGCGCCAAAGTGGTGGTCTCGAGCCGGAAACTGGATGCCTGTGAGGCGGTTGTGAAAGAAATTCAAGCAGAAGGCGGCACAGCCATGGCCATCAGCGCCAGCATTGCCAGCAAAGAGCAATTGCAAAACATGTTGCAAAAAACACGCGAAATTTGGGGCCCCATCGACATCTTGGTTTGCAATGCTGCCAGCAATCCTTACTATGGCCCCACGACCGGCATGAGCGATGAGGTCTTTAACAAAGTCATGCACAACAATGTGTTGTCCAGCACTTGGCTTTGCACCATGGTCTATCCAGACATGAAAGCCAAGAGAGATGGCGCCATTGTGCTGGTGTCATCGGTGGGCGGCTTGCACGGGTCTGCCGTCATTGGCGCTTACAACATCTCCAAAGCCGCCGACATGCAATTGGCGCGCAATTTGGCCGTGGAATGGGGCCCAGACAACATTCGTGTGAACTGCATCGCACCAGGCTTGATTCGCACCGCCTTTGCCAAAGCGCTGACAGACGATCCTGTGAAGGCCGGCATGGTTGAAAATGAAACGCCCCTGCGCCGCATTGGCGAACCCGATGACATCGGCGGGATTGCCGTTCTTTTGGCCAGTGCTGCGGGCAAATACATCACAGGTCAAACCATCGTGGCGGATGGCGGCATGATGATTCGCTAAGTTGAAATGAGAATCAAAAAAAGCCCAGTGCGATGCGCTGGGCTTTTTGATTTCAGAGCACTGTCTGTTAAGCGAAATTGGCTTCTGCAAATGACCAGTTGACCAATTTGTCCAGGAAAGTTTCGACAAACTTAGGACGCAAATTGCGGTAATCGATGTAGTAGGCATGTTCCCAAACGTCGACTGTGAGC
>JACCEB010215642.1_pt1 | contig 20035 bp, 17 predicted proteins | sample 7454761 | NCBI WGS metagenome assembly JACCEB01 (sample SAMN15323454, study PRJNA562643) | freshwater metagenome | isolation source: river surface water | place: USA:Blue River Watershed | collected 2017-08-18 | reverse complement strand
CTTTAATGGCATGGAGCTACCAAGTGTGATTACCGATGTATTCCATAATGGTGAGCACGTTTTACAAAATTCTCAAATTGTAGAAAAGAAATCAAACAGCAATGAGTAAGTTAAAAACTGCCTACCTTGTTTTAGATGACGGGCGCATTTTTGAAGGAAGCTCATGGGCCAAAACAGGTGAAACCTATGGTGAAGCAGTATTTTCTACTGGCATGACCGGTTATCAAGAAACCTTGACTGATCCCTCATACCATAAACAAATTGTTGTTATGACAGCTCCACATATTGGTAATACTGGCATGAATAAAGCTGATAAAGAATCCTCAAAGATCTGGGTGGCTGGCTTTGTCGTTCGCAATCCATCATCTATCACAAGCAATTGGCGTTGTGAAAAATCTTTAGAAGAGGAGTTGATCGAGTCTGGAGTGGTTGGAATCCAAGGTGTTGATACCAGGGCAATAACTCGACACCTGAGGGATCGTGGTGCGATGCGCGTGGGAATCTTTAGTGATACTGAATTGAGTAGAGAAGAGATGGTGGTCAAGGTACGAAAAACACAACCGATGAGTGGAGCATTTTTGGCTTCAGATGTAACGACTTCAAAACCATACATAGTAAATCCGCCACAAGGGGTTTCAACCATTTTAAAAGTTGCCGCCATTGATTTGGGTATTAAAGGGGCAACTCCAAAAGCCATGGCGGAATTGGGTATTCAGGTTCACGTTATGCCGATGAACACTACATATGAAGAGATAAAAGCTATTTCACCAGATGGTGTATTTCTATCTAATGGACCGGGGGATCCGGCCGCAATGACTGAGGTTGTTGAACTTGTAAGAAATGTTTTGGCAGATGAAATTCCCTTTTTTGGAATCTGTTTTGGCCATCAAATACTGGGAAGAGCTTTAGGTTTTGAAACTTATAAATTACCGTTTGGTCACCGCGGCATAAATCAGCCGGTCATTGATTTAACCACTGGCAAAGTTGAAATTACTGCACATAACCATGGTTTTGCAGTTGCTGCGCCAAAGGATCACGAGTTTAAGACTGTATATGGTGATGGCAGAGTCACTCATATTTCTTTGAATGATTCGGTTGTAGAAGGTCTTGAGTTGATTTCTATACCTGCTTTTTCGGTGCAATATCACCCAGAATCAGCAGCTGGTCCGCACGATGCTTCCTATCTCTTCCAAAGGTTTGTTAATTTGATGCAAAATCCAAAAATGGGCTTAAAGGAAATAAATGCCTAGAGACAGTTCAATAAAAAGTGTATTAGTAATTGGAAGCGGACCAATAGTTATCGGCCAAGCCTGTGAATTTGATTATTCGGGAACTCAGGCTTGTCGAGTATTAAGGGCGGAAGGTATTCGGGTAATCCTTATAAACTCTAACCCAGCAACAATAATGACTGATCCTGAGTTTGCCGACGCTACATACATCGAACCCATTACCCCTGATGTGATTGAGATGATTTTAGATAAAGAGCGTCCAGATGCTGTTCTTGCCACATTAGGTGGTCAAACAGCTCTTAATTCTGCGATGGCACTTCACGAACGAGGCTCTTTTGTTAAGTATGGCACCAAATTAATTGGCGCGGATGTCGATGCAATTAAGCGAGGAGAAGATCGCGAAGTATTTAAGAAGATTGTCGAGAGTATCGGTGGGCAATCTGCAAAATCAAAGATCTGCCATTCCATGCAAGATTGTTTGGAGGCCGTTGCTGAACTTAAATATCCAGTGGTCGTACGCCCTTCATTCACTATGGGTGGATTGGGTTCTGGAATTGCTTACAATGAAAAAGATTTACAACAAATTGCCGGAGCCGGTTTGCGACACAGTCCAACAACTGAAGTTCTTCTTGAAGAATCGATAATTGGTTGGAAAGAGTACGAGCTCGAGGTTATGCGAGATAACAAAGACAATGTAGTTATTGTTTGTGGCATTGAAAATGTTGACCCTATGGGAGTCCATACGGGCGATTCAATAACGGTTGCACCTACTATGACTTTAACCGATGTTGAGTATCAAAAATTACGTGATCTTTCGATAAAGATTATTCGAGAAGTTGGAGTTGCAACCGGAGGGTGCAATATTCAATTTGCAGTCAATCCGACAGACGGAAGAATAATTGTGATCGAGATGAATCCGCGAGTTTCTCGATCATCAGCACTAGCTTCAAAAGCCACCGGATTTCCCATTGCAAAGATTGCAACCAAGTTAGCGATTGGGTACACATTAGATGAAATTGAAAATGATATAACTAAATCAACTCCAGCTTCCTTTGAACCAGCTTTAGACTACGTAGTTGTAAAAATTCCAAGATTTGCCTTTGAGAAATTTCCGGAGGCTGACACACGCCTAACTACCACCATGAAAAGTGTCGGTGAGGCCATGGCGATTGGTCGAAGTTTTCCTGAAGCCCTTCAAAAAGCTCTGCGCTCATTAGAAAAAGCGGGCGCATCATTCAGATGGCGAAGGGAAGATCTCGCTGAATTGCTTGGAAAGATTGCAGTACCAACTGAATTTCGACTACAGCAGGTGCAGTTGGCTTTGTTTAATGGCGCATCAGTTGATGAAGTTTATAAAATTACAAAGATTGATCCGTGGTTTCTAGAACAGATTAGATTAATAAATGATCAAGCCTCATTGATCGCCAATTCTGGAGAGCTAACTAGAGAGCTTTTGAAATCATCAAAAATGATGGGTTTTTCCGATGCTCAGATTGCAGAACTAAGAAAAAGTAATGAATCAGAGGTTCGTCAGATTAGAAGTAATTTAAATCTTCATCCAGTTTACAAGACTGTTGATACCTGTGCTGGTGAATTCGCTGCCCTTACTCCTTACTACTACTCAGCTTATGATGAAGAGAGTGAAGTGTTATCTAGGAGTAAACCAGCGGTAATCATTCTTGGAAGCGGTCCAAATCGAATAGGTCAAGGAATTGAATTTGATTATTCGTGCGTTCATGCATCATTTGCCTTACAAAAGGCAGGCTATGAAACGATTATGATCAATTGCAATCCAGAGACTGTTTCTACAGATTACGACACATCAGATAGATTGTATTTCGAGCCCCTAACGCTCGAAGATGTATTAGAGGTAATTGCCGCCGAAAGTGCAGCCGGTCCAATTTTGGGAGTTATTGCACAATTAGGAGGTCAAACTCCACTTGGACTTGCTCGAGGCCTATTAGATGCGGGCGTGAAAATTCTTGGCACATCCCCTGATGCAATTGATTTGGCTGAAGAGCGAGGCGCCTTTGGTGAAATTCTTTCTAAGAACAATTTGTGGGCGCCTAATTTCGGAATGGCAAACTCTTATCAAGAATCCTCAGAAATTGCCACAAGAATTGGTTACCCAGTGCTTGTAAGACCATCTTATGTTCTCGGTGGAAGAGGTATGGAGATTGTTTATGATGAAGAATCTCTGAGAGGTTTTATTGATAAAGCAACCGCTATCACTCCAAATCATCCAGTTTTAATTGATAAATTCTTAGATGATGCAATCGAAATAGATGTAGACGCACTCTATGACGGATCTGATCTGTATTTGGCTGGTGTAATGGAGCATATTGAAGAGGCGGGTGTTCACTCAGGAGACTCCGCTTGCGTTTTGCCAAGTACTTCATTGGATAAAAATATGTTAGATCAGATACGAGTTGCTACCGAAAAAATAGCAAAGGATGTCGGCGTTAGAGGTTTGATTAACATTCAATTTGCGATCAGCGGCAATCCTCAAAAGCTCTTTGTATTAGAGGCAAATCCAAGAGCATCAAGAACTGTTCCTTTTGTTGCAAAAGCGACTGGTGTTCAATTAGCTAAAGCAGCGGCATTAATTGCAACTGGTGTCAGCCTCAGTCAACTGCGTTCAGATGGTATTTTGCCAAAGAGTGGTGATGGCAAGGCTAATGGGGTTTCAGTTAAAGAGGCAGTTCTACCTTTTAATCGTTTCCGCAGAATCGATGGCACTGGAGTTGATACTGTCTTAGGTCCTGAGATGAAATCAACAGGTGAGGTTATGGGCATAGCAAACAATTTTGGTTTAGCATTTGCAAAGAGCCAAATAGCTGCATTTGGCCCACTACCAAATTCAGGAGCAGTATTTATTTCACTTTCGCAGCGGGATAAAGATTCTGGTTGGCGTTCTGCCAGAGGTTTACATGAGTTAGGTTTTAAGATTTACAGTACAGCGGGAACCCATTCTTATTTTACTGAGAAAGGTGTTCCTTCTGAAAAGGTAAGAAAAAACTCCGATCCCCAAACAGATCAATTATCTGCCAATGATCTAATTACCAAAGGATTAGTACAATTAGTTATCAATACACCCTTAGGACGTGGTTCTAGGCAGGATGGATTTTTGATTAGAACTGCCGCTATTTCACGATCTGTTGCATGCATAACCACCATTCCGGGTTTTAAAGCAGCGGTGGCAGGGATAAGTGCACTTCAAAAAGATGAGTTTGCAATCAAATCTTTGCAGGAGTGGATGACATGATTTCTCCACAAAAAATTAATCGCAATGCACAACAAATTCAATCAGAGGTTTTGAGCAATAAAAAAGTAGGTCCATATCACCATATGGTTTTTGCAGTAGGGGATATGGCAGCTCACAGTAAACCTGGCAACTTTGTTGCCATTTCAGTTGGTGGTGAGCAATCATCTTTGATTTTAAGAAGAGCTTTCGCGATTTATCGCGCAAGCGATAAAGGTCCAATGGGTGGAAGTATTGAATTGGTAGTTGCTCCACATGGCCAAGGCAGTAAATGGTTATGCAGCCAAAATGTTGGTGCTTTTGTTGACATAGTTGGACCTTTAGGAACTGCTTTTGGGATTCCAACAACAAATGCCAACACGATGTTGATTGGTGGTGGATATGGTTCGGCACCACTATTTGCTTTGGCTGAAGTATTGAAAAATCGCGGTTGCCGAGTTGACATGGTCTTAGGTGCAAGTACTGCAAACAAAATTTACGCGCCTTTAGAAGGTAAGCGGAGTGTTTCATCATTAACGCTAACGACAGATGATGGCACTACAGGAATTCATGGTCAGATCAGTGAGGCAATTCCAAGATTAATAAGAGAGTACTCAACAGAGGTTATTTATTCATGTGGTCCAATGGGAATGCTCTCAGCTGTTGCAAAAATTGCAGATGATTTTGATATCGCCCATCAATGTGCGGTGGAAGAGGCCATGGCATGTGGCATTGGCGTTTGCATGACCTGTGTGGTGCCAGTTAAGAATGAAGGTGGCATAAAAATGGTCCGGACCTGTATTGATGGACCGGTCATGGATGGTGCTGAGATTATTTGGGATCGAAAAACTGTAATGGATGCTCTATAAATATGAGCGCCTTGGATTTTTCAACCAAAATAGGTAGTAAGAGATTTTCAAATCCAATCTTCACTGCAAGTGGTTGCGCTAGTTCTGGCCAGGAACTCTCTCAATTTTTTCCATTAACTGAGATTGGCGCGATAGTCACCAAATCAATTATGACTAAACCAAGAACTGGCAGGGTAACTCCTCGTATGGCTGAAACTCCAAGTGGGATGCTTAATTCAATTGGATTGCAAGGCCCTGGAATAGATGCATTTCTTGAAAATGACATCCCATGGTTGGTGTCTAATCAGGTGAAAATCATTGTTTCTATTGCCGGTGAAACAGTTGATGAGTACGGAGTGTTGGCAAGAAGATTAAGGGCTGTGCCTGGCATAAGTGCGGTGGAGGTAAACATTTCTTGTCCAAACGTTGAAAATCGGGGACAAGTATTTGCGTGCCATACCGATACTGCAACTGCTGTAATTGAAGCTGTGCGAAGAAATATTGGCGGAGAATTACCAATCGTTGCAAAATTATCTCCTGATGTTACAGATATTGTTGAGATCGCCTCTGCTGTAATCAACGCTGGCGTAGATGGTTTAGCCTTGATAAACACATTACTTGGAATGGTCATTGATACAAATACTATGAAACCAAAATTGGCTGGTAAAACTGGTGGATTATCAGGACCAGCGATCAGGCCAGTTGCAGTTAGAGCGATATATCAAGTGCATCAAGCATTTCCTAATACTCCTATAGTTGGTATGGGAGGGGTGGCCAGTGGCAGAGATGCACTTGAATTAGTTTTGGCGGGCGCCAGCGCGGTTTCTGTAGGTACTGCTAGTTTTGGAAATCCTACGGCGGCGCTTCAAATACGTAATGAATTGTCAGAGCTTCTAACTCAAAAGGGTTTTACAGATTTTAGAGATGCAATTGGTTTTGCTCATCGGGGAGTGTGATGAATCTTCCGATAATTCTCGCTTTAGATACAAAAGATTTAAATCTAGCTAAGCAGTGGTTAAAGGCATCATCCGATCAGATTGACCATTTCAAGATTGGTTTGGAGTTTTATCTTCGGTTTGGCAGCGCTGGAATAATGCAACTTCGCGAAATTGCTGATTTTAGATTGTTTTTAGATCTTAAGCTGTATGACATACCTAATACGGTGAAAGGTGCCGTGGAGTCAGTGGTTAATTTATCGCCAAAATTTCTTACAGTGCATGCTTCCGGCGGCTCTAAGATGATTGAAGCAGCAAGTAAAGCCCTACCCAATGGATCAATCACGGCTGTCACTGTTCTGACATCTTTTTCCGAAGAGGATTTTTCTACGCTGGGATACAAAGCCCCGATAGCAGAGGTTACTGAGCTCTGGGCAAGTGCTGCAGTAAAAGCGGGAGCTACATCCTTGGTTTGCTCACCGTATGAGGTTTCAAATTTGAGAAGTAAATTTAAAGAGGCAATCCTCATTACACCAGGAGTTCGTGCTGCTGGAGATGATTTAGGAGATCAAAGCCGTGTGATGTCTGCACCAGATGCACTTTCAAATGGTGCTGATTTTGTTGTCATTGGTAGATCTATTACAAGTCAATGGGATGGATCAGATCTTAAAATGCGTAGGAAGATCGAATTAATCGCCAATAGTTTGGGTTAATAATGCTGCCCCCGAAATTAAGTAGAAGATCTAGAAGAAAAGCTGGCGAAAATGCTGTCAAGGCTCGGCAAGAGCGGGCAAAAGTAAAGGAAATGATTACGAACGGTGAGATTTTCTTTTTCGATTTATTTAATGATGAGCGTAAATCTGTTAAACGAATGAAGATGATTGATTTATTAACCGCAGTGCCTGGAATCGGCAAAACTCGAGCAGAGTTGATCATTGGTAGAACTGGCATATCTCCTTCACGTAGAATTGGCGGGGTAGGACAGCGACAACTTGAGCACTTAAGACAGGAGTTTCTTTTGATTAAAAACTCCCGTAAACCTGGCAAACTTTTAGTGGTCTCCGGACCAAGCGGTGTTGGAAAAAGCACTATCACAAATCAACTTCGAACCGATGATCGCTTTTGGATTTCAGTTTCAGTCACAACGCGTAAGATAAGAACCGGTGAGACTAATGGAGTTGATTACCATTTTGTCAGTAATGAAGAATTTGCCAAGATGATAGAAAAAAACGAATTTCTTGAGTGGGCTGATTTTGCGGGTGCAAAATATGGAACGCCTCGAAAATCAGTTGAAGAAGCGCTGGCGTTGGGGAAAAATGTAATTCTTGAAATTGAATTAAATGGTGCAAGGCAAGTGCGAAAAAATTCTAAAGATGCGATGTTGATCTTTATCGAACCACCCTCTTGGGAGGAGCTAACGACTCGTTTGATTAATCGAGGTACTGAATCTGAGCATTCCACTCAGGCTCGACTAGAAAGGGCTAAAGAGGAGCTATCTGCTGCCGCTGAGTTCGATCATATTGTGATAAATCATCAAGTGGAGCAGTCGGTGGCTGAACTGGTATCTTTGGCCCTTCGATAACCAGCAAATAAACAAAAGGACAAAAATGAGCAATCAAGCACTAGATGGAATTACTAATCCACCAATCGATGCTTTATTGGATAAAGCTGGATCAAAATACAGTTTGGTTCTTTATGCGGCAAAGCGCGCACGTCAAATTAATGCCTACTACTCACAATTAGGCGAAGGTTTATTGGAATACGTAGGGCCACTTGTTGAAACTTATGTTCATGAGAAGCCACTTTCTATCGCGCTTCGCGAAATCAATGAAGGTCTACTGACCATCGAAAACCTAGAACCAAAGCAAACAACTCCAGCGAGCTAATCGGTAACCATGTTTCCCCGTGGTAGAAAACTTTTGCTTGGTATTTCAGGTGGAATCTCTGCATATAAATCCTGTGAGTTGCTTCGCCGGTTACAAGATGAGGGCTTTATAGTTGATGTTGTACCTACCTCTGCTAGTTTGAATTTTGTCGGTAAAGCTACCTGGGAAGCATTATCGGGTCGAAAGGTAGTTACAGATTTATGGAGTGAGGTCGAAAAGGTTCCTCACATATTGATGGCTAAGGAAAATGATTTAATTGTTATTGCTCCTACCACTGCAGATCTTCTAGCTAAGTTGGCTTCTGGCCGAGCAGATGATCTACTTACAAATATAGTTTTAGCTTCAACTGCACCAAAAATCTTAGTACCTGCCATGCACACTGAGATGTGGTTAAACCCTGCAACAGTGGCTAATGTGAAAACACTTCAAGATAGAGGTTTTGTAGTTGTTGCACCTGACGAAGGTCGAATGACTGGATCTGATGTTGGGATAGGTCGCTACCCAGAGGTCAGCAAAATTATCGAGATTATCAATTTAACCACTCACATCACAGCAGATTTAGCTGGTAAAAAAATTCTGATTACGGCTGGCGGAACCCGTGAACCGATCGATCCAATTAGATTTATAGGTAATCGATCTTCTGGCCGTCAAGGTTTTGCCCTAGCTGCAGCGGCTGCAAGTCGGGGAGCACAAGTGCATTTAATTGCCGCAAATACTGATTTGCCAGTGATTGAAGGTATAACAATTACCAACGTTGAAACTGCCGAACAAATGGCTGCAGTACTTGAGTATGAATTTTCTGAATGTGATGCGCTAATCATGAGTGCAGCTGTAGCCGATGCGAAAGTGGCAAATTACTCTGACCAAAAAATCAAAAAAGAAAAATTAGATGCAGTGTCTTTATCTAAGAATCCAGACATCTTAAAAAGTTTATCTGAGAAGAAGAAACCCAGCCAAGTTATTGTTGGATTTGCTGCCGAAACCATATCTGGGCTAGATGAGTTACAAAAGCAAGGCAAGGAGAAGCTTTTAAGTAAGTCATTAGATTTAATTTACGTAAACAATGTTTCAGATGGTGCTGTTTTTGGAAGTGAAAATACCCAAGGCCTAATCATTGATAAAAACCAGAATGTGATTAAAGTTCCACAGATAAGTAAAGACACGCTCTCGGATATATTGCTCGATCAATTAGTAAGTAAGTTAAGTTAAGCCCATGAAAAATCGTCTCTTCACCTCTGAATCTGTAACTGAGGGTCACCCAGATAAGATCGCTGATCAGATCTCTGATGCAATCTTGGATTCGTTGCTCTCTCAAGATTCAAAAAGTCGTGTGGCTGTCGAAACTTTAATTACCACTGGTCAGGTGCATGTTGCCGGTGAAGTGACCACAAACGGATATGCAGATGTTATGAATATCGTCAGAGATACTGTGTTGGAGATCGGTTACGACTCATCTGATAAAGGGTTTGACGGAAATTCATGCGGAGTTTCAATTTCTATAGGTCAGCAATCTCAAGATATTGCTCAAGGTGTCAATGATGCTTTTGAAAGTCGCGTTTCATCTTCATCTGATCCACTTGACCTACAAGGAGCTGGTGATCAAGGATTAATGTTTGGTTACGCCTCAAATGACACGCCAGAACTTATGCCTCTTCCTATTTCTTTAGCTCACAAACTTGCTCAACAACTTACCAAGGTTAGAAAAGATGGGACTCTTCCTTACCTAAGGCCTGATGGTAAAACTCAAGTGACAATCGAGTATCAGGGTGATAAACCAGTTGCTTTAAATACCGTAGTAATTTCTTCGCAGCACGCTCCTGATATTGATCTTGAAAAAAAACTCGCACCAGAAGTAAAGAAATATGTAATCGATCCAATTATTAAAGATCTTGCGATGGATACTTCGTCAGTCAGGTTACTTATTAATCCAACCGGAAGATTCGTAATTGGCGGCCCGATGGGTGACGCCGGTCTTACGGGACGTAAAATTATTGTTGATACCTACGGTGGCATGGCCCGTCATGGTGGGGGAGCTTTCTCAGGCAAGGATCCATCCAAGGTTGATCGATCAGCTGCTTACGCTATGCGATGGGTAGCAAAAAACGTTGTAGCTGCTGGCCTTGCGGATAGATGTGAAGTTCAAGTTGCATATGCAATTGGTAAAGCTCAGCCGGTTGGATTGTTTGTTGAGACTTTTGGAACAGAGAAGTTTGATTTATCAAAAATCAGCGATGCGGTTAAAGAGGTATTTGATCTGCGGCCTGCTGCAATTATTAGAGATTTGAATTTATTGCGCCCTATCTACGGCAAAACTGCAGCCTATGGACATTTTGGTCGTGAGTTGCCAGATTTTACTTGGGAGAAAACTGACCGAGCCGCAGCATTAAAATCTTTAGTGAAGTAAATAGTGGCTGCACCACTTAAATTAAAGCGCCAGATAACTGCACAGAAATTAAAGTTTAATTCCGCGGTAGCAGATCAATATCCAGTTGCTTCTGTATTGGTTGATACACCCGTTTCACATCTTGAAGGTATTTACGATTATCTAGTTCCTTTGCATTTAGAAGAATCAGCTATTTATGGTACTAAGGTTGTTGTTCCATTCGGAAAGACCGAAGTTGATGGGTTAATTGTTGGTCGCAGAAATGAATCAGATCAAATAACGAAATTAAAAATGATTATTGATGTCTCTTCACCAAGCGGTTTGATATCAACTCAGATGATGGAGCATCTGGAGTTAGTTCGTAACCGTTTCGGTGGTTCATTCTGGAATCTTCTTAAATCTGCCTTGCCGGCTCGGGTTGCAAAAGAGGATAAAACTATTAAGGATATTAAGTTATCTGCGCTTTCTAAGACTTATGAGAGTTCACAACTTCGAGATTTAATTGGTAGGTCTGATTATGGAATGCTCATAGGAAAACAAAGATTGAAGTGGGCGGTAAATCTTCCTATAGGTATAAATTCAAATAATTTTATAAATGAAATAATAAAACTACGAGCTCGAATAGGCCAAGTACTTGTGCTGGTTCCAGATGAAAAAGATTTAATCCTGTTAAAAAATGATCTCAAGGGTGTGTTTGGAAAATCTTTTCTAGAGCTGGGTACACACTTAGGTAGAAGTGATCGTTATCGAAATTTCCTAGCTGCTAGATACGGTTTGCCTTCCGTAATTCTTTCCACGAGAAGTGGTGCGTTTACCGCATTAGCGGCGAACTCAACTGTCATTGTGTTGTCTGATTTAGACCAATCACATTATGAGCAACATTCCCCTGGCTGGAACACCCGTGATGTTTCACTATTGCGGAGCAGAGATACTTCTTTAATTTTCATTTCAGCATCTCACTCTTTGGAAATTGCTAGATTAATAGAAATAGGTTGGCTTGAAAAGAAAAACTACCGAAACAAAAATGGGATTCAAATCGTAACTGGTGAGAATGGTCGATCCTTTATATCCACAGTGAAGAAAGGGATTATGCAAGGGAATGTTTTAGTGTCTGTGGCCGAAAAAGGATACGCAAATCTTTTTTTATGCGCCAGGTGTCGCAATACTGCAAATTGTAATTGCGGCGGTAAGTTACAAATACAAGGCGCGAATTCGACACCAACCTGTTACATGTGTAGCAACCAGCAAAAGGACTGGAAATGTCAATATTGTGGAGAATCCAAACCTTTTGTCATTGCCAAAGGGATTGATCGTAACGCTGAGGAAATTGGGCGCGCAGTTCCTAAAGCTTCGATTTTGATTTCATCCGGCAATAAACAAATTAGGGATCTTCCAAATGGTAGACATATTGTTCTAGCAACCGCTGGATCAGAGCCCCATGCGGCATATATGAGTTGCGTTCTATTAGATGGTGAGAAAATGTTTAACAGACCTTCTTTAAGATCTGAAGAATTTGCCAAATTTCAATGGTTTTCATCACTTTGTAAAATCTTGCCAAATGGCGAAGTATTTGTAACATTACAAAATCATCATCCAGTTGTTCAATCAATGCTCAAGGCTGATTCCAATTCCGGAGCTTTATTAGAATTAATAAGTCGAGAGAGAGCAAAGTTACCTCCATATTATCGTGTAGCAACAGTAATTGGGTCTAATGTGGAAATTTCGAAATTTGCTGAGAATCTCAGGTCCAAAAAAGATTATGAAATAACCGGACCAGTTAAGTTTGATCTAAGCCAATCCAAATTAATAATTCGAGTCCCATTAGAGGAGGGTTCGAATTTAGTCGATTTGCTTGATGATGTATCAAAGATTCAAGGAGTAAAGGGTCGACAGATCTTCAAAATTCGTGTTGATCCATATGATATATAAGAACAGTTAACTAAAGTATCATTAGTTCATGGCAATACAACCAATTCGCTTGTTCGGCGATCCAGTCCTTGTGACTCCTGCTATGCCAGTATTGGATTTCGACAAAGAATTACGGCAGTTGGTTTCCGATTTAACTGAAACAATGAAGGCAGCGCCGGGTGCTGGTTTAGCCGCTCCTCAAATAGGCGTACCACTGAGAGTTTTTGTTTGGGATATAGATGATGAGATTGGCCATTTGATTAATCCCTCGCTTGACTTAAGTGAGGAAATGCAGGATGGGGAAGAGGGTTGTTTGTCTTTTCCCGATTTAGTTTATGAAACACCTAGAGCATTTCGCGCTGTAGCTAAAGGATTTAATATGCATGGTGAACCGATAATCGTAGAAGGCACCGAGTTGCTGGCCAGATGTTTGCAACATGAAACTGATCATCTAAATGGTGTGCTCTTTATTGATCGCATGGAGTCCGAGCAGCGCAAACTTGCTATGAAGGAGATAAGAGAATCTGAATGGTTTGGGATAGCCTCTGAAAAAGGATTAAACCCGGCTATCAAAGTATCTCCACACAAAACTTTTGGATTAGGTTTGTAACATTGAAGGTATTGATAGCTTCATCATCTATTTTAGCAATTCCGTTGTTTAAAGTTTTATCAGGTTCAAGAGAATATGAAATCGCTGGCTTGCTCACTAATCAGGATAAGCCAACTGGTCGTGGTCAAAAAATGGAATCGAATGAATTAGCAGTTTGGGCCCAGAGTCAAAATTATGAAATTTATAAATCTTCTAATGAAGAAGAGATGATTTCAGCTCTTAGTAGATCATCGTGTGAAATAGTAGTTACTATCGCATTTGGGCAGTTAGTAAAGGAGCAAGCGCTTAAAATCCCTAAGTTTGGTTGGATAAATATTCATTTTTCAATTTTGCCAAAATGGCGAGGTGCTGCTCCTGTACAACACGCTATTTTAAGTGGCGAGAAATCGACTGGAATATCAATATTTAAATTGGATCAAGGTATGGACACAGGTCCTGTTTACTTATCCAAAGAATTCTCAATGAGGGATGATGAAACAACCACCGATGTTCTAAATCGTCTCAGCATTGATGGATCAGAAATGACCTTAGATGTACTCAATATGATTAAAGGTTTCAGACAACCTCAAGACCAATTAAATGTAGCAGTTAGTTTTGCACCTAAGTTCCAGAAAAAAGATGGTGAGATTAATTGGAGAAAGTCCTCTCAATCAATTTATAATCTTTATCGAGCTCTCGAATCAAATCCGGGGATATGGACTGAATTGAATGGGAATAGAATAAAGATTGATAGTCTGAAACGATCTGAAATTGTCTTAGACTTAAGTCCAGGTGAAATTAAAGTTGATTCAGAAAAAATGTATGCTGGAACTTTAGATGGCATCATCGAAATTCTTCAATTGACTCCAGCTGGCAGAAATTCAATGACTTCTGCTGAATTTGTAAGAGGACTCAATTCCAAACTTGGACTACATTTTGGGTAAACCAAATCCAAAACCATCTAGGTTGATTGCGTATGAACTAATTTCGCAGGTAAACGAAGAGGGTGCATTTGCGAATATAAGGTTGCCGGAATTATTGGCAAAGTCGAAAATGAATTTAGCTGATAAGGCTTTCACGACTGAATTAGCTTACGGAACCTTAAGGATGCAAGGTCGTCATGATTACATTGCTTCGAAGTACGTCGATCGAGCTTATTCAGAGATTGATAAGAAAATAATTAACCTTTTAAGGTTAGGAATACATCAATTAACGAAAATGCGAGTTCCCGAACACGCTGCAGTATCAGAAACGGTGGAGGTAGCTAAATTAGTAGCGGGTGACTCTAAAGCCTCTTACGTCAATGCTGTTCTTAGAAAAGTTGCCTCTGCCGACAACTCACTTACCGAATTAGAAGGTATGCCTATTTTACAAAAGCTATCGATTCAATATAGCCATCCAGAGTGGATCATTTCGTCATTTTTTGATCAACTAAAAGACTGGTCGGATGTTGAGAAACTTTTGGAGGCTAACAATGAACCTGCTTTGCCGGATGTTGTTGCCTGGCCGGGTAAGTCAACTACACAGGAGCTAATTGATTTAGGTGCCAGCAGCATTCCTGGTTTTAAAAACGGCGTTAATTTAAGTGTTATACCAATGAGTTTCCAACCCATCATTGAACGAAGGGCCGGCGTACAAGATCGAGGTTCGCAATTAGTTGTTGAAAATTTTATTGCAACACTTGAAACTGGTCTCTCTTGGCTTGATATGTGTGCAGGCCCTGGTGGTAAAGCAGCATATCTGTACAATTCACTTTTAAAAATCGATCAAAGTGCGAAATTTATTGCAAATGAGCCAATTCCACATCGTGCAGATTTAGTGAAGAGAGTAGTGAATAATTTTCAAGTTGTTTCTTTCGATGGAACTAATGCTCTAAATTTTGAAGGTAAGTATGATCGAATTTTGATTGATGCGCCCTGTACTGGTTTAGGAGCACTGCGAAGGCGACCTGAAGCTAGATGGCGAAAAAATCTGAAAGATTTGAAGGAGTTAGTGAATTTACAACGTAATCTGTTGGCAAGTTCATATGATCTACTAAATATTGGAGGAATTATCGCTTACGTAACCTGCTCTCCTCATCTAGCAGAAACCAAAGGTCAGGTATTGGATTTTCTTTTAGAGCACAAAGATATGAAGATTCTGCCGATTACTGAGGTTGCTGGTGCCCATCAAAAGGGTGTACAAAGTGATGGCAGCGTTCAATTATGGACACACCTAGATCACTCCGACGCGATGTTTATGGTTTTGTTTAAGAAAGTGGGTTAGATACTCGCATGAAAGCCCAAATCTTGATAAATCCAAGTATTCTGAACGCTGATTTTAATGATTTAGAAAATGAAATAGCCAAAGTAGCTTCAACATCTGATTTTTTACATTTAGACATCATGGACAATATTTTCGTACCCAATTTTACATTTGATTTGAACCGTGCTTTTGAGATAATCAAGTTTTCTAAATTACCGGTTGATGCTCATTTGATGGTCAATAATCCTGATGAAATAGCACCCTTATATGCTGAGAATGGTTGCACCTCCGTGACATTCCATTTAGAAGCTGCAAGGGATGTTGCTCAAACAATAAAGAATGTTCGTTCTAGTGGAGCCAAGGTTGGCTTGGCAATCAAGCCCGCAACTCAATTTGATGATGTAAAGAGATGGATTGAGGAGATTGATATGTTGCTAATTATGACGGTAGAACCTGGCTTCGGTGGGCAATCTTTTATGCACGATCAAATGCCTAAGGTTAAGCAAGCTAGGTCATTTATGGAAAAACTTTTGAAGGCTAAACCAACCTTACAAATTGACGGGGGAGTTTCGTTGGAAACTATTGCAGAGGCTGCACAAGCTGGAGCAAACTGTTTCGTTGCTGGGAGTGCGGTATACAAATCTGATAAACCGGCAGAAATGGTTTCTAATCTGAGGGAATTGGCAGAAAAGAATTATCCGTATTAAATCGAAATACCCATCAATAGTAAAACTGTAGAAAGATCCTGATTACTAATCGTAGTATCAGCGGCAGCAGCAACCTTTGGCTTAGCGTTAAATGCAATACCTAAGCCTGCTGCCTTTATCATCTCCAAATCATTTGCTCCATCGCCGATTGCAACTGTTTGTTCTAATGAAATTCCCTCTTGAGTCGCAAAATCTTCGAGCGCAATTCTCTTCGCATGGCTATCAATGATTGGACCATCTATGTCGCCGGTCAATAATCCTTTTTCAATATTTAGCCTATTGGCGCGATAAAAATCAATTTTTAAGGATTTTAGGATGGGTTCAATAACTTCAATAAATCCACCAGAAACTACTCCAACTTTATGTCCTTGATGATGAAGTTCTTCTATCAATTTTTTAGCACCTTTAGTCAAAGTGATTTGATCCCTGACACGATGCAATGACTCTTGATCTAAACCTTTCAAAAGTGCAACGCGTTTAATTAAAGCCGATTTGAAATCCAGATCACCAGCCATGGCCTTCTCGGTTATTTGTGCTATTTCATTTGATTGTCCCGCAGATTGCCCTAATAGATTAATCACTTCCTGTTCGATCAAAGTAGAATCCATATCTAACATAACAATGCGCTTGGATTTACGTTGTAAACCACCTGGTTCGACAGCAAGATCTATTTTGTTCTCAATCGCAATCGTAGCTAAAGCACCTTGAACATCCTTTAAGGAATTATTCGGAATACTTAGCTCTAGTTCAATTGAGATAAGTGGTTCAATCGCGGTTCGCCTAATAGCTGAAATATTTCCACCCAATTTAGCAATCTGTGAGGATACTGCTGCTAACCCAGATGGTTTAATTGCATTTCCAACGACAACTACCCGCAATGTTTCACCAGAAATTTTGGCTGAATCCTGTTGTGTAAAATCAATCGCGATATCTAAACCGATTTGCTCTTGCAGAGCGCTTAAATCGGTTGCTATAGCCTCTGCATGTGCCTCATCAAGTGATATCAATACAGTTAAAAGCAAACGATCTCTAATTACAAGCTGTTCGATATCAATTATGGATACTGAAAACTGAGATAAGGTTTTCATTAAGCTTTCGGTGATCCCCGGGCGATCTTCGCCTGATACGAGTATTAACCCCGTAAAGGTAGATTTATTTTCAATCGGCATTGGCTCAGATTAACCATATTCCACCTTCAGGCGAGGTATCTTTCACTCCTATGGGCGCAATATTGGAGTTATCAAATGTCACTGTGCGCCGCGGTGAACGGATCATCCTTGGGCCAGTGGATTGGCGAGTCGAAGAGGGACAGCGTTGGGTTGTTTTAGGCCCCAATGGCGCAGGTAAAACAACTTTATTACAAGTATGTTCCTCGTTAATGCACCCAACATCTGGCGCGATAAAGATTTTAGAGCAAACACTTGGCAAGGTCGATGTCTTCGAATTACGGACGAGAATTGGTTTAACCTCCTCGGCACTGGTTGAGCAAATTCCTAACGAAGAGTTAGTGATGGATGTTGTGCTTACCGCTGCTTATGCCATGCTGGGCCGTTGGCAGGAAAAATATGATCTTTGGGATGAATCAAGAGCGATGGCGCTCCTAACTGCTTTGGGAGTTCGCGAACTTGGTTCTCGCCTGTTTGGATCGTTAAGTGATGGGGAAAAGAAGCGAGTACAAATTGCTCGGGCCTTAATGGCAGATCCAGAGCTTTTGCTGTTAGACGAACCTGCGTCATCACTTGATTTAGGTGGAAGGGAAGACCTTCTTAAGCGTATTGAAACTTTTGCTCGAGATCCTTTGGCGCCAGCAACGGTAATAGTGACACATCACATCGAAGAAATTCCTGCTGGCACAACCCATGCCTTATTACTAAAGGATGGTGCAGTTGTTGCACAGGGTGAGATTGATCAGGTAATAAATAATGAACACCTCAGCTACGCTTACGGATTGCCGATAACGGTAGATTCGGTGAGTGGCCGCTATTTTGCTCGTGCCAATTGACTTAGCCTCGTTAATTCCATCGGCTTGGCGGGAAATCATTGATACAGATGGCTTGCCACAGATTTCAAACAAGATCGGCTCTAATTTCCTTCCAAAACCCAATCTTATATTCAAGGCTTTAGATTGCGCGCCTGAAGATGTGAAGGTAGTAATAGTTGGCCAAGATCCATATCCAAATTCTAATCATGCGATGGGTCTAGCTTTCTCAGTACCGGCCGAAGTGAAGATGCTTCCAGCATCCTTAAAAAATATATACAAAGAGCTAGAGGCGGATCTTGGAGTAGTAAGAAAAAACGGAGATTTAACTAGCTGGATAGATCAAGGCGTACTTCTTTTGAATATGTCTTTAACAGTGCTTCCGAATCAAACAGGTTCTCATTCAAAAATCGGTTGGCAAGAAATAACTGGCCAAATTATCAGGCATGTGGCAAAACGTGGTGCCATAGCTGTTTTATGGGGACGAGAGGCACAACTTGTTTCAAAGTATTTTGCTAAACAAGATCAATTTATCGCACCTCACCCGAGTCCACTATCTGTATACCGTGGTTTCTATGGAAGTAAACCGTTTAGTCATGTAAATATAAGATTGAAAGAAAAAGGATTGATGCCTATCAAATGGTAAAGGGGCGAACCTTTCGGCCCGCCCCTTCTTTTAGATTTAGATTATGCAGTCCAGATATTGATTGGAGATTGCAAGAAGTAAATCATGAATAGTCCAGCAACAGCCCAAAGTAATGGACTAACTTCTTTGGAACGTCCTTGGAACAAACGAATTACTACATATGAAACAAATCCAGCACCGATACCCACAGAAATATTGTAGGTAAATGGCATCAAGATAATTGTTAAGAATGCAGGAATAGCTATTCCAAGATCATCCCAATCAATTCCCTTAATCTGAGTCATCATCAAGAAACCAACAATGACTAGAGCTGGTGTAGCAGCTTCGTAAGGAATAATTGCTACTAGTGGTGCAAGGAAAGTTGTGAGCAGGAATAGAACTCCAGTTACTACTGAAGCAAGACCAGTCCGCGCACCTTCACCAACACCTGATGCTGATTCAATGTATGAGGTGTTAGATGAAACAGAACCAGCACCACCAGCAGCAGCAGCGATAGAGTCAACAAGTAGAATGCGCTCAGCGCCTTCAACATTGCCATTTCTATCAACTAATCCTGCTTGGTTACCGATAGCTGTCATGGTTCCCATGGTGTCAAAGAAGTCTGCTAGTAATAATGTGAAAACTAGAAGAACTGCTGCAACAAGGGAGATCCGATCAAAACCACCTAATAGATTGAAATCACCAATGATGTCAAACTTTGGTGTGGCAGCAATTGCATCAGGCATCGCAGGAACATTTAAGTTCCAACCCTTTGGATTTACCTCACCAGTTGCACCGTTGAATAATGGACCAATTTTAAAGGCAGATTCAACAGCAACTGCTACAGCTGTTGCTGCGACAATTCCAATCAAAATAGCTGCTTTAACTTTCTTCACAGTAAGTGCGATTGTTAGGAATAGACCAAATGCAAATACCACAACCGGCCATCCAACGAGATTTCCGTTGTCGCCGAGGGTTACTGGCACTGGACCAGTTCCAGTTCTACGGACGAAACCTGCATCAACTAGTCCGATAAGTGCAATGAAAAGACCAATACCAACAGAGATAGCGATCTTCAATTGAGTTGGTACAGCTCGGAATACCGCAGTACGGAATCCAGTTAATACCAATATAAGAATTATTAAGCCTTCTAGGACAACTAATCCCATAGCATCAGCCCAGGTCATTTTAGAGGCGATACCAACGGCAACGAATGTATTTAGACCTAATCCAGTTGCAATGGCTAATGGAAAGTTAGCGACTACGCCCATAAGTATGGTCATAACGCCGGCGATAAGTGCGGTAGCAGCTGCAACTAATGCAAGATTAGGTGCGTCGCCTCCGCCAATGTATTTTCCATCAGCATCTTTTGCTAAACCGATGATGAGTGGATTGAGCGCAACAATGTAGGCCATTGTGAAAAATGTGACGACGCCGCCACGAACTTCACGAGCTACGGTTG
>JACCEB010771751.1_pt1 | contig 20061 bp, 11 predicted proteins | sample 7454761 | NCBI WGS metagenome assembly JACCEB01 (sample SAMN15323454, study PRJNA562643) | freshwater metagenome | isolation source: river surface water | place: USA:Blue River Watershed | collected 2017-08-18 | reverse complement strand
GTATGTTTGCATCCGAAAAAAAGGTTTGTGATAATGGATTGTTCTCCCATGCACCCGTTAATGCTTCGCGATAAGCCGTCGCTTTATTTTTCACGGCAACGCGTTCTTGCATTTTGAATCGAGCATCAGGAGATGGTTCCGATATGATATTCACACGACCATTATATTTCATATTGTTTAATATCGATGCCCCATTTTCTTCTACACTTGCTGGATATAATGACATATTGTATACTGTGTCCGCAGAAAAAATATATACAATATGTACATCACTCGATGATTTTTCGTTTATTTTTTACTGATTTTTTTCACGGCTTTCACTGTGGCTGTTCCTTGTTGGATCTTTTCCCGCCGTCCTTTATACACACTATATTCATTTTCAAATTGGGTCAATTCCTGAGACCACATTTGTTCCAAACTCGTTTTGCGCAAGATCTCCAATTCCATTGCACATTGGGCATTCTCTTTCATGATCGCGTCTACGTTTTCCTGAGTGACCGAATCCATTGGCATTTTGACTAAATACTTGTAATCGCCATCCAAAGGTTCAAACTTTCTTGCCGTCAATAATTCCACCACTTGTGCCGCATTTTTCTTACGCAAATCAACGGTCCCCGCCAATGTCTCTTGAATATACCGGGCTCTATTCGAAAGTTTGACCAGTTTCTTTTCCATTGCCACGATTTGCGCGTTTTTACGTTTTTGGTAGGTCGCTAAACGAACTCCATAAAAGTCATCGATGATTTCAGCTACGCTAGCATATTTATGTAATTTACATTCACTATTGAACATATGCATATTGGTGGTGGAAACCGTCGTCGACAATTTCATCATTTTTTCTAAACCATTGACACCTGTCGTTGTATCAACATCGCTTTCCAACTCCGCCAATTTACCTTTGGGGAATTGCACTGTGATATGCACCAAGACCTCCGTGCACATGGAGACGAAATCTTTGATGGTTGGCGCGATTTTCTTACCTGCTTTATCGACTCCACCATCCAACAATCCCTCTAAGAATGTAATATAGGGCATTGTCCATGTGCCTACTGGCAACTCGGTAATCAAGATTTTATCCTCGGCAATTTTCTCATAACAGCCTTTGATCAAATATTTCTGATCTTGGAGTTTGCGCACAGTTCCTTTGAATCCCTCATAATAAGGAACAAAGTCAATTGCCGCCATTCCGCCTCCCACTAATTTCTGACGCAAGTATTGTACAATCGTCATTGGATTGAAGGATGGGATCGAACATGAGAATCCGGTTCCAATACCGGAAATACCATTGACTAATGCGAATGGGATAATAGGAACATAATATTCTGGTTCCACAATCGTTCCATCATCGTCTAAATAACTCAGGACCGCATCATCCATTTCGGGGAATAAGGTGCGGGTCAATGGATTGAGTTGAGTAAATATATATCTTTCCGATGCACTGTCCTCACCACCCGCCATACGTGTTCCAAATTGACCATTCGGTTCCAACAAATTAATATTGTTCGATCCCACGAAGGTTTGCGCCATATTCACAATTGCACCATTCAATGATGCTTCGCCGTGATGATACGCACTGTGTTCGGAAACATACCCGGAAAATTGGGCGACTTTTATTTCCGATGTCAACTTACGTTTGAATGCGGAAAACAGGATTTTACGCAACGAGATTTTGAGCCCGTCTACCATATTCGGTATGGAACGAGCACAATCGTAAGTGCTGAAATGAATCAGTTCCCTATTCATGAAATCCTCATATTTGACATCTTTTTTCGACGTATCTAAGTAGGCCGCCTTGTCGTAATTTTCCAACCACGTTTTACGATCGTCGGCGCGCTTTTTGTTGAATATCTTGTCAATACTATCATCACTTATTGTGCCATTGTGCACAAAATCAACGATTTTCTTGTGGGCGAAATATTCCTTGAACTCCGCCGAGGTCGATGTTCCTAACCCCTTAAAATATTTGATCGTCCATCCTTGTGGACCATTTTCACCGAATCCGTTTTTCCATGTATCATACTCGCCTTGGTTGTAAAACATCATCGTTTGAGCGCCCTTTTTTGCGCGCAAGATGGGCGTGTTCATGAAGGATATGAATCCGGGAATATGGACTAGCGATGCCCATTCACTGTGGAACAAGTTAATGCACAATCCTTTGATATGGGATCCATCAAGATCCTGATCAGTCATCACCATGATCTTACCATAACGCAAATATTGATGCACGTCGGCAATCGATCTGTAATCACGTCCGGATTCGAGTCCCAGTATTTTCTTGATATCGGTGATTTCTTTGTTTTCCGCGATCTTTTTCAATTGTTCCCCGCGGACATTCAGGAGTTTTCCTTTCAGTGGGTAAATACCGATTGTATTGCGATCTTCACTCGACAAGCCGGAAACAATACCTGACAGCGCACTTAATCCCTCACATAAAATCAAGATACAATCTTTGGATTGGGGAGTTCCACTATAGTTGGCATCAATGAAATTGGCAATCCCGCGAATGGTTTTGGTTTTCGATCCGTCGGTGGTTTTCTTAGCCAATCGATTTTCTTTGGCTTCCGTTAGCGAACATGCCATGTCCATCACTCCCATTTTCGCAATCTTCTCGATGAATGCATCGGAAACGGTGCAAGTCGATCCGAACTTGGCATAAGGTGTGTTCATGAAATCTTTCGTCTGACTATCGAAGGATGGATTCTCCACATCGCATCGTAGGAACAAGATCAGTTGTTCCTTGATGGAATTACCATTGACTTTGATTTTCTTTTTCTTCTCAATATAATCGCATAATTTGCGGACAATTTGACCTATAATATGATCGACATGTTTGCCACCCTTGAATGTGCAAATACCATTCACAAATGAGATTTGGATAAACTCGTGTGTAGGCGATAATGCCACTGCATATTCCCATCGTTCGTCGTGTTGTTCGTAAATACGTTTCACCTCATCTTTTCCACCTAAATACATATCGATGTATTGGGCAAAGTTTTTGATGGGGACAACATTTTCGTTGTAATTGATTTTTACTTTTTTCACGGAATGATCGGTCACTGCGGCAATATCATAGACGCGTTTCTTTAGAAGCGACAACATATCGGGAGTTAATCCGCCCACACGTAAACGCGCATAATCAGGTTTGAACATCACTTTGGTATAAGGTTTTCCGGAACATTTGGTAATGGTAGGTGGACCAATCACATCCAAATTGTTGCGGAACTCTTGGACGTATTTGAGACCGCGAGTATGATCGACGGTTTCCACGCGACCATACGTCGACCATATTAAAACCAATTTGAATCCGAAACCATTCTTACCGCCGACAATCTTTTTCTCGTCTTTGTCATAGTTGGTGGAAGTACGTAAATGTCCGAAAATCATTTCCGGAATCCAGAGGCCATGTTCCGGATGTTTGGCAATATCGATGCCGTTACCGTCATTCATGAGAGTGATGGTTCCGTCTTCAGTAATGGTCGTATCAATATGGGTCACAAACTTTTTCTCGATCGAGTTAGAATGTATCATACGAATCACGTGATCGCGGCAATTGACAATGCCCTCATCAAATAACTTGTATAATCCCGGAATATATTCAATGTGTTTTAATTCGATTTTGGAAGTGGCGTCGTTGAACACCCACATTTCCGCATCCACGTTTTCGACCGATCCAATATAAGTATCAGGATTATCGAGAATATGTTGCTTGTCAGTTTTGCGTTGGTATTGTTTGGCTAAATCAGTGGTCATGGTAGATAATATGTATGTTGTATAATAAATATTATCAGTGATCAGATAAAATCTTCAATTTTGTGGATCTAGATTTTGATAATCCAGTTGATACCGAAGTTATAAGGACGTGTTTCATCCGCATTTACATAAGTAGTACCATTTGTGATACTTGGTTGGACAGTGGTCTCAACGGTTACACCAGTTAGAGATGAATTGATATTAGACCATGTTATATCACTACCATTATCATAACGAGGAGCACTTGGTTTAGTATAATCAGGATATGCGCCATCGCTTGATGGATTAAAATCATTATTTACAGTAGTTTGTGTATGCACATGTCCAGGATCACTTACAGTAGATGTAGCCAAGTGAGAATGTCGTTGTGTAGCATGGTTTTGTGATTCATTTAGATCTGGACCTTCATATGTTTCATTAGACCCATAACCAGTACCACGTAAAAATGCACCACGATAATCGGGTATATTGAATGTGGTAGATCCATCACCTTCACCAAATTGAGTTCCAATGACTTCAAATAAACTCCAATAAACGTAACGGCTCACTGCGGCACCATTGCATATCAACCACCCAGTAGGTGATCTATTTGCGACATACGCCATGACACAACCAGGCGGCATATGTTCTTCAAACTCTGGAATCACGCCTTGTTGCGGCGATAAATGTTGATTGATTTTATTATCGTAGTAAAGGGTTTTGTTCATCTGTACATTTTTGCGACTTGACATGATTATATAATACCCCCTATATATTTCTTAAATACAGATATTGCCTAAATACTCCTTCAAAGTTATAATTGATAAAAATAAATCATGGATAAATATATATGACGACTAATATTGGACAGGATGCCGGTTGGCAAATATCTAAAGTATCGGCATCTGCGGACGATATATTGGCAGGTATATCGGTAGGTACGTCTACTACAGATCAAAATGGGGTATATGCTTATCAACTTTCGAGTTACTATAGCAATACACATTACCAGGATGATCATTTTAGACATGCAGATGGACACTCTAAAATCATCGGATTCACTTTTGATGGATATCCGTTTTATGGACCATATGGTTACGATCTGTCGATGAGTATGGAATCAACCGTTGTCATGATGACATCTTCATATGCACTACGTTCCGAAGAACAGTATTCGGTATACGAAAATGGCACCGTTGTGACTGATGTAGGTTATAATCAACCAGCAGTTTCTAACACCACTTATTATCGTATTCCATATACAAGTACTACAGGTACTCTTACTAGTGATGGCATATATTTTGATGCATCTGATAATGTAATTGCAGTATACAATGGTGGATTTATACAAGATTATAAATATAATCCAGGAACAGGTCATTTAGATGAATCGAACGGCCGTTATTGTAAAACACCTGATTATCCAAATGGAACATATGCATATTTTTTGACATCTACGTATCCATGTACTGTGGGAAATCGTCCCCGAAATAATTTAGACACTGACAATACAAGTGTAAAACAAGTAAAAACAACTCGTAATAACAGAGATTTGTCATTGAATACGTTTAATAGTGATACCAATATTCCAATTACTGACGATGTTATTAACAATATAGCAATTAGTTCCATCACCATGGCATTCGATGCATCTTATGGTGTGGGATATACTCATTTTTGGATGTCTACCGATAGTTCAGGTAATGCGGTTATGAACATAAAAACCGATGGTGATCCATATCCTATCATAGCAGGTGTAACAAGCTATACAAATGAGGTCACTAGAGATGGATTTGGCGGTGGTAATGAAATCAGTACAGGAGAATGGAAAAACTCAACTATGAACTATTATGGTGGGTTATCAGAAGCAAACTCTCCTAAAACAACCGCTACACTAACAAATGATATTTATTTTCCATTTAGTTCAGTTGGTGTATTTGTAAATGGTACTGCAATATATACACGAAATGCCGGATCTACTGTTCCGCCTTACGGAGGAAGTGGTGCCGATGTGAATGCGCCTACTGGGTTTTATTTCGATCCCGCCGCATTTGGCGACCGCTATGGGATTGATGAAGGAGCAGGACATCCAACCCCCGGTGGAGAATATCATAACCATGACATTGAGTTTTTGTATACTAAAACTGTGGTGGGATTACCAGATGCCCCTACCGATGTAGTTGCAGTAAGTGGAAATGCATCTGCTAAAGTATATTTTTCTACTCCCTATGACGGCGGTTCTACCATTACGAGTTACCGGGTAGATGGAAATGGAACTTATTATGGAAGCGGAACCAGTTCGCCAATTACGTTAACTGGATTAACAAATGGTAATAATTATTCTTTTTATGTTCGAGCCATAAATGAAAATGGAACAAGTGACAATTCCACCACAGTATCCGTTGATGTAGGTACACCGACTGAACCGACATCAGTCAACGCAACACCTGGTAATGGAACAATCACGGTAACTTTTACTGCGCCTGATAGTAGTGGCGGTGCGATCATAACTCGTTATTTTGTATATAATAGTAGTGGTAATATAGATGCATCTGGAACATCGTCTCCTATTATTGTGAGAGGATTAACAAATGGAACGACCTATACGTATTATGTGGCTGCTAAAAATATTTATGGAACCGGATCTAAATCATCTGCAGTATCTGCAACTGCCGGGACACCATCATCACCTAGATCAGTAGTTGCAACTGCAGGTAATGCATATGTAGACATGTCATTTTCGGCACCCACTAGTAATGGAGGGTCAACCATACTGTATTATATAATTACCGACATCGATGGAAATATTGATTCCTCCGGAACAACTTCACCTATCCGTGTTAATGGATTAACCAATGGCACCTCCTATACTTTTTATGTCAACGCAGTGAATGTATATGGAACCGGGTCTGCATCCACCGGAGTCACCGCAACCCCTTATTCGTCTATATCAACGCCCAGTGACCCACAAAACGTCAGTGCTGTTGCAGGAAATACATATGTAGAGATAATATTTTCGGCACCAGTAAGTGACGGCGGATCGACAATCACAAATTATATCATTACAGATTCGGATGATACAGTCGTCGCATCAGGTACCTATTCACCTATTCGTATAGATGGATTAACCAATGGCACCTCCTATACTTTTTATGTGAAAGCTGTGAATGCAGCAGGCATTGGAACATCATCGGCACCTATCTCTGCAACTCCATATTCAAATACAACCGTTCCAGATGCACCAACTGACGTAGTTGCTAGTACCGGAAATACATATATAGACATTACATTTTCAGGACCAGCAAACGACGGAGGATCCCCTATTCTCTATTATATAATCACAGATTCGGATGATAACTCCGTCGCATCAGGTACCAATTCACCTATTCGTGTAGATGGATTAACCAATGGCACCTCGTATACTTTTTATGTGAAAGCAGTGAATGACGTAGGATTTGGATCATCGTCTTCCGGTGTCACTGTAACACCATACACCATCCCGAGTGAACCGCAAAATGTATCTGCAACTGCAGGGAATACCTATGCGGACATTCTATTTTCAGCACCAGAAACCGATGGTGGATCATCCATTCTATCTTATATTATAACGGATCCAAATGATATCACTACTGCATCTGGGTCCAGTTTATCTATACGAGTTTCCGGATTAACCAATGGGATAACATATACATTTTATGTGAAAGCCGTGAATGCTGCTGGTATTGGATCTCCATCTGCGCCAGTATCTGTAATACCATATACTGTACCAAGTGAACCACTAAACGTCAGAGCACTTGCCGGAAACGCCTATATAGACATGTCGTTTTCAGAACCTGCAAGCGCCGGCGGATCACCCATTCAGTATTATATAATATCGGATTTAAGTGGAACCATAACTGCAACTGGATCTAATTCGCCTATCAAAATAAGTGGACTTACAAATGGAAGGACATATACATATAAAGTTGCCGCAGTCAATTCTTCTGGAACAGGTAGTTACTCAACTGACGTTTCTGCAATTCCGTATACGATTCCGGGTGATCTGCAAAACGTATTATCTACCATCGGTAATTCATCTGTATCAATCGCATTTACTATCAACGATACCGGCGGATCACCTATATTATATTATGCATTGTCAACCGATTCTGCCGGTAATAATGTGTATACATCTACTACAAGTTCACCGCTTATATTAAATGGTCTAACAAATGGAACTACATATATATATTATCTTTGCGCGGTAAATATTGCGGGAAGAGGTACGCGAACACTCATTGTCTTTACTCCGGCGGAAATTCCAGGTCCGCCAACAGTCTCTGCAAATGCGGGCAATAAGTACATAGATATTAATTATTCACCACCCGCAAATACTGGCGGTTCAGCCATCACATCGTATACTTTGTACGATATATCAAATAATACCACGAAAACCGGAATCACTAGTTCTCCTATTACAATAACCGGTCTTATAAATGGAGCAACCTATACATATAAACTTGCCGCAGTAAATACCATTGGAACGGGAACGTATTCCAGCGATGTTTCCGCAGTTCCATATACAATTCCTAATGCACCGTATAATATATCCGCCAATTATGGAAACAAATCAGCAACAATATCTTTCAGTCAACCGTCAAATAACGGATCAGTTATTACTCAATATTTGGTAGCAGATAATAATGATGTTGTTTATGCATCTGGACCTTCATCGCCTATCACAGTATCTAATCTTACCAATGGAACTACTTATTATTTCAAAGTCGCCGCACAAAATAGGGCCGGAATAGGTTCTTATTCGGGATCGGTTTCAGTTGTACCAAAAACAGTTCCGGATGCCCCTGCTAGTGTAAGTGCGGCACCTGGAAACGCCTATATAGACGTCACATTTTCAATACCGGAATCAAATGGCGCCGATATTATTCGTTATAATATATCATACAATAACAATATAGAAATCTCATATGGATCGCCGGTTCGATTAACCAATTTAACCAATGGATCAACATATTCCATCAAAGTCGCCGCTGTAAATAGTGTCGGTACTGGAGCTTATTCGAGTACTATATATTCCATCCCACGTACTGTTCCGGATTCTCCATCCATCACTAATGTTACTTCCGGCAATACTACATTAATTGTGGAGTTTTCCGCACCATCATTTAATGGCGGTTCTGAGATAACAAGTTATATTGCATATGCAAATTACAATGGAAACGTAACCACTACAATCGGATCATCCTCACCAATTACTATATATAATCTAGAAAATGGATCTACTTATGCAGTTAGTGTAAGTGCTGTCAATATTGCAGGAACGGGTACCGCATCTACTTCATATTATGCATTTCCATATACAGTTCCGGACGCTCCTACTATAAAATCTTCGACTCCTGGCGATTCGAGTGTAGTCATTTCTTTTTATGCGCCTTCCTCAAATGGCGGTTCATCAATTACAGGGTATAGTATTGTAGATAATGATGATAATACATATGTATCCGGAACATCTTCGCCGTTAACTGTAAGTGGTCTTACCAATGGTACCGAATATACTTTTTATGTAAAAGCATCAAATGCCGCAGGATCAGGATCAGCATCAGACGCAACTACTGCGTTACCATATGCGTTACCATATGCGCCTACAAATATAACGACAACTGTGGGAGATAGTTATGTAGACGTATCTTTTTCCGCACCAACTTATACCGGCGGACATCCAATAACATATTATAATATAAGCGATAATAATAGTATTGATGTATCTGGAACATCATCTCCTATACTTATCAGTAATTTAACCAATGGAACTGAATACACATTTTATATTAAAGCCTATAATCAGTATGGTCCTGGAAATGCAGCATCATTTACAGTAACACCATACACTGTTCCAGATGCGCCTGTAATTAAAAGTTCAATCTCGGAAAATGCAACTGGACGAATCTATTTCACGATTCCAAATAACAACGGCTCGGAAATTACCGCCTATCAAATCATTGATGCAAGTAATACACAATATACAACAAATAATACAACCAAATCACCGGTAATTATATATAATCTAACAAACGGAAACACCTATACTTTTTATTTGGTTGCAGTAAATGCCGCGGGTACAAGTGCCAATTCAACATCATTTATGATACATCCATATACTACACCATCTGCACCAACAATAACCAATACAGGTTCTGGTAATACATATGTTGATATATCTTTTTCAGAACCTAGTAGCGATGGCGGCCTGGCAATCACACAATACAATGTCATTTCTTCCCCTGGAAATAAATTAACTACAGGAACTTCTTCGCCAATACGTGTTTCAAGTTTACAAAACGGAACAACTTATACATTTAAAATCGCGGCTAAAAATAGCGCAGGTATTGGCACTTATTCTAGCAACGTAGCTGGCATTCCATACACAACTCCGGATGCACCATCCATTTCGAAAATAGATGCATGGAATAGTTCCGTCAATATATTTTTCACAGCACCTGTAAACAATGGCGGTCTTTCTATAACAAGTTATAGTGTGTATGATACATCAAACAATATAACGATAACTGGATTCACTTCTTCGCCTATTACCTTACCTGGTCTGATAAATAATACAACATATCATTTTTTTATGAAAGCTGTTAGTGATGCCGGATCAGGAGAATCATCGTCGATTGTAACTGCTACGCCACGTGCGGTTCCATATGAACCAATGATTATTGGTGCGAGTGCAGGGTCGAACGGTGGTTCAGTCTCCATATTTTTTAATGAGCCATTGAACAATGGAGGATTCCCCATCACAAATTATATTGCATTATCAAATCCACACGGAATTACTAGTTCGTCAGTTTCATCACCCATTACTGTACAAAATCTTCAAAAAGGAATACCTTATACATTTACAATCCAAGCGCAAAATGAAATGGGAACCGGTCCTCCATCATTGCCGTCGATTCCTGTACTACCCATTGGTATTCCAGATGTACCTACCATAACCCAACTAGATCCAGGCGACCGATTTGTACGTATTAGTGCACTTCCTCCCATTAACACCGGCGGACTACCAATTATCCGATATTTTGCAATATCGAATCCCGATAATATAGAAGCCTACAGTAACACTTCGCCCATTTCTGTAGCTGGATTACGTAATGGAACATCGTATACATTTAAAATCAAAGCCATCAATGCATTTGGGTCAAGTCCATATACACAACAATCTGGTTCGATGATACCATTTACAATTCCCGATCCACCAACTGGAATTGCAATTGATAATGGCAATCGACGGGCAGAAGTTTATTACACAAATCCACTGAATAACGGTGGAGCGCCGATTACTGGGTATTTGTTAAGAGATTCTGCGAATAATGTCATTTCTAGTGGCGCCAATTCGCCTCTCATAATTGATCATTTGGCAAATGGGCAACTCTTAGTGAATGGACAGTCATATACCTTTTTATTAAGTGTAGTGAATGCCGCCGGACCAAGTCCTCCTACCGTTTTGACTGTCATACCCATGACGAGCCCAAATGCTCCAAATATAACCAATGTAATGAAAGGGTTTGGATATGCAGATGTGGTTTTCAATCCACCTACAAACAATGGCGGTTCCGAAGTCTTGTATTATACCCTCTATTTAGACGAACTTGAAATCATTGGTTACTCATCACCTATTCGGATTCCTGATTTGTTAAATGGTTCGCAATATATGATTCGTCTATCGGCTACAAACGCGGCGGGTTCTGGACCATCTACGGCGTTTTATACTTTCAATATGCCACCATCTACACCTAGTCCACCAACCATTACTGGATTAGATGCTGGAAATGGATACGTGGACATTACACTTGAACCTCCGGTCAATACTGGCGGATATCCAATTACTGGATATAGTTTCACCCCTATGCCTTCTGCCGATTATAATGTTACTCAATATACTTCAACATTTCGTTATTCTGGCTTGACAAATGGTGTATCCTATACATTTACAATACGAGCAATAAATAGGGAGGGTTCAAGTGAAGCTGTCGTTTCAGATAGTGTTATACCATATACGGTTCCTGATGCACCGACCATTACCGATATTGTTGCGTCAGATGAAAGTGTCGTTATTTATTTCGACCCACCCGGTTTCAACGGTGGTTCGGACATTTTGGATTATACATTATATTATACTGATTCTGATTCTGATAGCAGTGGTAGTTTCGTGATCACATCATCTGCAAGTACTATTTCTGGATTGACGAATGATCTCGCCTATATATTTACGATGGTTGCACGAAATGCATCCGGATTTAGCGAATCGTCAGTGGAGTTTGGTCCAATTACTCCCAAATCGGAAAAGATCGAATATTGTATAAAACAATCTTGTGTCAATGCTCAATATTCGAAACTTACGACAGGTGGCAATGACCCCAAAATCACCAAAGCCATGCGACTATCGCAGGTATTAAATAGTCGAAAACCATGCAATGGATTTCTGTAGACTAACTTATTTAGGAAGTTTTTTATAATATAAATATATAATATAAAAATGAAACGACCAGTTCGCGGCGAAGATGGTATGTACAATATGAGCGGAAAAAACTACAAGGAACTTTTTGGTTCTCGTACCCAAGTATGGAACGGAACTGCCTACAAAACCACCGGTGGATTAACCCATTCTGATTTAATGATGAACAAATGGGGACGTATTGTTTCCGAAAAGAAACACAAAACCGCCAAGAAAGAAAAGCGTCTACAAAAACACGGCTACTTTGCCAAAAAAGGGCAATTCGGCTACGTAAAGCGCACCGCCAAACGCAGTGCCAAAAAACGTGGTGGAAAGCAAGAACAACAACAAGAAGAAAAGCAAGAACAACAAGAGCAAGAGCAACAAAAACAAGAACAACAATAAATCACTTGTTAGCATAGATCCTTATTGGAAATACTTTTCAAAATAAGATTTTCCCACAATAAGCGATAAAGGTGCGCTCAAACAATGTTTGCAATAGTAATTATACGCTTCATGTACTGTAATCGGCATAGTACACGAATCACGCATTTGATCCATCGCCATTTGGATTTCCATTTGCTTATCCCACATTGCACACCGGATCTTATAAATGTATTTGTCATCTTCCATTTCCAAATCCGGATAGAAATACTTTAGCAAATCAAGGATCTGGGATTGATTAATATATATTGTCCCACCCCCATTGCGGTCATTCCACATTTTGAACAATCGGGCGACTTCATCTATTTCCAATTCATTATCAACATCTTCGCTCATCGTTTCTTCCCAAAACCCAATAAATCGTTGTATAATAGGTAAATATTTACTGGTGATTCCCATAAAACTATCGGATTCTGCGTCATAAATTGACCCCAACCGTTGTTGCAATATGGTTTTCAGGGTCGTTTGGAACATAATCATCGGTAAATGTTTCGATTCCAAAAACTGTTTCCATAAATATTGCATGTTTTTCCACGTAATCTGAATATAGGATTTCTTTTCGGGATCACTGGTTCCGCCACTGTCCGATCGGGGATGGAGTTGTAAATATTCCCCCACAAATCGTTCCACAATAATATCCGGTGTTTGTAGCATCTTCAAGTATAATACATCATTCATAAGCGAATCGTCATGACACTGTTTCATAATGAAATCGTCAGAACAACTGTAGCGACGCGAATAATAACAGGCGACACATAATATATCCACGGCATAATCATATAGCGACGATTTCCATTTGGTTTCGTCTTTGACTGCATCCGCGATTTTGATTAGACGACATACATTGTAATCGTGTTCGTGGTATTTGTGTTTGATCGTTTGATTCAAATTGTAGCCCAAAAATCCTTGCGACAACATATTCAATTCGCTAATAAACTTCTTGGCTTTCGGATCGATAAAATGGATCAATTCGGCTCCCCGTTTTGAATCCTCGTTTTTCCGTAAAATATTGTCGCCCAACAGTGTCAAAAAATATTTGACTTCGGATTTGGTGGAAAAAAGGGTCGGGGTCAACAGTGAGAATACGTGCTGAATGGTTTCCGATTCAGGGACGGATTTGAGTAAAAAGTTCTCCTTGATCCGTTTCATAATATAGATTTTCGTGCTCTTCTTCCATCGCATCAATTGGCGGTCCATCGTTATGGTAGTAAGCACATGGTGTATTGTATCGTCTTCACTGCATAATTTGTAGTGTTTGCCGTTATAATAGAAGAACTTTTCCGTCGATGGCATATAGAAATACTGATTGTTGTTCAAAAACGATTTGATGAAGAGCTCTTGTTCTTGGGTCATTTCGTCAATACGTTGCTGGTTTTCGACATGGGTTTTGTTGATATTCTCCAATAGATTGGGTAATTGCAATATATAATTATAGGTGCGCGACAACATATAGGGATTTTCCGCATATTTCGCGTGCAGTTCACGGATGATTTCGATTGATTTATCTAAATCCATGATTGTTATTCACTAATAGAATATGATTGGCATTTTTTATATTGTTTTGTGTATTTACTATTGGCATAGTTATAATAAACATTGGATCAAGTTCTCATTTTTCTCGGGTGTTTTACTCTTTTTTGCCAACGAAAGTGCTTTTTCGGCATTCTCATACGTAGATCCTAATCCAAAAGAGAGTGAGAGTTTGTGCGTACCATCAATCAATTCAAGTCTTTCTAGTTCGTGCATTACATTTTCCAAGAATGTGATCATCACATCGACTTTTTCAGAGTAAAACAAGAACTCGTCGCCACCGGATCGGAAGAGTTTTGAATCTTTGAGGATAGACATTGTTGCATTTCGTAATGCTTTGCCAATACTTTTGATGGCTAAATCACCTAATAAATGGCTTTTTTGGTTGATGGCTTTGAAATCATTGCCGTCCATCGAAACATAATATCCGGGTCGCGATTTTTTGAGAAACATTTCAAAGGCGAGTTTGTTCCCTAACCCTGGTTTTCCATTGTCATAGGGAATCATGGGATCGACGAAGATATATTGGCGGGCGGAAAATGTAATTCCTTCATGTTCGGGTATTTCTTTTTCAATGGCTGCAAGTATGGCTAATATTTTTTCGGGGGAATACATCTATACATAGTTATTATATATAGATATCGGGTTTTGAACTATTACTCGAGTTCATTCATGACGTTTTTGTTGAGAGGTATTTCTTTGGAAATGTTTTTGATGATCTTGTCGACATTCTTCTCGTCCCCGCTCCATGCCACTTTACATAACTTGACGGACTGTGTAATATGATCCTGGCGGTCAGTATTGGGCGGAATATTTTTCGACCATTCCACACATTGTTTCAGATTTTCTTGGCTAATATTGAAAATGGCTTTCTTGGTATCTTTCAAATCTTCGTCTTTATTCCAAGCATCATTATCGTGGACATAGAATGTATTTCGTCGTTCGTCGGTGCAATGGAGTGGGCGTTCGGTAATTTCCATGGAAGAGAGTCCATCGATGAAGAGTTTGGAAATACCGTCTACGTAACCGTTTTCGTAGATTTTCAACATATCGACTTTGGACTTCAATTCTTCAATGAAGTGGCTAAAGTTCTGGGCGTCTTTGCATTTTTCGTGGAGAAACATATTGATCGTGTATTTTTGGTTGTTATTGTTGGTCGTTGTATTATAGGAATTATTGGCGGGTTTTAGGTTTTTGACCACTTCATTAAGGGTTTTGTTTTGTTCGACGATGGTATTGTGTTGCGTGACCATGAAATTACGTATTTCCTTGTTTTCGTTGACCAGGACTTGTATGATTTCGCACCAATTGGGTTCGGATTCAGGTGATTGGTCGGGGAGTGTTTGAGATACAAGTGGAGTCTCTGGTATGGTTTGGTTTTCTATAGTAGCAGGTGGTTCATATTTACAATTCTTTTTGTGCCGATAATACCCACTGTCATATTTGTAGGTTTTACCACATGCACATGAATAAGTTGTTTCGGTTTTTGATGATCGTGCGTCCTTTTCATTTTTAATATGTTTTGATGTGACCATATGATTATTATAATGGCAAGTATTGTTCGTATGAAACTTACAAATGGTGCATGTATATTTGTACTCTCCTTGTATTCGGTTTTTACTATCTTGTTCATTGTTTTGGTGTTTGGGAGTAAGTATATGTTTATTATATTGGAAACTATTATTGGTGTGATATTCACAACAATTGCATGTATATTTGTATTTATGTAGTGGTTGACTTATACTATCCATTTTACTTATTCGCAGATAGTTATTTTATATAACGGATAGAGATTTTTTACCTAAATACTTTTCTTCGAAAAACACATTTCAAAAATTATGCAGTCATACAAAAATTATAATTATGGGTCCCACACTGACCCAGTGTGGACCACTTTTTTCACCAAAAAGAAACCCTGTATATCCCATTTTTGACATTTTGATTGACAAACTAAAATGTCAAATTCCGCCAGTAGGCTACCATTACTTTGAGAATTTTGGAGGGGGTAAATAAATATTTGAGAATCTCATTGTAATTATTTAGGATATTTTGATAATATTTGTTTTATACATTTATCACATTTCAGACAGCCAATTAATATATATATATATCCATGAATAAATCAATACAAGAACAAATATCTGGTCTAGATGAAGAATACAAAAGACTTGGATCCGAACTAAGGACAAAAAAAAACAAAGTAGCAGCCCTAGAAACACAGTTGGAAATAACACGTGCAAAAAAAGTTAATACGTTTGATACTTATATTCATTGGCACGAAGGCCTCACTGAACCCTGGACACAATCTAAGAAAGACAAAGATATAACAATTATAAATGATGCAATAAATGATCTAAAACAACAAGTAGCCGATCTGGTATCTAAAAGAATGGCTATAATTACATCTATAGGTAATCTACAACAAAATGTAACTGATCCGGTATCTAAAAAAGAAGGAGGAAAAACAAAACGTCGTATGCATCGAAAGAGTAAGAAATTAAGAAAACGAAAATCTAAAAAAAACAGTAAAAAATGAATAATACCCCATAATAAATATGACAGCGATTATACTGACTAAAAATAATGGTAGACCACTTTTTGGCCCCACTGACCGGTCCTTGGCCCGGCTCAAAAAACCCGCTATATTTTTACTTTTTCAAAACGTGACAAGTCCGTAAAATAGCCGTTAGGTTAGGTTGTTTGGGGTTAGTGTTAATTTCAGCCCGGCCAAGGACCGGTCTTTGGCCCAGTGGGGCCAAAAAAATGCGTGCCAAAATAATAATATGCAAACATAGTTATAATTTTATAACTATGTTTCAAGTAGTTCATAGTATCTTATTCTATTTACTATAATTTATCTTAATGATGTTTTGGCATAATCATTTTTATATGAATAATACAGTACAACAATCGGTATTTGAAATATAAAAAGAGGTAAATCCAAAAAAGCGGATTATGCGTCATTTATCACTTGTTTATTGAGTGGTATTTCTTTGGAAATATTTTTGATGATCTTCTCAGTGTTCTTGTCATCCCCGCTCCATGCCACTTTACATAATTTGACAGACTGCGTAATATGATCATGACGGTCTACATTGGGTGGTATATTATTCGACCAGGCTACACATTGTTTCATGTTTTCTTGGCTAATATTGAAAATAGCATGTTTCGTAAGTTTCAAGTTCTCATCTTTGTTCCATTCATCGTTATCATGGACATAAAACGTATTGCGTCGTTCATCGGTGCAATGGAGTGGTCGTTCAGTTATCTCCATGGAAGACAACCCATCAATAAACAACTTGGAAATCCCATCTACGTACCCATTTTCATAGATTTTCAACATATCGACTTTAGGTTTCAATTCTTCAATGAACTTACTGAAGTTCTGCGCGTCTTTGCATTTTTCATTGAGAAACATATTGATGGTATACGTTTGATTGTTATTGTTGGTAGTTGTATTATAGGAATTATTGGCTGGCTGTAGAGTTTTAACGACTTCAGTAAGGGTTTTGTTTTGTTCGACAATTGCCGTATTTTGTTGACTGAGTTTACTATTATCATCACTGAGTCGTTTATTTTGTTCAATAAGAGAATTGTGCTGCGCGACCATGAAATTACGTATTTCCTGGTTTTCTTTCACCAATACTTGTATAATTTCAACAAAGTTGGGTTCGGATGATAAGGTTAATATTGGTTGTGTCTGTGGTGGAGATGGATCTTGGGTTGATTGTGATTCATATTTACAATTCTTTTTGTGACGATAATATCCAGATGCATATTTATATACCGAACCACATACACATGTATGATTCGATTCCGTTTTAATTTGCTCGGGTTTTTTAAGATGTTTTTTTGTCTTTATATGTCGATCGTATTCGCTCTTATTTGCACATGTAAATATACAACTCTCACAATTATATTTTTCCGTATTGGATCTTTTTGGCGCGCAAATCTGTATATCATTATGGATCATTTTGTGTTTGGTTGTATTCATATGACGTATATATTCGCTATTTTTGCTGCATTTAAAGTTGCATTTTTCACAATTAAATTGCGGGGTTTTTCCATTTGCGGCGTTTACTACCATCCTGATATAAAGGAATGATATATTTTTCGCTAAATATTCAAACGCCAAAAAACACATTAAAAAAATTATGCAGTCATACAAAAATTATAATTATGGGTCCCAGACTGAGTCAGTCACAACCACTTTTTTCACCAAAAAGAAACCCTGTATATCCCATTTTTGACATTTTAGTTTGTCAATCAAAATGTCAAATTCCGCCAGTAGGATACCATTACTTTGAGAATTTTGGAGGGGATAAATATATAAATCCCCAAAACTACTTAAAGCCGTTCAGGCGGAAACTATAGATCATTTATCACTTGTTTATTGAGTGGTATTTCTTTGGAAATGTTCTTAATAATCTTCTCGGTGTTCTTGTCATCCCCACTCCATGCTACTTTACATAACTTGACCGATTGTGTAATATGATCATGTCGGTCTACATTAGGTGGAATATTATTGGACCATGCAACACATTGTTTCATATTCTCTTGGCTAATATTGAAAATAGCATTCTTGGTAAGTTTCAAGTTTTCATCTTTGTTCCATTCATCGTTATCATGAACATAAAACGTATTGCGTCGCTCATCTGTACAATGCAGTGGTCGTTCAGTGATTTCCATGGAAGACAACCCATCAATGAATAATTTGGAAATCCCATCTACATAGCCATTTTCGTAGATTTTCAACATATCGACTTTGGGTTTTAATTCTTCAATGAACTTACTGAAGTTCTGTGCATCTTTGCATTTTTCATTGAGAAACATATTGATCGTGTATGTTTGGTTATTGTTGTTGGTAGTTGTATTATAGGAGTTGTTGGCAGGTTGTAGAGTTTTTACAACTTCAGTAAGAGTTTTGTTTTGTTCGACAATCGCTGTATTTTGTTCGACAACTGCAGTATTCTGATCACTTAGTAATTTATTTTGCTCACTTAGTTTGCTATTATCATCACACAGTTTTTTATTTTGTTCAATAAGAGAATTGTGCTGCGCGACCATGAAATTACGTATTTCCTGGTTTTCTTTCACCAATACTTGTATAATTTCAACAAAGTTCGGTTCGGATGATAAGGTTAATGCTGGTTGTGCTTGTGGTGGAGGAGGATCTTGGGTTGATTGTTGTATATGTTTTGACGTAAGTAAATGTTTGTTGTAATTACATAAAATATTTGTATGATATTTACAACTAGTGCACGAATATTTATATTCTCCTTTTTCCGACAAAGTATGCAAAGTATGGTTATTTGTATTCAAAGTATAATTATGTTTGTGTTTCAGTGTCAGTAAATGTTTATTGTAGTCATATTTATCACTCGTATTATAATCACAACATTCACATGAATATTTGTGTTCATTTTTTTCCGATTTGTCGTTGTTTTTATGCTTGGGTGTAAGCATATGTTTATTATAATTACATACATTGTTTGTGTTATACATGCATTTTGCACACGAGTATTTATATTCACTTTTTTTCGAAAAAGTATCCATTATACAATGGATGTATAAAAAAATCGGCTAAATGTAAACGATTCAAAAAACACATTTCAAAAATTATGCAGTCATACAAAAATTATAATTATGGGTCCCAGACTGAGTCAGTCACAACCACTTTTTTCGCCAAAAAGAAACCCTGTATATCTCATTTTTGACATTTTAGTTTGTCAATCAAAATGTCAAATTCCGCCAGTAGGATACCATTACTTTGAGAATTTTGGAGGGGGTAAATATATAAATCCCCAAAAGTATTTAAAGCCGTTTAGACGGGTATTATGCATCATTTATCACTTGTTTATTGAGTG